>Ga0136643_10017799_pt1 | contig 10705 bp, 5 predicted proteins | sample TergutLab28metaG_FD_96883 | JGI IMG/M metagenome (GOLD analysis project Ga0136643, IMG submission 96883) | Labiotermes labralis P1 segment gut microbial communities from Petit-Saut dam, French Guiana - Lab288 P1 (version 3) (version 3) | ecosystem: Host-associated > Arthropoda: Insects >... | reverse complement strand
TGCAGAGTCCTTCTTGAGAAGCTAACTGGTTTGCAGCTAGTCAAGAAATTCCCCGCATTTCACGGAACCCGAAGGTTCATTACCGCACTCACAAGCTTCCGCCACCTGTCTCTATCCTGGACCCGCCCAATCCAGTCCATATACCCACATCCCGCCTCCTGGAGATCCATCCTAATATTATCCACCCATCTACGCCTAGGTCTACCCAGTGGTCTCTTTCTCTTCGGTTTCCCCACCAAGACCCTATACACCCCCTCTCCGCACCCATACGCGCCACATGAAAATTATAACAATAAATTACTTCCAAAAATATAATACTATAAAATATTTTTTTGCAAGTAAGGACACGTGACTTCTATTACATGCAACAGCGTACAGCGCAATGGGAAGCAAACAATAAGGATAAGTTTGGCACCCTGTATTTCAGAGGAGTCACAAATTCATGCCAGTGTGTATTATTTCGAATTCTGCTGTGAACTCTTTCCCTCCATTCAGTGTGAGGTCTCGATGCTATTTTCTATAAGGTCCGGCAGTCCTTTATTACATCGTGCCAGCATCCTGGGCCGCAACGATAGCGCAGTGCTCCAGCAGGCTTAAGGAAACTTGACCTGTGTTTCAACCATCGGCAAAAGGAAGCAGCTAGACATCAAACTAATTGTCATGGGAAACACCCCTCCTGAACAGCCGACTGTCGCTTCTACACACAACTTTGTTGAAATGATAAGCGTTTGGCGATAATTTCAGTATCATTTCCTTACAAAGTGAGAAAATTTTGCCAAAATTGTCTCTTTCATAAATATGTTGTAATGTTCCGTGTGAACCAACCAGATGCACTAATTTCTCAAATTTATTTTGGAATAAAACTCTACATGTTTCGGACAGTTCCTCTGTCCATCATCAGGAGTTTTTCACTGTACACACAGCAGTGGTATAAGTGCTGACAGCTTGTGAGCAGGCTCAGGACGTCCTGATCCTGCTCGCAAGCTGTCAGCACTTATACCACTGCTGTGTGTACAGTGAAAAACTCCTGATGATGGACACAGGAGCTGTCCGAAACATGTGGAGTTCTATTCCAAAAATAAATTTGAGAAATTAGTGCATCTAGTTGGCTTTATTAAAAGAATTTATCACGATGCACGGTCATCTGAGCGTCAAATTAGCAAGAATTTGATACAGGCATCACAATACCAACACACAGACCAATTTGGGCTGTGAAATTGACGTTGCTTCCATTGGCAGCCGAAGGACGGCAAGCAAGGTGCTCCGAAGGTCTTGAAGCTGTTTCGGTTTCCTCACACATTAGGTCTGGGTTGACGGATACGGCGGTTGGGAGTGGGGTGGAGGGACACTGTGACTGCTGGACACTACGCGAGCTAACACTGCCAATATGCATTGGCTTGTTATTGGATTCTTAAGTGGGCCATTTCTGACAAATTTGAAAAAGAAGTTGGACGTAACAGAAAGACAGTCTTTTATTTTCAGCCACTTCGGAAAGAACTACTTTGGAAAACGTTCACTAAGCTAAAATAATCCGATTGTTCATTTACAACATTCGTAAGAAATAAAGCCCGCATCTCCTGCAACACGTTCGTAATTCATCTCCTACTTTATTTTAAATTCGACATCTTTTTTGAAGAGAGGGAAAATTAGGTCATTTGTTACGATGTTCAGATTCAACTGCAGCCTGTATTAAAGTACGAAACTTCCTAAAACCTCTGGGGAAACTGAAAGTGAATGTCCTCAAAGTTTTACGAACTGCCCTACACTTCTCTCTTTCACGTCCTGCGATCAGAATGCGACTGACTTGCTTCGGATTTTGATACTTGTATTTAGGGAGGAAAATCACGAAGAAGGGTGTGAGTAATAGACAAATTTAACTCTCTACAAATTTGTTATGTAGGCCTGTTTGTGTCACAGACTGTATATTTTGAAGATAGTCAGCAATTATTTTACTAGTCATCTGTGACTTCCCTATCATTTGTTCCAAAGCTCTGAGTGTACTGTTTCAGTTGCACATCAACCTAATCTCCGCGACACGGAAAATCAGAGAATTGACATGAAATCTCACTACAATATTTAAAAATGTCTAATTTGCTTCGAAACGTTTTGTTTGGTACTGACAAGCTACATCTCTTGTACTGCGTTTGAGTTTATTGCCTTCCAAATTTTGTAAAACTTCATGTCTGAGAGGAATGTCAAGCTGTCTGTCAGGATTTATGGACCAACTGCAGCCTGCATTACAACATGTGGATAACAGATTAACGAAAACTCTGTACGATTATTGACTTTTGGATTATCGTATTAGTTTTCAGCCTCAGTCAATCCGATATCATTTTTTTTCTCTTTAGGGCACTCTAATACATTTTGACTGTACTGTATTAGGTCTTCCTTCTCCCTCACCTCAATGACCCTGTGGCTTATCCTGTCGATAGGGTGAAACGAGGGAAGCTGGATGCCAGATCAATTATTTTTTTACACTAAAGGCGGCGTGCCAGTACCAGAATTGCTATAAAAAAAATAACAAAATATTCCTCCAGTTCTCGTCTGTCGATGGAAGGACACATTCTTGAGGACTAGATGAAGCTGGAGAGATAAATAGCAAACACACTGAAAAACAGTACTATAATAAAACAGGAGAATTTCTATAGTAAAACCAACCAGATGCACCAATGTCTCAAATTTATTTTATTTTGGAATGACACTCTACATGTTTCAGACGGCCTTTCCGTCCGAAAGATGTAGAGTGTCATTCCAAAATAAAATAAATTTGAGACATTGGTGCATCTGGTTGGTTTTACTATAGAAATATACAGGGTGAGTCCTTCGCTAGAGGCCCCAAACTATTGTCTATAAAAAATGATGTTATTGAGATAATGACTTGAAAATATATATACACATACCGGGAACGATACAAAACAGGACCTGCTCATAATCGATGCTAAAACTGGTCTCCTTTCACATCCAAGCACACTTGAATGCGTTTCTGCAAATTCTGGAATACTTTTCCCAAAGTGTCGATGTTGACGGCTTGAATCTCTTGGCGTATAGCGTCTTTGAGTTGTTCGATTGTGCGGAGTGTATTTTTTTACACTTTGCCCTTCAATAGGCCCCAAAGAAAGAAGTCGGCAGGCGTTAGATCGGCTTCCCCTTGTCTCTAACTTTTTAACCAATTTCTGGATGGAACACTTCGATGGTGCACGTCTTTTACCAAATTCCTTTCGAAATGCCGTCTGGCATGCTTTAAATGAACCTGCTTGCCAGTATTTACAAACGAGAAACCCGCTATGTTCGACTGTATACATTTTCACTCACGCGGCATTCGATTCACAACTGCCGAGATGCGGGAATGCGCAACACAGGCAAATGCAAGTCACTGGATCAGTCCAAATCGCGGGGAGGTCCATGCTGTTTTCCACCGTTGCCGGTATGTGTGTACTGTATAATTTTTTTTATTGGGCCTCTAGCACAATCGAACAACTCAAAGACGCTATACGCCAAGAGATTCAAGCCGTCAACATCGACACTTTGGGAAAAGTATTCCAGAATTTGCAGAAACGCATTCAAGTGTGCTTTGATGTGAAAGGAGACCAGTTTCCGCATCGATTATGAGCAGGTCCTGTTTTGCATCGTACCCGGTATGTGTATATAAATTTTCAAGTCATTATCTCAATAACATCATTTTTTATAGACAATAGTTTGGGGCCTCTAGCGAAGGACTCACCCTGTATTACGATGCACGGCCCTATGAACGTCAAAATATGAGAACTCGAACGTTTCACTAAGTAACTGCTAAAATGCAAGACTGTAGAGTATACTGACACATTTTTGTGGTTTACTCAAACACAACGAGGTTATTTGGTCTGTCGTGGACATTTGTTTACAAATCTCATCTAAAGATGTGTTCTGCCAGTAGCAAGCATGTGACAGTAAGCACGATACTGCCTGGTGGAAATGTTCTAGCTTTTAATTTTCATTAATAACTAGCTTTTCCAAGATTCTTAAACTCGAGCTAAATGAAGTTCTTGGTTTTTGCTGAAACAAATTGATTATTCATTAATCATAGTTTTCGACGCTATACGAGTTAAAATATGCTCAAAGCCTTGTTTACCATTCAGGGCTCAGTGGTTTCTGTATGCACCACTTGGCTTGGCATTAAACTACTCCCCATTTTATTCACACAGTGTAATGCCATTTCGACTGGTTAGCAGTTATCAATTCCTTCATCTACAAAATTACACTTAGATTTTTTAAAATTGACGAAAAAGGATAAGCTACTAAATTAATAATATCTACAGTAAAACCTAAACTTTCCAGGGACAGAACAAGGCCGTCTTCTGCTGGGGCCCTGTCGCAAGCCAGCACTTCCTACCCACAATAGTGACGCACCTGTCTATAACATTCTCTAAACGAATAAATCATTGCCAGTTAAACAAGAAAATACCTTGTTAGGAAGTTGCATATTCCACTTCAAAGGGGAAATTTCAGCGTTTTTAAAACTCTCTAAAATTTGCCTTCATTAATTAGAAACCCCCCCCCCAAAAAAAAAATAATACCGTATGCATTGGATACCCAGCCGTCTGCGGTGTCAAGTTTGACGTTTACCGAAGTACTCATCCATTGCTGAAACATTCCTATTTGTCTTACAGCAAAAACCATACTGTGTCCGAAATAGTATTTGTGGAGAAAAAAAGTAGTAAGCAGAACTGTTTTTGTTCAATATTCTACGTAAAACAGAAATATAAGAAACCTTGCGCGGCGTGTTTCGTATTCGACAGTAACTGTCAGTTAATCCAACTAATATCCATAGTAGCTGAACTACGGGATATTCAATGGTAAGTTAACTGCCTGAGAAATTAAATTGTTCGGTAACCAAATAACACATGGCTGGCCGCTGCTTTAAATACTGTGCAAGACACTGAGCATAGAACAAGACATAAGACCAACCGGGGGGAGACGTGTTTAGTTGGGTAATATTAAAGTGGATATTAAATAGGATATCGGTATTTTCACTGGACTAATAGTTAGATATATTTAGTTGGAGAATAATAAAATGGCTCTTAAATAGAGCAAGGTTGTTGATTAGCTGAACCAATATGGGGCAGTCTAGTGGCCGGCCCTTGTGGACATGCTAATGACACTTCTGTTTACATAAATGGGGAGAATGTTCCCGACAGCTGTGAGACCTCTGGCCTTTCAACGATCTCTGCTCAGACTTACAGAAATACGAGTAGCTCATTAAAATTAGTTTTAAATGGCTCAGAATAGCTAATGTTTGTGGCGATGCAAGTTATGGTTACATAACATTAGAAATTTTATAGACTTCAGGTTAAAACTGCAGTTTGTATTTTGGCTGAAGTCTTGTGGTATGTGAAGCCGTGTGGTCTGATACATGCCGATCAATTTCTAATGGCATCCCCTGCTTTCTTCCTCAGAATATCCTGATGATAGGTAGCAAATTCCTCCGAAACTTCGGTACGTATCTACCATGTTATGGGGTATTACGTCACATCCTAGAAGACGGTAATATTGAAGAAGGAACTGAGTAAGAGCTTAATCATTGCTCCTAACAGCTACCATATTGGGTTTACTAGTTTAGCACGATATAACACACGTGTCTATAAGAAGCAATATTTTCGTCTTAATACACGTGTCGTACAATTATGACAGACGCGTTCCTCCTTGACTGAGCCACCTTCCGTGTCATGTAACCGAGTTACGACATTGAAGGTATCTTAATCACGCCTGAAGGCATCTGTCATAATTGAACGCTATGATAGAAGTAATAATAGGCTGAAGTTGGTGACTTGCCAGTGTATGGTATATCGCAGCACCAAGACATAAATGATTAGATGACACTTGTCAATTTTAAATATCCCATGACCGTGCACTGAGCAAAAATGCACATAAATGTATAAAAGTATCTTCTTTGTAAACACAGCATTCCTCCTACATGTTTCGGCCACTGTGTGTTTGGCCATCCTCAGGGAGGTGCATTAAAATGACTGATATGTCGAAATATTATAAAAGCTTTTAAAGGAATGAGCAAATGTAAAATCTGTGGCCGAATCATGTAGAAGGAATACTATGTTAATAATATATAACACTTATATATGTGTGTGTGCATTTGTTGGTTCCGACACGTGTTAGATTTATAGCTTTACAAATGACTTAAAACAGAAATTCCACAAACTGTGCTGCGCACGGCGAACAATTTCCAAGGGAAATTTTCTCTATGACGAACTTTAATTTTCAGAATGAACTGTATAAAGTCAGTGAAATATGAAGTTCATTCAAATGTACGATACATTCAATGGCCAATGCAACTAGTAAATTATATTTAGCTCAGTATTTAACCAACTTGATGAACAAAATTTGTTTCACAATAAGTTTTATTTCATGACTCTACATGTTTTTAGCACATGTGCTCATCATCAGGAGGTCAAAATTGCATTACACAGCCTCTGGTATCATCACACCTATAGGTGGCCGTCTCGTGCACGAGATTAGTGTCCGGGCTGCAGCCCGGACACTACTCCAGCCTAACCACACCTGACCTCCAACATACAGCAAACCAAGAACGATACGACCAATGTGGTAATCAACATCATAGTTGCGAGCTCCTGATGATGGGCATACTAGTGCCCGAAATATGTTGAGCCTATAAGAAGTACAATAAAATAATAAGTGGCATCTAGTTGGTTTTTATTCTTCAGTTATCACAATGATGCACGGTCAAACACACATCAAATCTGTTAATGTCACTCCACGTTTAGTCCACTCACATAAAATGTGTGTGCATATTGTACGTTAGGAACTGCTGTGCTCCTGCATCTAGAAGTCTTGATGGAGTATTTAAATTTTGTCGCGTACCCACTTCACGGGTTGGGTGATTTCTCATTTGTTCGCTGTCTTATTGTGTGCGAACTGAATCATGATAAGCCTCTGTTTATCGACAAATACTCTCGATAACAATCGTGCGATTAGAAGAATCGGGGAAAAATCACGACAGAACGGCCTTTAATTACAACGTTACTACAAAATGAATGAGGACTTTTCATGTCTTAGTAAAGCTGAATTATCGAACTTTTATAGACTACAATTGAAGGCTTAAATAATTATCCAGCCACAAATCTCATTATGTGGATTAATTAATTTGCCACAAGGCAGCTGAAGGTAATGAAAGCCGTCGTTCTTTTTTCTTCTTTTTTACCGTCTCTGTGCATTTAAGAACAGATTTTGAAGGTAGATCAGTAGCGAGATTTGGTGTGAGCAGTCTCATGGAATGTGTACGTACGTGTGAACTCTGGAAAGTTTATTAACATCAAAGTGTGCGCAACTTGCGTCGAATAAGTTGGTCCTGTGCTTAAACACCACGCTAATGGGACGTATGAGGGTGTAGAGATACAGCTGTAACCTCAGAAAGGTGGTGCAAGTTCTGACCCCTTGCTTATGAGTTAAGGGCACTGGAACTCACTGAACAGCAGGCTGAGTGGACCCAACACTCGGTGTGGACGCAATGCAGAACAGTCCCCCACTGTCTGTGCCGGGAGTCAAAACCAACTCCCAACTACGTCTTTAAAACATTAGGCCTTTCTAGCCTGCCGTAGTATCCTACATGCTGGCCTTAACACTCGTAAGTGGTCCCTGTTTTTTTTTTTTGACGTAAGGTATTTTGTGTAGGCCTTATGTGATGTGTCTTCTGTTTGTTTGTTTGTTTCGATACATTTCTTATTCTTCTCTTTTACTAATTCTTTACGTGCTCTCATAGCTGCTGGACCTGAATACAAACTATTAAATAACCCTACTAACACCACTACTGCTACTACAACTAGTAGCAGTAGTAGTAGTAGTGGTAGTAATGATAATTCCTGTTGCATGCTGGCCAACCAAAACTGTCACGTACTAAGGAGTAACTTGGATGGGGACAGAAGGGGGCACAAATGCCCTCCTCCATATTTTTTCTACTATGAATATTTTTTTGGCTACTGAGTTCAAGAGGGGCAAATAAAAGAATGGAAGAGTGATGGAAAGGGGGTGTGCGTATATCAATGACTGGTGCAAACTAATCCTTCCCCTGTTTCTAACTTGAGTCCTTAAATTAAGGTTCCGAACACCCATGGTACATTTGCCCCCCCCCCCCTCCAAAGTTATTAGCCAAGTTACGTCACGTGTATGTGACATCCTTACTTCAGTAAATACGAAGGTTACTGTCCAAGACGTATGTCATCGGCCGCGTTGTAGGTGAGGTTATCACTGTTCTGGGATGTTACGTGACGCAGGTTGGTATTTTGTTGCAGACGTTTCGAGTAAGACGACTTGGAATGCTTCGCCCTTGAAGATGTGACCGCTAGTTGCCCCGAAACGTCGGTAATCAAATATTAATATACGTCCCAGCAACAATCCAGGACAACAAAGACCTTTAGATTAACGTCTTTAGCACGCGACGCCATGTAATTTCGTAGATAAGTACCAAATTAGACGACGTCACATCTCGCAATGTAGCAACCTTTACCAAAATCACCACCATCCTTCGCTCGCGATCACTCTAAGGCGGCATTCACCTTCAAGTCTTACGGAAACACATGAAAATTGTCCGTCCGTTCCTCGGTCGAAGTTCGAACCCATGTAGCTTCCACATAATATTCACATGCGCCATCTGTTAACCGTGGTTTTTTTACAGAAGCCGTGATATTATGTTCATGTTATGTTAAAAGTGCACCCTTGTACAGGCACAGAGGCTCTGTACAGGCCGTACGGCCCATAGGGGGAGTAGAGGTATAGCTCTACTCTTTCTTGACCACGGCACTAGAAGGGGTGAGGGGTCAGCGTCACGCCTCTGCCGCTCTTTACCCCCGGGAAAGACCCGGTACCCAGTGACAGGAGGCTGGGTTGGCCCCAGGGCCGGTCTGGACAGGTGGGGAAAATATCGCCCCCACCGGGATTCGATCCCCGGACCGTCCAGTCCCTAGCCAGTCGCTACACCGACTGAGCTACCGGGCCCACTCATGTTACGTTGCGAGGTGCATATTTACGTTCATTTTACAAACGACCTTGAAGTTGTGAGTTTCTCATATTCCCTGCACACCCGTGTTCTACACATCCGTGGAAGGCTAAGCTAGTTAAGTTCTGTTAAGTACTTGCATTAGAGTTGAAACTTTTACATACGAATTGCACTCCACGCTTTACTCCCATGCCTGAGGCGAATTCGCTCTAAATGTATCGTGGTACTATGATAAAGCATCAACTTTCATCAAACTTGTATTTACTAATTGCACCAACAGTACAAGTTCATATTTCATCTGTTACGTTAAAAATTTAAAACTGCTTACTTAGGGCTTCATTTGTTCCTTCTTTTATATCCTGCAGTTCATGTCAGGCACTTGTTACCGTTGTATCACCCTACAGTGCTGGAGTAATTTCCGTCGTCTGTCCCTTCCTTCCTCCCTCCATTCTTCATGTGCACAAATCCTAATCCACCCCACATTAATTGCTAATTACAGGCCCCGTCTCAACCCCCGCACCTCCTTGTCGTATATAATCAGACAGAGAATAAGTCCTTCTTGCGTTACGTCGCTTCAGAGTGGATCGTGAATAATACAGGGGCTCCAATTTCTTATTCACCCGAGGAGTCGTCGGGATTTGTTTAGGTTTGGAAATGGAAGAGAAGCTGCATGAGTAGCTAGCTCCCGGGTAATGTTCTTGTAAGAATTTGTAGGGCACTGAATCCAATCACAGCGAAGGCTACAGTGAAAAATTGTTTCGTTACTGTATTCAGATTTCGCCTGTGGTTAATTCATGAATGCCGACAACAATACCGTTCATTCTTGTGGAAATATGGTATAACGGTTTAAATGTGAGACGGTAGATAGCAAAATTAAATATTACGATGGCTTTAAAACAGCTTTTTTCCCAATTACAAGTTTAATTCCCTGCTATTGTTGTCTTCAAATTTTTACTGCCGTAGAACTTTTCGCTAGATATTTAAAACTACTAGTGTAATGTACGTTGCAAATTGTGCGCAAAGTGTCATTTTGTTACGCTTACTACAGTGCAACACAGTTAATGGCAAGCAAGGGTATAACGAGATCAAGGCTTTAGTGAGCAAACTGTCTTTTAATCAGGTTTACGAACATTTACCTAAAATGAATTCACTTATGTAAGAAGCACGCTTCAAGGACACGCCGAGCAAACACTGACCCTTCGATCCTGTCTTATACACGGCGACAAGACCCTTCATCATTAGTGGAGCCCAGTATCCCTCGATTCCACAATATGATCGGTTATTTTCCTCAGTTCGCGAGACCAGCCAGGCTTTTGGCAACAGCGCCGTTGAACAAAAATCTAATTAGTTGAATAAAGAGAGACCAACGTGATGCCACTTGCTTTATTATTTCATTATTTAATGCTCAACATGTTTCGGATTTTAATACATCCATCCTCAGGAGCCTGCGACTTATTTGTTGAGTTATTTCATGGGTTGTATTGTTCTGGTTCGATGTGTGTTGGGTGTTACATGGTGTGGTATCCGGATACCACACCACCCCAGCCAAAACCACAATGTAACACCCAACACACATCGAACCAGAACAATACAACCCATGAAATAACTCAACAAATAAGTCGCAAGCTCCTGAGGATGGATGTATTAACACCCGAAACATGTTGAGCATTAAATAATGAAATAATAAAGCAAGTGACATCAAGT
>Ga0136643_10017798_pt1 | contig 10705 bp, 8 predicted proteins | sample TergutLab28metaG_FD_96883 | JGI IMG/M metagenome (GOLD analysis project Ga0136643, IMG submission 96883) | Labiotermes labralis P1 segment gut microbial communities from Petit-Saut dam, French Guiana - Lab288 P1 (version 3) (version 3) | ecosystem: Host-associated > Arthropoda: Insects >... | reverse complement strand
CTACAGCAAATACTATATACCAGAAAGCTGACTGTACAGGAAGAACGATCTCCTGATGATGAGCTTCTAGAAAGCTCGAAACATGTAGAGAGTGAATGACGACTACCCATGAAAATAAAGGATGGTCTACAAGTGACATCGTGTTGGTTATTTTAAAGAATTACAATGATGCACGGAACAATGAATGTAAAACGAAGAGACTTACTTACATGAAAAGTGTCAAATTCACACTTCGTCCACAACAAATCCCACAGAACTACTCTGGGAGAGAACCCGGGCCTCCGAAGGACGGTGTCAGTTAATAAGACATTTACGTATCCGTTAGTCTGTTAATTTGTTTACGTCGTTATAAGTATTGTAACCATACCTGCATTTTCACAGCCGGTCTCAACAACCATAACAGAACCTGCTCTATCTTGCTGACATGTGCGATATTCTTCTCATTGTTTTGTTTCATTATTCATCTTGAACACAATAGTAGCTACAGTAACAACCCACCAACTCTGATCCTAATAAGAGGTTTATAAATTAATCGGGTTTAAATTTGAAATCCGCTAAAATTTGGGTCTCTTTCATTCTGCTCATTTTCTCGTCGCATACAAGTTACTATACGTGTATAAGGAACCAGTTACTGCAAATTATGAAATACTGCAGCCAAAAAAAAACCACATTAATTCCTTAAAACCCAGTAGTTACTTCACTTACCACCAGATTTAACAGCAAATAATTTTACGTCCCGCCCAGATTGCACTTACGTACTTTGTGTGGACATCAGAACAAACAGCGATTATTTTCCTATACAACATTACCTTATGGGTTTTTATAACTAAGGCGGAGTGCGTTTACTCGCCGTTGGAACTGGAACATTAAATGACGTTCTGTATAATTTTCTCCTTTAAATATTAAGGTTGGCTGTCACCTTCCAAGTAATATCCTATGGCCGCCCAGCAGAACAAACACACGGGATCACACACATCATTAGGGAAATTGAGGGGCCTACTGAACAGTGTCGTTTGTTTTCAAACGGAGTTAACAGCTAATGACACGCAGAAACATAATGTGAACAACACACAGGACTCTGACAGCATGTGCTACTTATCTACAACAACCAGTTTTAAAGCATAATGGATGACCTAAACCAGAATTTCTCAAACTGTGTTCCGTGGAACCCCAGTGTTCCCTAAAGGTGTGTCGATGGTTCTGAGATACGAAAATGCGTAATGGAGAAAGAGTTTATTGGCGGTCCTAAATTTGTTTGTACGAATTAAAATTCGTGTGACGACAATCCACACTAATCATTCAGTCACAGAGCACGCAGACGATCAGTCGCTGCTTCAATCCAGTAGCTTCCTGATTCTGTAGTCAAGTCAGTCAGCAGAGCTCGCCATAGACAGTCTATGTATAACGATCAGGTTATCGACCAGTTTGAGGGTAGTCGTTGATATTTTACATGTAATGTAATTAAAGACAATTACTCCTATTTCATTTTTACTTTCTGTGGGCAGGCAGGGGTTCTTCAGTACGTTCTGTAGCTTTTTATTGTTCCGTGAAATAAAATAAATTGAGAAGCATGGGTCTAAACAAAGGATGCATGTTAAAGCACCACAAACTTTACGTCTAACCGTCCATGAACAGCGAATCTCTGACGTGAATGCTTGACCAAACAAACACGTCAGCAACCTCTTGAAGAAACTGAGAACCTCCAAAACCCCAGTCCGTGTCGCTGGTCCAGGACCATAAACTTGCGGCTAGAAACCTCTATAATACGAACCAGAGGGGTCGAGCTTTATATAAACTGTTTTGTATCAGCCTCGAGGTGTAGCGTAATGGGTACAGCGACTGGCTACGGGCTGGACGGTCCGAGGATCGAATCCCGGTAGAATCGAGTTTTTCCGCACCTGTCCAGACCGACCCTGAGTCCCACCCAGCCTCCTGTACAGTGGGTACCAAGTCTTTCCGAGGGTAAAGAGCGGCCAGGGCGTGACGCTGACCCCTCACCCCCTTCTAGTGCCATGGTCAAGAAAGAGTAGAGCTATACCTCTACTCCCCATATGGGCAGTACGGCCTGTACAGAGCCTCAGTGCCTGTAGAAGGGTGCACTTTACCTTTTACATTTTATCAGCCTCGAGAGCGCGAGTTGTGGTTAAATGGTCCGCGAATTTAGTAGAACTTCACCTCTACCGCCCTTTAAGTTCTGCTTAATCTGAAGATTTACAAGTATTGTCATTACCGCTAGGAATTTTTTTTGTTTTTTTAACAAACGTCTACATTAACGTGACAAAGGTTTCAAGAGTATCTGTATGTTTCTTGCGCATGGGGTATACTCAGATATGAAATGTTATTGAAAGTTTTGCCAGAGTGGGTCGCCAGGTTATGTAATTTTAATGAGGGTCCGTAGAACTAAGGACTTAGTTAGGACGCCCTTATATTTGAGGGCTTAGTGAGGGTGTACATAGTATTAAGCCTGAGTAAAGGGTTCCGCAGAATTAAGGACTTTGAAATGGGGTCTGCAGAATTAAGGACTTTGTAAGGGGGTCTGCAGTACTAAAGTCTTTGTAAGGGTTCTGCAGGAAAGGGCTTAATAAAAGTGTTCATAGAATTAAGGACTCTGTAAGGGGGCCCACTATACCAGAAAATTTGAAAACATGATATTGCCTATTTTGAAATCTTGGGTTTGCAGACTCTTTCGTATATTGGAAAGATCCTTGCGTTTGACTTTGCATATTATAAACATTTCGGAATATTTAGTATGAACAATATATTGCGTATTTTTAATAACGCACACATTTCTGTAAAGTATCGTAACATGAGCAGTTAGAAAACTTTTGGATCCAGATATGTATGTTCCTTTCCATTTCAAACAAAACCCCTGCTCAGTAACTCCACATCTCAAGTACATCAGTGTTCATCGTATCAGCACTGGGTTTTAACTCAACCCCAATTTATTTCCGAAGCTTAGACAGTTGGGATTAAGGAGGCACGATTTTGAATTCATGCAAGCGAAACTTCAGTTGATTCCATTAAAATAAAACGTTTCATTCTCATTTTGTTTCTGTTTAAAATCCAACCAGTCTGCCAGTTCTGTTAGCCTGTGGGGTCGTTACAGTAATATTCAGCTCCGCCGACCAAACACTGGGAATCCCTTTGCAGCACTATTCGCTGTAAATCTCGGCTCGCATTCTGAGTTTTATACGTGGCGTTATACAGTTTTTCTCTGCGCCTCCAGCTACGTGTCAGGATGGATGATGAACTGCATCACAGTCGGTCCCTTCTGCGTCCTTTGCAATTCATCATCCACTAGTCATTCATTCCGCCAATCCGCGCTGTGTAACCGTGGATAATGGGAACTACCTAACCTAAATCAAGAAAACATTTAAATATGTATATAACCGTACTTGTGTCAATACGCCTTCAGTTTCTGGAATGTTCATACACCCGCTAAACACTGCTGCCACACTGGCACGAAATGAAGAGAGTCACAATCCAAAATGCCCAGATTCACAGAAAAAATCTTATAGGAGTATAATGATTAAAGGTCGCAGGCGATGGCTGAGTGAAGCTGCTGAAAGACCGGAGCTTTGCCTCCACACAATTATGTGCATTCATGGTTTGATGCTGAAGGCCAAGAACAACTTCTCCTTTTTATGAGTCTTTGGTACGCAGCGCGTTTAAATAAAAATTGGATACTTTTTGTGACACAAATTCAACATTTGCTTATATCGGATTATCACTTTACCCACTGCATTAATTTTTGCATAAGAAAGACGTAATTTTGTTCTTGTCTACGCCACGGATGCCTGTTGGTGAGTGGAGGTACACAGTCACTCATTCCTACATTCAGCATTAGATGGGGGAATGGTTAGCCCCCCGCCCTTTTCCCAATACACAGAAAGCTGGTGGGGCCCTACAGCCACTCTGGCCCTTAGTGGGAACTCAGACCGCGAAAGCTCAGTCAGTACAGTGACTAGGCTACGGTTGGATAGTCTGGGCTTCAAATTCCAGTAAATTCAAGATGTTTATCTCTTCTCCGAAACGTCCAAACTGGCTCTGGGGAACCGCGGGATTTTTTCCGGGTAAAGCGGCTGGGGAGTGACGCTGACAAATCGCCTCCATCCGGCGCCGAGGTTAAGAATCGGTCGAGCTACAATTCTACTACCCTTATACGTCTTCAGGGTGTCGACATGGACAGCTTCACCTTTTACCCCTGCTTGAAAATGAACAGCTATCTGTATAACTCCCATCTGCAGCCAGGTTCCGGCACCAACAAACCGTCAAGGCAGGAACAAAATGTATAAGACACAGCAAGCTGATAAACTGCCTTTTGAAATAAATCTTATATATAACGAGTATTGAACGAAGCAACGGGAAAAGTTATGAGACTGTAGGTCAGGCCCGCTCAGCCTTTGTCAGTTACGGGCAACGTCGACAAGATTTGGTCTGCTTGCACGCAATGTTAAATTTAACACACAGAACGAAGAATGAATAAGCTTACGTGTGACTGTGTTCATAGATTTACTTGTACGTCATATATATATATATATATATCACGTGCGATAAAAACACTGATAATAATAATAGCAGGAAAAATTTATAAACATGTAATTTACTACTAGGCTAGAGTGTCGTCATGTGACTAATGCAATGTATGTCTCCATAAATAAACAGCTCATATGTTTCCAAATTGCTTCAGAATTCTGTCTCGTCTTCACCAAGGAAAGGGTTAAAAGACATTACTGATTTCCAGGCAACAGCAGGCAACCTTACACTCAGTCTCGAGCAACAGGATGCCCGCGAGCTAGGGGCTGAGCGGCCATGGTCTATTCCCTTGTGAGTGTCTGTGGTGTAACTGACTGTGGCGCTACCGGCTGTAGTGTGACTGTGGTCTGACTGTTCGGTCAGTATGTGGCCGTTGCAGAGGCCTATAGAAAACCAGAACTTTTCCCAATCCCTTTCCAGTCTGCCATCACACAGATGAATTTCTTTTCCGATTTGATCATGACTAACTGCAGCCTATCTAAAGAAAGCTCAGCAAAATCTGCTCGCGCATTGTCAGTACACCCCTCACACAATTTATGTCGTTCCTACGGTCCCCGGCTTCTGTTCTGAAATTCCTAACGTCGCCTTTTTTATTTAATCCGTGACAAGTTTACTGTATTTTGTTTATTCCTTCCACTTGAGTAACACAAACAAGAATCAGTTACGTATGTCTGTTTTGCTTCAACCACTTCCCCTCACCTTCACGTATTGAGTAATTTTACGTTAGTACTGGCCTCAAACATTTCTCTGTATCATCCCTCTATCTTAATATTCAACTTATGTGCTTACAAATTCTTGATATCATTTATCCTGTGTTTTCGTCCATTTTCTCTGTACAGAACAAACTATTCAAACACAAGACCCAGTTTAAGCTTACCGCTCCTGTAACTCTCTGCTCAAATGACTCGTAAGAATTTCAGAATCTTTCTGACACAAAAATTAACATGCGTGTTATCTGGGGTGTCCTAGTGGACATTTTACTGAAATAATGACATTATTTTTCATTATTCCATTTGCGTTCAGATTTTATTTGCACCAAGTGGCAACACTGTTGCCCCGCTAGCTCTTTTTTCTCTGAGCCGTTGTGGATTTTGTGTGTGCACTTAATTCCATTTATAAACAGGGCACTGTTCCACTCTATCGTGCTGAGACTGCTGGGACACGCTGTGGACAAGACTGGACGCACTAACACACTCCATGGTGTATGACACTTTATAAGTAATACATTATAACTCATCCACTTACTACTCTTACGTGTTATTATATATTTCCAACATTTAATATGTACATCATGTACTTTTCACTCCAGAACCCTCAATTAAGAAGTCCTAAAAATTCATAAATTTTGTTGTGCTACGGAACGTATACCAGTAGCATGTTCAGTACTGAAACTTTGGTCTTCCTCTTTGCTATACAAGATAACAATGTTAAAATACACAGGAACTATATTTTTCTCGTTGTTTTGTATGGCTGCGACACTTGATTTCGCACATTAATGAAAGAATATAGACTAAGGTATCCGAGAACATGGTGCTGGAGAAGATATTTTGGTCTAGGAGGAAGAACACAGCTGGAGACTGGAGTAAACTACGTGACGAGGAGCGTAATAATATGCATTCCTTATTAGTTTACTAATACAGTGATAAAATGAAGGAGAGAAAGGGGAGTATATACAGGGGTTTGGTAGGTAAACATGAAGGAAAGGGAACAAATGGAAGTCCTAGACGCGGATGGGAAATGATTACTAAACTACGCCTTAAATAAATAGGGCGGGAGGGCTTGGACTGTATTTATCGAGCACAGGGTAGGAACAATTGGTCGGCTGTTGTGATCCAGGTCATGAAGATGTGGTTCGTAAAATGCAGGGAGATTCTTGTGTTGCTGAAAAACTATCAGCTTATCACAGAGGACTCTGCTCCACTGAGTTACATATTGCACCACAACGTTTCAAATTCAGAGAGACAAATCGATCCCGATGTGCCGGCTCAGCCACTGTGCGTATGCTAGCAGACATCCACCTGCAAGCGGCAAGTCACAATAACGCCACCAGAAACTGCGTCTTCAGCTAACCGAAGAGGATATGGGATGGCGGGGGCGGGGAGTTTAAGGAAGTACGTCATGTCCTGTCATGAACACACAGCGGAGGTTAATGACCAACAGGGTGGAGGGGACAGGGTGTTGAAGTCAAATGTGTACGATTCCTTTCTTATGGCTACCTTTCGTTCAACGACGCTCTTGTTAGCAAAGGAACTGTTCTCCTTTCCTTTCTAATAAGTTGGTTCTTATTATTTTACCGAACTCTTTCCAAATGCCGTAATAACTGTTTCTCCTCTCTATCGTCTCGTCATTATTTATGGATTCCGCTCTCCCTTATTTTACCTCTTCCTCCCTTTCCCTTCCTCTTCATTTTCTTTCTTATTATCAAATGACAAATAAAATACTGATGGTCACAAGCATGATAATCCTTCCCACAATCTTGTTCCCCGTCGTCTCCTCCCGCTTGAACGTCCTGCACTTTTATTTTTATTTTTCTTGCTATTATATTCACTCACAATCCTCTCGTCTCCCTTGTCTTCCTCTTTCTCCCAATTCTTTTTCCTCCTCCATTTTCTTCTCCCCACTCTTGCCTCTAATCATAGGTTATTTAACAACGCTTTTCCAGTTGCAGCACAAACTGTGCACGTGTATTCATAAACGCACAGCGTGTAAAAATGTCGGTCTGACTTGACTGAAGTCTCTAAGCGAAAGTCGCCGAAGAGCTGCGGAAATTCACGACACGCGTTAAGATAACAGTCATGCAGAAAGAAATTTAAATAGAAGTGTAGGGCATTTATTATTATTATTATTACTGTTTTACGACAATTCCGTTAAATCTTTTAGCCTGGCTCGGTCCGACACAATGTACAATTAGTTAAGTGCAGCGTCTCTACATCACATGACACGAAAAGAAGCCCGCGACACCAGACTGCAATTCAACAATAAGGAAAGGGTCTGTGTAATTAGCCACCTCACAGTTGTTTGTTGTTACATTCAGGCACAAACCCGTGCAAAAAGTGGGACCATCAGTCGCAAAGACCTTCAATCTTGCCTACCGGACACATTTCAGTACTAAAGCTTCATAAATTTAAAGTGTTTATTTCAAGATGCTGTCACCTGCTAAATTCATAAGTCAATTTGCTTTGTATTACAGAACTTGACTTATAGAACCAATAAAACTGTTGTCAGTCAGTGGACATCTGTGTGTACCTTGCAATACGTGTCATGTATTGTGAAGCCTTAGTGGATATTGGTGCTTGTTTGCTTAGGTTGTGATGTTACATTATTGCACACAATTGTGATTCCAGTGTGTGCAAAATGCCGTGGCTGTACTGGTGTGTGTGTGTGTGTTTTTTGTATATGTGTGTATGTATGGATATGTATATTGTGTGTATGTGTGTGTCACCAGTAACTGCAATAGAAATGGCCCATTATAATGGGGCATGGATCAGCGTATCTTGAAAATTGCACTAGTGATTGTATTTTCAAAATTAGCAGTAATAATTTGAAATAATAGTATCTAAGTAATTAACTAGCTAGCTCCACGGAGAAGAGTCCTTTCTGAATATCTAAGAGGTTTTCAGCTAGTCAAAAATTTTCCCACAGTTTATGCAACGCGAATGTTCATTACCGCTTTCCTAAGAACGCGCCACGTGTCACTATCCTGAGCCAGATCAATCCAGTCCATGTCTCCGTCCCACTTCCTGGTCCATTTTAATATTATCCTCACATATATGGGTAGGTCTTCCAAGTGGTTCTTTCCTTCAAGCCACAATAACATCTACGATTTTTTTACCGCCTAATATTTTTTTTATTTTCAGACAAAACATCCCCGTTGTGTTCAAGCGTACGTATGTAAAAAAATAAATAGGATCGCAGTCTGTAGACACTTTTATCATATGTATAGCCGAAGCATGAAGCTGTTTCTTACAAGTACGATAAAAGTCGTGTTTATACTCTAATCCCACTTCATTCCTTTATATACCGTATCTTCTAGGGTAAAAGGATAAAAAAAAATCTAAAATAAGGGTGTACAGGCGGTATATTTTATGTGAAATTTATGTACATATTTTGTCTTGTTATCACTATTTTTCAAGCTAACTATGAAGCTACATAAGTCTTGACAATGCAAGTTGTGCCACAAATATTTCCTTGGCGATGTGTATTGATCGAAACAATTTCGAGATTTATTAGAAGGTATTAAAACACATATTGGCATGGTGATGGTGCCTTTTCCTATGTAGAATTTAAGTTACTTTCATGCTTTATGTTCTACTTTTACGGAAATCTATGCATAACTTGTTAAGCAGCCATCACAGTAGCACAATGTTTCATAATGTTGATGCAACGTTAACGCTCAGTTAAACTGCAAAACACTCATGCAGCTGAGGTGGCAGTTACTGTTAATTTTAATGTCAGCATGTGCTAATTAAAACCTTACGAGATAACAGTAGTGATAAAGCACGACCAGAGTCACATACACACACAAACACACACACACACACACACACACACACACACACACACACACACACACATACACATACACATACACATACACATACACATACACACACACATACATACATACATACATACATACATACATACATACATACATACATAGAACAAGTACTCCTACACCTTGTGTGCCGCACTGCATTTGATCGCAAAATACTGCCGTTGGTAAGGAGTTGTAAATTGGAACACAAAACTCATACGATGCATTTTAATCAGAAAATAATGCTTTAAAATATAAAATATTTACACGGCGATAAAATCTGAAATGTTGAAGAGTATATACGGAAGCTGAAACGGGACAATTAACAGACTGGTTACATGGAGCAAAGTTCTCTCTACTCCTCAGAATACAACCCATCGATAGGTGCACTTGACGGAAATGTGAGGGAGTGGAGATGTATTTCCACATATTCTTAACCTCGGTACTACCTGTGTGTGAGAGGTCAGCGACAGGCCCCAGCCGCGTTACCCGGGAAACAGCGCCCCGTTACCGATTTCGTGCCGACTGCAGCCACGCACAGTGTTAGGGAGCTCAGCTAGCAAGCGATGTGGCAGCTACAGCCGGGAGTTCAATAAAGTTCGATTTTAGTGTACGGACGCGCAAGCAAATAGTTCTTCTAGTCTTCCATTTCACTGAATGGATTTCGAAGCACGTCGCATGGAGGGTACGTCTTTGTTCTGTTTACAAGGCGAAGTTTCCAAGATTTTTACATCCTTTGATAGGAGAGGACTTGTATATGAACTGTATACACAAGTTTTCTCTTTGTTGTAGGCGCCATTCAAATGAAGCGCTGTTACCATGCGACTATTTATATAACACGTCTACCGGGACGCTCTCCTCTTCACAATGCGTCATGGAGCAGTGACTCTTCCAGCCACAGACTGGGACGAAAATCTTTTATCAGATGTGAAGTGTGATAATTCCGGAGATTCCAGTTTTCTGGAATATGACACCATGTCTTTGGCCTAGTAGTTACCGACGTTTCGAATGAATGTCGTACCTTCATCGTCACAGCCAGGCAGCACAGTGACACAGTATCATAACCTAGAGAACAGGAAATCTCAGCCGGACCGCGGTGAGAATCCCTAACCTCGCAAATTCCAGCGCTCATTTCCTGAGGGCCAAGACCTTACAACTGACACAGAGAACCATTAATCAAGGCAAAAGTGGCCAGTCACTCTTCAGACCGCGCATCCTCAGACACTGCGGCAGTCTTTCCGTGCTTTTCTTGTAAAGTCTAAGCTAACGTCAAAATTAGTCAGTCAGTCAGTCAGTCAGTCTCTCCATGCTGTCGTCGAGTCCCACCTTTCTCCTTCTTCTACGGGAACCATGATCACATTTTACCAAGCAATCAGTCCCACAACTGCAGTTCTCCTCTCCGCACTGTTCTATTCTTCTCCAGGCCTTCTGTCTGGTATTTAAATATGCATAGTTTTAAAGACTCAATTTAATATAAACTTTATTTTAAAACTAAGTTCCTACCTGCAAGCCTCGTGGTACGTATGTTACCAGTGAGCCGTACGTATGTTACCAGTGAGCCGTACGTATGTTACCAGTGAGCCGTACGTATGTTACCAGTGAGCCGTACGTATGTTACCAGTGAGCCGTACG
>Ga0136643_10017793_pt1 | contig 10707 bp, 4 predicted proteins | sample TergutLab28metaG_FD_96883 | JGI IMG/M metagenome (GOLD analysis project Ga0136643, IMG submission 96883) | Labiotermes labralis P1 segment gut microbial communities from Petit-Saut dam, French Guiana - Lab288 P1 (version 3) (version 3) | ecosystem: Host-associated > Arthropoda: Insects >... | reverse complement strand
GTGTGTGTGTGTGTGTGTCATTGAATGTAATCAAATTCAAGGAGTAGAAAGTCAATATGCTTTAACATTAACGATTCACAAATCACCCTAATGTAAGATGTCAAATACCCTTAGATAATGAGAATTACCTTCAGTAAAACATAAATAAATAAATAAATATATTTAAAATCCGCGTATCTCAGCATGTATCATGATCACTTCCTCCAGCAACGAGGGACTGGCGAAATTTCGTAAGTACACGAAATGTTATCCGTCAGTTAGCTATGAATTCGCGTTTTCCTGTTGGTAATATAACTTGAAAAAACCAACTGGGTGAAGATAGGACTCTCTAGTAGGATTCAGGTGGAAAATTTCTTCATTATCTGAGTGGTTTTTCGCACCTCAGTGGGGCCTCTGCTACATTAAGCAAGCTCAGCAAATATGTCTACCAAAATGCTTATTGCTTTACAGTAGTGTGTTAAGTACGTTTTCACTAAAACGTAATAGTCGTAGTCTGAGGTAGTATTTGTCTACGTAAAAGTCGGGATTTTAGCTAGCTGACAATAACAGGGAGGGAAATAACGATTATATCATAACGCCGACGCTCAGAATAGAGGCAGAATTTTTCTCCAAAACCTTAAATTCCCTGCCCAATTTCATGGACTGCAAAGTATCCAAAACAACATTATCACTAACACATAACACAATTACGCAATACAAATATCCGTTGCAATTTGAAAGGAAAAATGTTAAAAAAACAACTGCGTCATGGAAACGTAACTTCAGAAGAGCATCGGTATTAAAACTTAAGTTTTTAGTAATGTAACTTTACCTAAACTTTAAAAAATACAGTTTACAATTTACTATACAAAAAAATATCTTCCCTCTAATACATTCTAACACATTCAGTCACATCACAGAGCATGCGCGCTGTCAGCAATCGGAACGTAATAGCTACACAGTTCAAGGGTGCGATGCTGAACGAATGGCATATTCTCATATCGATAACCATTCATTCAGACTATTTCTCTTTATGCGCCTTCGAAAAATTGCGAAAAGCGACTGTTAGCTTTGTAAAGACTAACCGTCTGTCCAACCGTATGGAACAACTCGGATCCCACAAAGGCATTTTCATGAAATTTGTTATTTGAACATTTTTAAAAAATCTGTCGAGAAAACAAGTTTCACGGCAACAACGGTTGCACAAACGAGCCTCAATATTACGTAATGCTCAAGTTCCTCTTTTGTTACAAAATGGCAGAAGGAACCAGGGAAGACCATTGAAGATATATTTGGATGTGTGAGACTGGAACGGGTCAACAAGTGGACCAAATGCATGATAGCTATATGATGATGATGATGATTATGATGATGTAAAATAGCATTGGTCGACAAGCTAATTAGTGATTATAAAATTATACGTTATTGAAAAAATTTGTATATATAAAATTCTTTCTTAAGAGCAAGGGGTAAACTGACATTTGTTATACCTTTGAATATATATATGTATATAATTGGAGTCTAGGCGTGGGTGAGGAGTGTAAATGCGTAGATTTTATGCATACGTGTCACGTCGAGTACTGGGGAGTTACATATGTTCAGGTGCTCTTCAAATATTGTATATCGTAAGTAAACATAAAACAAGTTTAGTGGATAATTATTACAATCGGGGTACAGAATAGGAATTTTTGTTTCTTAGATTTTTTAAAAATTTTTCTTTTCACTTATATTTTGTTTCTTTATTTATACATCTCTTTTGATGTTCCTAGTTTTCTAATAATAATTGTAAACTATTTAATAGAGATTAATAATAATAATAATAATAATAATAATTTAGCGATTCGGCGTGTTCATGTTTTACGTTCCAACACGCAACCTGAAACTGAAATCAAGTTCTAGACTGTTTTCAGATTAGGCTTACGCAGGGTGGTCGTGGTTGTTGGTGGCCTCAGTCTGTACTATTGAGGATTATCGCAACATACACAGTTTTGGGTTTCGCAGTGCACTTTTCATTGATCTGATTACCTAATCGCTATTGGATAAAAACACAGTTGAGTAAGATTGAACCAAATACACATTTGTTGTTGAATATTTTAAACACAACGGAATATATATTATTAAATTACAGCTGCTATAAATTATATCAAATCTGTGTTAGATGAAAGAATTCTGGGAGTGTAAAGTTTCTGACGTTCACTTGGGAGTTCATGTTTAAAAAATGAGAAGAGAAGCCGAATGTCTATATTATCCATAATGAATGTTCCATGGTTATGTTCAGCTCCTGCTGGAATAATACTCCACGATCAAATTAATTTCAGATTTTTAGGTCAAATTTGTGTTCTTCTGTAACGTGATGGTATGTAATTTGACAGCACTTTACCACCAACGTTTCTGAGACAATGCGTTACTTTAAAAAAATGATATCTTCTGTATACACTAAATTACACAGAGTTAGGTGCAAGAAATTTGTAATAATTATACTCATCACCGTGACATCTTCGTGCTTCTATGCCGACTGCTACTATCATTAGCATCACAGAACACTAAATAGAAATTGTATTGGTGCACAGCAACCAAATTAGAATCTATGATGAATTCAACTACTGTAAGCTTTTAAGTAATATAGATAGCCATGTTAACTTTGTTATGAACAACGTCTCACACTGAACCTAACTCTGGTCTGGCTTTGTTAGCTGTCGGATAATGTGAACTAATGACGCGAGGGACCATCTTACAGCTTCAACCCACGAATTTACGATCCACGAAGAGGTGAATGAATGACCTCATTTCCTCCTGGACTTTACAACGATCCAATCTTTGAAGGCTATATATGAGATCACATTAAGTGATAGAATGAAATTTAAAGTATTTTCTTTCAGAACAGAAGGACATATTACACGCACGATGGCTGCTGTAGAATGAGAGATGCGGCACATGCCGACACCAGGTCTGATATTCGAAACCATAACTACGTATTAGAATCTAGTTGCTAGGCGTTTAAAGCCATGTGTTAAAAGAAAAGTAAACTTTACCTTACTGCCCATGTACATGTTGTGACACAAGTAAGTTTATCTTTCAAGGACTGAAACTGCTTATGGGGGTGCTTTTAAGAGTATGTTTTGGTCATTAGGGTGGGTTTACGCTTAAGCGGAGGAAGATGTTTTATGTGGAAAGACGCAAGGTATTTAACCAGACTGATAGGCTGTGCATTTTGCTCTCCTACGGTATCTGATTGTTGTTTCCGTGTTTGGGGGACCCGATGTAAGAATTTAGTTATTAACGAGGCAGATTACAGCTCGCAATGAAGGAACTCATTTGCAGAGCCGCGTTCAGACAGTGTATGTGAGGTCAGTCCACAGAACTAGAGTTCTATAAAAGTTATTGTGTCTTTTTGTGTACATATCGAGTCGGACTGCTGAGAGGGGTTGAGATCCGTTAAGGGGCCAACTCGTGAATATTCCCAGAGGCTGGGGTTGCAGGGCCACCGAACACATCTACTTTGCCGTGCCCGAGAAACGAACAACGAACGGACACATGTGATTCTCTTACATCGACTAAGAATTTCGCTGAAATTTTATAAAATTAATGCAGTAAATTTTGTTACCCCAATGCAATGTTTTCTTCAGAAATACTTATTACGTAAAATCAGCAAAGGGTATAAAAGAATACATTATTTTCTTGTTTTATAAAGTGTATTAATGTACAGAGTAGGCTTTCGAAATAAAATAAGTTATTTTATGTTATTTCATTTCCTTAAACGGAGATTTTTTGTTTATTTGTTTATATGTTTAATAAGCATATTTTATACAAATATATTTGCGGAAGAGAAGACGCGCAAATCTGAATCTATTGTCCCTTCTTTCATTCAAAATTCGTTTAGTAACAAGACGTACCAACATTCAAACACCAATAACAAACTCAGACGTAGTCTCCGCATATTTATCTCGCCCCTGTTTGAATGAAATATGGGAACTACACATGATGACTGATGCTTCACAAATTTTCTGTAATTAATTTAACTAGTACTGCCTTTGATTATGCACCTTCTCATTCTCTAAGAAGGTCACTAAAAAGGACTTATTTTGTTCGTCATCTGAATTTGTTAGAATGAGTATGAGAGGAAGATACGGTGGGCCGAATACGTAACTAGAATTAGGAAAAAAGAAATGCGTAAGAGTTTCCCGCAACTTGAAAAACAGGGGCGCGTTTTTTAAATTGATAGGTGACACTAAAACAGATCTAACAGAAACAGAACTTAAATTTTGATACCGGACACAGCAGGTTCAGGATAGTCTCCAAATGCGGTATATTGTGAGGATGGTAAATGGCCTTCGATTTCAATACGAACAGGAATATTTTACTTTTGAAGACATTTCTTAAGCATGGAGTTAATTATTCAATCTATGACATTATGGGTGGTAGTTGTGTGGGGGATGCCAATACCTTCACATTCCGTATTCATTTATTAGTTACCTTTTTTCTGTCACCTTTTTTGGCATAAACTAAAAGCTAAGCTTCTTCTATTCTTCCTGGGGCACAGATGGAAAGATGGCCTGTAGAACAAAGAATCTCCCAGTAACAATACGTCAGCCGCGACGTTTTCATAAGGAAAATAAACGAAGAAGGTAGAAATAAAATGGAAGAAAAAATAAATATCGCAAGAAGCGCCCCTCACATGCTCTGTGTGCATTTCCGTAACTGATCTTGCACTTCTAAGACATGTCGACTGAAGAAACCGCATATGCACCCCTGAAATACGACAGCAAGCTTTCAGAACTTTATTTTTTGAAAACTGAAAAATATATTACGACATTTTCTGTTTATAAGTTCCCAACACAGGGATCCGAATCTTAATATCTGTTGTTTCTTCATTAAATCCCTAGGGAAGATAAGATAATTTCCGCGCCCAGTCGTCCCGGTTCTGAGTTCCTCTTCTGATTCTAGTTCTGTCCACACGGCAGACTTCTAATAGGAAACGTAATTAAAGGGTCGAGCGTTTAGCGTCAGGAACACGATGCAAACCGTCCGATTCACTTATAGATCTGAAGTTAATTGCCTGCGGAGAGTCAATTGACTTCTCCGCGCGATGAAAAGTATAGCGGAAGATAGGAAGCATTTTGCCGGAAGTTAGCCAGCAACCACTCCATTCGCACAGGATGGTGAAGGACACTACTTAATCAAAAGGTGTCTGCTATCTGAACACTACGAAATCCACACGAAGAGAGAGAGTGAAATCTGTAAGAGAGTGATGCGGGTTGAGGACTGTATTTTAGCATCAAGATTAAATTCGAGGTAACATCTTACGTATGTTTCCTGTTTTAACAATCGAAATTCATAAGAATTTATAAAAAGTTAGGGGCCCCAACAAACTTTCAACCAACTGGTTCAAGGCAGCCTTTCCAAGGGATAATATCGATCAGATTGTGAAATTCATCACCCACATATATAATAATGTAATTAAAAACGAAAATTTGTGTATGGTAGCCATTATCAAAAAAATTACCGCCATCAAAACCATATAAATTACTAACATACCTCAATACAAAACACAGCAAGTGCAACTTGTCAAGAAATCTAGGAAGTGTGTCATCCCTGTTGTGTGTGTGAAACTTGGAAAAATGTATGTAGTCAAACACAGCTGTGTCACATGAGGTATATTTAATGACTATATAATGGACAACTACATGTTTCGGCCTGTACTGGCCATCTTCAGGTTGTCTTAAGTGAATTTAAGACAACCTGAAGATGGCCAGTACAGGCCGAAACATGTAGTTGTCCATTATATAGTCATTAAATACACCTCATGTGACACAGTTGTGTTTGACTACATACGTTTTTCAAAGTTATCAAGAAAACCTAGACCCTCAACTGAAATTGCGATACAAACATCGGAACAAATTTACATTTTTTCGTTCAAGTTCGGTTAAAGATTATATCAAGATTCTTTCCAATTCTTTTACGTAACATGAAGTTTCAATGAGCGAATGAAACGACGAATCCAGTGAAGCCGCCAATATACACGTATGTATTGTTAAGAAACATGCTAAAAACTTAGATTATCTATTCACAGTTTACACTCTCCTGAAAGGTATGTGCAATACGCAAAATATTGAAGAGTGTAAAGCACATTTAATTTTAAACTTTACTAACTCTTGATAATCACCATTTAACCTTATCTTTGTTTAGTTTTTCGCAGGTATGCTAGTAACCTGGTGTTACACATAAACGCATTTATGTAAAGAACGAAATACAATGAAGTAAACATATTTCATTTTATTTCATTCAGATACGTCCGGTGCAGAATTAGAAGTCAGACTGATTACAAATACAGGTAATATCAACGCGTGTTCAAGAGCACAAATTTGTTGTAGGATTGTAATATCTGTTGGAAAAGCGCCGTGATAACTTTCTGTGTGTTTGATAATGTCAGTGGAGTGGTTCAGTTGAAATGTTTGCTGGTATGACGTCAAAACTGCTTTTTTATGAACTATCAGAGATCAATGAGTCCTATATATCTCGTAGAAATTGCGTACGGGCTTTCTGAGAATTAAAACTTGGAACAATATTAATACTACCTGAGATTCGCTTCAAATTTACCACTGGGAAATTTACAGGTAATTATGTTAGATTTAACGTAGAATGCAGCAAAGTTTATGTAGTCCACTTTTGCAGTCAAATAGCCAAAGGTATCACGTAGTCAAGTGATAAATAATAGTGAACGACGATGAATTTGAGAAGAGGAGAAAGAAATTTAACTTTTCCCAAAACATTTAGTTTATAGCCTTCTGCTACTTATCTTTTTATAGTCTCCTGTAAGAATAAACAAACACTCCATGGGGAACTTATAGCTAAAAAATACCCTATCTATTGTCTATTTGTGTTCTATGGTACTATGATACGGCCAAATTGACACAATCGTAAAGAATATTCCTTGAAAAGTTCGCAGTTTTTCAGCTAGTCAAGAAAATCTCTGATTTCAAACAAAGAGCGGGCAACCAGCTGAATGGTATCCACGTTCATACACATCCTTCAAGAAACATTTCAGTTTCGACATCGGTTAGATAGCTCTAATTTTCTTGTAGATTTCCCGACCAACACTGTATAAGTATTTCTAGTTGTCCCCTTATCTGAGATCTTTAATGGTAGTTAAGTAAAAAAAAAATCACAAACGTCTCACTCAACAGCTTTAGGTCATTACTGCTCTCCTTTATGAGTAACAAAGTTCTAAATCACTGACGAAATGGTGTTTACGTATTTGGGTTAAAATGTCAGGGAAAAATAACCCCAGAATGCACTAGAAAATTAAAGCTTCACCCACGAAAAGTGTTGAATTGGTACTTTCAGACACAGAATGAACGATTCGTAGAGACAGTGGCGCTATTGTCGAAAGAAGTCGTAACTATTTTACAGCAAAGTAATTCATGTCAGCTACAGGGGCAGTTTCGCTGCATGCACAGATTATAAAGCCTTAGTACCAATAGAACTTTGGGTTTTAAGGTTGAAAATGACCCACTATTTAGTGACGCCAGTATCCTGCTTAATTGAACATCTGCCACATGAGATGAAAAAGTTTATTTTTGGTTTAATTTAATTGTACATATTTTTATAGAAGGGGGTTAGCCCATTTCTTTCTAACAGATCCACCTAATTATTTAATTTTCTACAATGTATGAAAATTCGTAAATGGGAGAATAAAGAGAAATTAAACGGACTAAAATTTCTCTCATTGTGTCACATGGGCTGTTCAATTCTTCGAGCGCTTGCAGCGTTAGGTGTGTGTTTTAACTAACAATGCGTAGAAGTAAGTAATTGTACCAAATTAACAAATATGTAAAAAGACATGGAACTGACAGTTTTGTTGAATGAGAGAAGAAACTTGTTGAGAGAGTGAGACTTTCAAATGCTTATTTACATTATTAAAATTACGTCAGAAATAGTTTTACGTGTATCTCTAATTTCGCTCTTGTAAGTGGCATAAGGCACAAATTCTCTTCTACACTTACAATTTGCGGGTGTGGAATTTGTATCAATTGATTTTAGATACCCTGAACTTGTTACTTGAAAACCACATACTTCGTTTCTTGCCGGAATAGTGTGTGGAAAATAAGAATTACAATCCGAATTTAAAGGATTTTGACGACTTTACGTGATCACAATCGAGGCTAATATTTTTTGCATTGTCCAGTGTATCAGGGTGAAATAGGTTTATAAAGTTTCCGAGACTGGATTAGCCTCCGTCTTCAGGCAAAATGGTAGCACATAATCCGTCTGAAGACCTTTAGAAATTGGTATTTTTCTCCATCTTCAGGTGGAACGGGGAAAAGAACCTACTCTATGTGGAAAACGAGGCAGATTCAGTCTTCGAAACGTTGGGATTTTTTTAAAATTTATCAAATGAAATAAGTTGCATTTTTATTCACGTTTGTTACATGAAAATAATTTACGAATTTGTTTTAGTTTTTCACCTATTTTTAACAACAAACGCACTGGTTACGTTCTGAAGAACGGAATTTCACAGTAATTCTCAAATTCTTTCAAGTCTAAATTTTAATGACTCTCTTCGCCGCCCTCAATCAAATTACGTACTTTCTTCTGCAAAATCAGCCCGTGTTGAGAACTGCTCTAAATTTATATCTAAATTACTGTATGGTGCCTACGCTGACACTATAAAATCTGCATATTGGACCGATATACACAAGTAATACAGTGACTCACAGCAGCCCATTTTCAAAATCGACATTACAGGGCGGCTATTATGAAGATAATTACGATCTCGATAATGATAACATTAACACAATCACATACCTTTGTGTCAAGAAACTCTTTTTACGTGAAGGTGATGCACAGACAACACACCACGCTACATAAATTAACAATACATTGAAACGTTTTGTAACTGTATCTCCAATACTTGATAAGTCTTTATGGCTCACAGAAGAGCAAGGTTAAACACACCCTCCAAGGTACAATGTGAGAATTGGGAGAGATATGCATGTATAAGAACTCTCCGACAGAAATTTTACTCCACAAGAAGAAAGTTTTGTGCTAAAATCATTCACTGCTAAAACACAATGCGCTGAGCTGGATACAATGTAAAATCCGCAGCTACAAATATGCTATGTTTCTTTTCTTTTTGCTTCTCTGATATCGCTCTCATTCTATATTTTCCCACAGTAATTCTCAGCTCTTTCGGCACGCAACAGCTTGCATACCCTCGTTTACTAATATCGTAAGCGGGTTCAAACCTTCCCAACAAATGACCTCTCCATTATTCAGAATTTTCTTTTTTGTTATTATGGAATAAAAGCGAAATGGATGTTCATGTCACAGAATGGAGCTTTGAATTCCGCGTAAATCATGGCCCTTTTGTAACCTTTTTCGTGATGTACTCTTTCATGTCATGCAGTGTCTCCACAAGTAGATTCCACAATCGATCATGCGATTATATGCAACCATATAACCTGAGTAACAGCTGTGCACCACGTAGACAGAAAGGTTAAACATAACTCCTCTATTTATGTAGTGAGTGAATTGAATTTTATACTCCGAGATTAAGGCAACTTACCAAAATAATTATAGTTTGCAAAGATCAGTTAGATCCCAGCTTTTCAATAAGCAGGTTAGGGGTTATTCCTGAAGATTTTTGTTAGACAAAGTGGCATTATAGGAAGTTTTTCAGAGAAGGCTACTTTGTTTACGTATTCGTCTGCGAATCGCGTTTCTAAACGTCAGTCGTAAGCTACATCTTTATTCTAGCGCAGTGCTTCCTGTAAGCATAACCGATTTGAGGAACAACAGGCGAAATAAATTCATACACCGCTTCGATCTCACGACCTGGACGTAAGGCTCTACTCGAAATATTAAAATATGCACTAAAGAATAATATGAAAACACGCCTTTAGTAACTGCTGTGTTCGGGTGTGAACTGCTAAAGTCCGGTTCAGGACATGGTCAGTAGATGTAACGGTATTCTGAGTTTCAAAAGATGAGTTATCTTTTTAGTAGTTCTGAGTTCTGTTCCAAGAAACAAGTTAAAATCTCAAAAGAAAGCCTTTATGTTTATCTAGAAACAATCTTAACGGAAGATAATGATATAACTACAGAAATAAAATAACGAATAATTGTGGCTAATAAAACTAGCTATGGTTTAAAAAAACAGTTAAACTCAGCGAATCTGAATCGCCACACTGGATGTATGTATACAAAAACCTTATGGAAGAGAATATTGTATCCTCCAAAAGAAGGACCGAAATATGCTCCGAATCTTTGAAAGAAGAATATTAAGAATTATTTATTTTCCTATTAAGGATAATGATATATGGAGAACAAGATACAATAGTGAGCTTTAAAGACTCTGTGATGAACTAGAAGTAGCTAAGATGATAAAAATAGGATAGCTGCGGTGGCTGATACACTTCTTTAGAATGCAAGAACTGGTCATTACAGAAAGCTTACTCTTCTTAAACCAGAAGGCATTCGTGTAGGAAAACCTAAGGTGAGATAGCTTGGGTCAGTTGAGAAAGATCTAAAGAACATGGACGCGAGGAACTGGCGACGTAAGTAGCAGGACCGAGAACAGAATGGGGGGGGGGGGGGGGGGGTGGGGAAGAGGGGGGGGTCCCGGAACAAAAAATGTGGGGGGGGGAAAAAAAAAAAAAAAAAAAAAAGTAATAAGCAACCCCCCCACAAAAAAAAAGGGGAGATGGTAGCGTCCCACGACACCCTGAG
>Ga0136643_10017791_pt1 | contig 10707 bp, 3 predicted proteins | sample TergutLab28metaG_FD_96883 | JGI IMG/M metagenome (GOLD analysis project Ga0136643, IMG submission 96883) | Labiotermes labralis P1 segment gut microbial communities from Petit-Saut dam, French Guiana - Lab288 P1 (version 3) (version 3) | ecosystem: Host-associated > Arthropoda: Insects >... | reverse complement strand
GGGGGAATAAATTCCCGAATCCTTAGGCTCGGCAATGGGAGGAAAGGAGCGGGAAAATAACTTCCTTCACCCCCCCCTTCTCCCCCCCCCCCCCCAGGGAATTTTTTTTTCCATTTTCACAGTAGAGGCGAAGCCGGGTGGCCCCAGAGGTGGTCAGGATGTTTTGGAGAAAATAAAAATCTCCTCTCTCTGTGGGGAATCGAAACAACTAATGCTGTGATGTGAGAGGTTAAGTGTGAGTGAGAGGCGTAGGCTTGGGACGTTGGAGAATGAACTCCGGTTATTTTAAATAGGTCCTAGGGGAAAGAATGTTGCTTTCATCGTTGTTTCGCTTTACGTTAGGGTTTTCAGGAGCGGAACCAAAATGTTAAAGAAGGACGTACGGTATTTGAGTCGGAACAGCTTAGATAGTTTAGAAACTAATATAGGAGTTGGGTAAAAAGTAAATGGAGAATCGAGTCCGGACAACGTCAAAGCATTTGTTTTTCGTCTCCGCTTTCGGAGAGGATCTGAGGACCATTCAACCTTTTATCCTGTGCATATAGCGGGCTTCATCCTTGGGAGCAAAGCTTTCATGATTCGAAGCTGTCCACCATCGTCCTTCTAGCGCCAAGATGATTAATGTCTGGAGCCCTATCTCCACTCCATGTACATCTTCATAGCGTGATTCTTAATTAAGCGTAAGGACGTCATATTTTGCGGTGGTTTGTAAAAAGGCCTTTGTGAAGAAAATAAGAGCAGATTAAATTCATGGAGTGTTTGCAACTATTCGATTCAGAATTCTTGCATTTCCGTTTGATATCTAGAAACATGAAGATGAGAAGTCTAATTTTGCCTCTCTTTCATGTGGTTGTGAATTTGGTCTCTTGCACTGAAGGAAGAAGATAGGCTGAATGTGTTTAAAATCGGGGTGCGACAGGAAGATATTTCCGCCTAAGATGGAGGAGGTAACTACAGGATGGAGAAAATTACACACTGTGGAGTTCTTCAATTTTCATTCTTCATCAGATATTATTATGGTGATCTGATTACAGAGAATGTAGTGGGCAGGACAATTAGTGCGTTTGGGGGGGGGGGAAGAGAAAAGACCTAGGCATAGATGGGAGGATAATATTTAAATGGATAATAAACATGATGGGAGGACACCGACTGGATTTTTGTGGCTCAGAATTGGGACCAGGGAAGAGGTGTTGTAACGTTTGGACCGTAGTAAAATGAGGGAAATTTCTTGACTAGTTTGGGAGGTATTAGTTTCTCAAAAAGAACTATGATACGTGTAGTTAGTTAGAGTGTGTACTTCTCAGGGTCTGTGTTTTGATACAACTTCATGCAGCATAATAAGGAAATTAACACAAATTGGTGGCTCGAAGTGCCGGCTCTTTTAATTAAGTGAAATCATATGTTCAAAGAAGTACGCCGTCGGTTGAAAGAATACATGCGTATAACCCATATTACTTCTGGTTGAATTTTAAGCTTTATATTATTTAGTTGTGCTGTTAAAGGTCGTTTATATTTTTTAAAATTACTTTAAATGTTACACATACTGGAGGGCAGAGCCATTGTGAAGGCATTGTACTTGTCATTAAATTGATTAAACGGGAACAAAAGAACAAGGACAAGAGAAGCTGGATACAACATGTAAATAGAATGCCTCGAAACAGATTACCCAGTGTAATGAAATACTACTCCCCAGCCGGCAGAAGGAATCATGGTAGACCTTTGAAGAGACTTCTGGATACGTGAGACCGGAACGGGTCAACAAGTGGCCCAACTCCATGACAGATATATGATGATGATGATGATGAACGGGAACAAAACTGCATGACGCGGAGCTGCAACCAGTTGCATTTAAACTTCGAACGTGCCCTGTGGTTTTCAGTATGGAGCCACAAATATAGAGATTATTGAAAATTATGAAAATAAAGCTGGCAGTTTAAATATTTCTAACTGAGGTGCCATGATAATTATTTATGACGTTTGGTTTTAAATTTATAGTATGAAATCTTGTTAATTTCTAGATTATAATCAGTTTTTTAAAGACTGGCCTTATTTGTTAAAGCATTTCTCCTTCCTTTACTTCAGTGTCGATGTTTATCTCCAAAAAAAAGATTTATTCTTTATCATCAGTTGTTACAGACGGTCACACAAAATTGTGCTCTTTTTTATCAGACGCGTTTCGAATTGGCTCACTTCAACTTCAGAATTATTTCTAGCAATTTAATCTAAGGAGTTACATGCTAAATTAGTAACTGATAATAATACTAACTGATAACCTTAATAATAACTTATAATAGGAGCGCTCAAATTTAAACATTTTCATCTTACCGTATAGATACTTTAGTCAATTTAGGTTTTCTTAGGATGGAATTCCACAATTTTTTTTATATACTGTAGTTTGACACAAAAATATTTTATATCAAATTTAAGTATCGTCATTAAATAGTGTTTCCTTATGCTTTATTCACCAGTTTCTTCGCGTTTGCCTTTGTATCTCTGCTTACAATATAATGACGAAACTATAGAGTATACAATATAATTTTTATTACAAGAGATTTAGTTCCCATTAGAATTAGTGAGGTGCAAGAAGAATTGTTGCATTCTTCAAATAATCAGTGCCATAGAACAGACTCCTTCTTAAGAAGCTGTCATTTGCTCATATTATCCACAAATATGCCTCGCTTTTATACCTGGGACTTGGCAAGTGCATTTTTATAGATCTAAAGCCTATGAAACACTAAGTTAATTTTTGTTCAACGGAATATGTGGGCAGCCTGTAAGAGTGCAACCTTGATGCCCTGTGAATAAGAGACGTTGGCTAGGCTAGGCTAGGCTAGGCTAGGCTAAGCTAGGTTCGTATCAATTAACTCTCTAGTTTGATCTCCTAGACGGTCAGCAACAAATTAAAGTAGAAGGATTTGTGAGTTCATTTTTTGCGATTGTGCCTGCCCCTCGGTCCTGGGAGATGTGCTTGAGGAATCGTGCGCAAAGTACCCTTCCTTTAAACTACGTTATTGGTTTATGTCAGATGGTTCCTTTTGGTTATAGCAAACACGGAAAGCTTGCATGCAGACTGCAGTTGATCCCCTGCGTATTTGATCAGCATGCCACGAAGGTCTACTTTGTGGGCCCACACATCATTAACTTCGGCACGAGTTTCCAGCCGTGGGGGAAAGAGTCCCCGGTACTGTTTAAGACGAAGGCTGGGTGGGCCCAAGTTTCGGTTTAAACGATTTGGAGACTAGAGACCTACTGGCAACAGAAGAGTTATTCTTTATTCCTCAGTAGCCCAGCTCTTATTCTGCTCACGGCACCTACTACGCTATCCTGGGTTCCAGGCACTACACAGAAAAAAATATATATATGTACATATGTTTCCTGCCTCAACAGCCCCTAGTGGGACAAGGCTTCCTCACTATCGAGGCTTCACGATCACACTCAGACACACCACGTTCGTTATGACTTCTCTAGACGTGTGACCAGCCCAACAACCCACAACATTCACAAGACAGAGACGTGCATGACTCCGGCAGGATCCGAAGCCTCAATCCCAGCAAGCGAGCGGCCGCAGATCAACGCCTTAGATCACACGGCTACCTGGAATGGCACTTAGACAATAATCAAACAAATTACTTAACAAGTAGAAAAATATTAAAAAATGTAAGTAAAATACAGTCAAACACAACTCAATTAATGGTATTATTATTGTGTATTCTTACATTGTTTTATCAACGACATGTTTCGGCTCTAGTTATGAGCCATCTTCAGGTTGATCACTTTTTCTTAGTAGACTAAAATATACAATTAGCAATGCCATTGTTACCACAATCACAATAACAATGGCATTGCTAATTTATAATTTACCTTACTAAGAAAAAGTAATCAGCCTGAAGATGGCTCATAACTAGAGCCGAAACATGTCGTTGATAAAAGCAACGTAAGAATACACCTTAATAAAATCATTAATTGTGTTTTGTTTGAATTTATTTTACTTAAACTTTATAATTTGATACAACACAACGGGTATGTCTGACCTGAAAGTAGAAAAATATTGTATCTATGGCTCATGATTCGCACATCGATCAAAGTGTAATATTACAAAATGGGAGTTGATACATTCTGGCAATGATAATTTGGTAAAAAAGGGCGCAGGAAAAGATGGAGGATTGTCGTTCTTTTCATTGACATATATTTTTCTTTGGGTGAATAATACAAGTAATGTCATAAAAACATTTATCATGACAGTTTTACTCGTATTAGGACCAATATTGACATAGTTTATTGCTTACGACAAAAAATAAAACAAGGCTTTCAGCACTGTTTCTTTGTTGGAGATTTTTATCTTTTAAATTTGGTTCCGTCCCAGAAAATGGTGTGCATCGGTATAATACAGTACGGTACACTCTACTATGCTCTGCTACCGTTAGCTAAAAGTAGTAACCATCCAGTTGGTCTACATGACGAAAAATAATTTTGGAGGAAAACTCTTAAGGCTTGTTTTCCTATTGCGTACATCTCTAGTAAAAAATGGAATAACCAGTTATTGTTGTCATTTTTTGGTGCGTTCGCAAAATTGCGAAGAGCGACTATTAGCTTCTTCATGTCCGTCGGTCCGTCTGTCGACATGGGGCAACTCGGATCCCACTGGACGGATTCTCATGAAAATTGATATTTCAGTAGTTTATGAAAACCTGTTGAAATATTCAAATTTCTTTAAAATCGGACTGGAATAAAGGGTACGTTACATGAAGACCAATATACATTTTCGATCATATCTCACTCAATTCTTATAATGAAAAATGTTTCATGTTGTGTTGAACTTCGAAACACACATTTTATGTTCAATAGCTTTTTTTCGAAAATAATGCCGTTTAAGAGATAATTTGGAATACTTTTGTAGAGCAGGGCAGGCCACAGATGACAATATGGCGCATGTACATTGCATGCCTCATACCGAAGTCTATAAATACACACACACACACACACAAAGGTTGTGTAATAACCGTTGCTTTTCTACTGCAACAATGGTTGCACGAAAGAACCCCATTGTTACGTTATGTGCAATTTGCTTGTCTTTTCATTCTTGCAAGTAGCTTATTACAGAATTGCTGACTCTTTGTTACAATTGTTGGTAATGCCATCAATGGTTGCTATTGTCAAAGTGTTTGTACTTCTCGATTTAAAAACAAAATGTCCCGATGATTTATTTGTGGGTTTATATTATACCACAGTACCAAATTACACTTCCCTATTTCCAGAGTTCTCTATTTTTCGCTATGAAATCCAAAGCTAAAGAAAATATTAAGCTACCATATTGTCATTTTACATTTAAAAAAGATTGCTTATGTTTCAAACAACTATTAAATAATTTCCGCAATACTCTTACTGATTTCCGGACTTTAAAACTTACGGCTTTGATGTGGGCCTCCAGTTCATACCAAGTTTCGTGAAAAATAGTCAAAGGGTTCAAAGGTCAAATATTGTGTGTGTGTGTGTGTGTGTGTGTAATCAACATGGTGGTTACACAACTCTTCATCACTGCGTAAGGAAGCAACTTAAGCCTGAAAGCAGAAGCGATTTTAATTAGTCAACACTATTGATAAAATGCAGCATAATTGTAAGCGGGACGACTTTTCCAAATTCTGTCCATTATATTCGCGACAAAAAAAGCACCTGGTTAAAGTCACACATCATCAAACACCAACAATAGGAAATAGAATCCAGTGCAAAATAGGAATCGGATTTACTTGGTACAACGAAGAGACGGCGTTGCTCAGAGCATCTCGACACGTGGCGCCACGGCCCAGATATCTTGTGTACTACAACAGACGGTGCGTGAATGGCGAAGCTGTGAAGAGTTTCTTTTGTTGAATAAGAGGCTTTCTGCAGACGTCACTGCCTTCGTGCTCTTATGTCGTGTACAGATAACGCCTCGGGACAAACACACAACACAGGTTTATTCGTTCCTGAATACTGCAATACGCTTAAATTTAGTTTCTTTTTGAACAATGATGTCAGGCGTCTTTTCTACTAACGTTCACTAACTGGCATTTACCGTAAAAACTGCATTATTCAAAAGAGAAAATCTAATGCAGCGATATCAAGCCTGTTTAATCATTCCAAACACAAAGAAAAGACAGAATAATAAGGTGAGAGTAAGTCAGTGTAAGAGGAAGATCGTGAAAGACTCTGCATTTATTGCAGAGGAAAATAAAGATTTACGGTTCTGGAGGTTCCAAAGCAGTGCCCGCTTGTCCTTCTGGTAAAGGTAGATTGAAGACAAGGTAATGCTTTAAGAACAGGTCAAAAGCATGAAGCAGACGGGGCGGTTTTGTGCATAGAGTAGAGGAAAGAAACTGAGCACTTACTGAGTTTGACCTGAAATATGACAGAAATTTTGGTGGTAACTGTGGGAGGATTTTTAGGCTAATATTTAGGGGTACTAAGTCCGCGTGAATGGTGCAGTATTTAATCATTTTGTCCTTACAGTCCAGAAAACTATTCGTTGCATCTCCAATATAGGGAATCACTGCTCAGTTCTGTTTAGAGAAATGATTCTTTTTGTTCCAAGGATTGTACAAAATCCATGAATACACTCCGTAGAATAAATGTAATGATAAAGCAGGCAATTCCCCACAAATTTTGACGTTTTGTTGACCGTGCATCTCAGCATATTTATTTCAGTATTTAACCAACTTAATGCACAAAATTTGTTTCACAATAAGTTTTATTTCATGCCTCTAAATGTTTCGAGCACATGTGCTCGAAACATGTAGACGCATGAAATAAAACTTATTGTGAAACAAATTTTGTGCATCAGGTTGGTTAAATACTGAGATAAAGAAAGTAATTCCCCCTTTTTTTAAACGGGTATAAAGATTTTGTATGTTTTAGGGAGGTTATGCAACACTGGTTTCGAACTGCTTGCTTACCGGTACATTCTTCATTTTGGTGTGGCAAAAGAAGTAAGTGGGGCAGGTAACAACTACGTAAATTATTTCAGGTTAGAAAAGTTTTGAAAGAAGTACCTGTAGACAATAGAAATTTTTAAAGTAGGGAATTGTATTGCATTTCTTCCCTGATTACCCAAAACTTTGTGCCATACAATTTAAGCATAAAAATAGCATTGGGCTCATCAAAGCACAAATTTAAGTATGTCGAAAAACATCGACCCACCTCTACATGTTTGGCCGTCCGTGGCGTCGTGTTTTTGATGGAGTTACGCTGAAATATTAATGGCAGAAACATCAGTTCTCTCGTATCATACATTTTATCATTCTCCTTCACATAATTTAACAAGATATTGATGCAGTGTTTTACCCCAACCAATCTATGTAACTTGCTGTTAGGGAAAACCCTCCTAATTATGAATTCATGAAGGCTGAAACATGTAGAGATATATACTTGTGCTAATCAGTGTCCTTGAATTTGAATTGTGTTTAATAAAGTGAAATGCCAACTTGAAGCAACTAGGTAATTTTATTGATGTATTCTTAGCTCGACATGTTTCAGGCGCATACGCCCATCATCAGGAGCATTAGATGTGTTGCAGCATCTAATGCTCCTGATGATGAGCGTTTGCGCCTGAAACATGTCGAGCTAAGAATACATCAATAAAATTGCCTAGTTGCATCAAGTTGGCTTTTCACTTTATTTCATGAAGATGATGCACGGTCAAACAACCCTCAAGTTTGAATTGTGGTTGTTTTAATGCTATTTATGCTGCGTGTGCTTCAGTTGTTTAAATGAAATTCAATTTTGCTTTTGTTATTGCATCGGTGATGAATTTACCTGTTCCGTAACGATGAGAAATTTATTCGGTACTTAGAATTTTCCTGTACCTGCTAGGTAATTATATTTTCAGAATTTTATTTCTTAGCTTAACTATTTTGATTCGTCTTTAGAACAGCTTCCAGAACCATGTACGAAGTACTGGTCCTGAAGCTGTAATATTACAAGTATAGGTACTGACTGTAGAGTTTGCATTTGACCTTGACAGGGGTTTGCACTGGAGAAAGACGACAATCCCGTATTTGTCACCAGTAATTGATGTACTCCAGTTTAAAAAAGCGTTATATAAATATACAATTACGTACCAGTCAAACACGACAAAAACTTTATTATATTTACTATTGTATTAGGGCAACATGTTTCGATTCTTATAGAATAATCTTCAGGCCCTTCTAAGATAAAGATCCTTACTTAGCAATGTTTAAAATGCGCTGTGGGATCCCTAACACTTACATTCTTGATAAAACTATGCATAAAATGCATGTGTCGTATGTTCTTATTACACAATCAGGATATTTATTTCTAAAACTTTAACCGGTACATATGAAGGAGGTTAAAAATTTTAGAAATAAGTACCCTGATTGTACAATAAGAACATAAAAAAACACGCATTTTATACATAGTTTTATCAAGAATGTAAGCGTTTGGGCCCCACAGCGCATTTTAAACATTGCTAAGTAAGGATCTGTATCTTAGAAGGGCCTGAAGGTGATTATAAAAGAATCGAAACAGGCTACCCTAATACAATAATAAACATTATAAAGTTTTGTTTTGTTTGACTGTTACATCATTGTGTATTTATATATGTGTTAAACACTTCGGGATGGCAAATATTAAAAATGAGTTAGGTGAACTGTTTTCGTGTGTTGTGTGTCTGAGATAATACTTTATTTTCTTTAGTGTCCTGTGTGGTTAGAGCTGTGCATAAATTTGACTGGTGTGTCCCATAAAGGAAACACATAAGACGTAGCGACCAGTGCAAAGAAAGCCTTGCAGTAATAAAAACTAATGTTTCTGGCAGGATTTATATGTTTCCCCCCCATCCGTCGTCGCGGGTATTAAGGTACTGTAACCACGCTGTGCAGGTCAGTTGCATTCTCTTGAGTAAATGACATTACTTTTCATGCAGCATCCAGCGTAATTTGCTGCAAGGCTCTATGAGAATTATTTATCGGGATTATTAAAAACAGAGTGCTTTATATGTGTAATTTTCCGTATGTGACTTCCAGGCAGTTTCAGCTACCTCAACAGTTCTGTGTGTGTGTCTGTGTATGTGTGTATATATATATATATATGATGCCCGAAAAGGCGAATATTTTGCAGTCGATATCACTTAGAGATCTAAATCACATACTATGTGTTTTTGTTGTGTATCCTGTGTGTGTGTGTGTGTGAACAGAGCCGCAGGCGAACTAAATCTACATCAAACACGAATTTCCACTAAAAACCTAGGTTTAGAAATGCGTGGGGATAAAATGTTCCCCTGCAGGCTCAACATGGCATCTCCATTTCTGTATTGGATTGGTCGTTTCATAAGGTACCTTAAAACAGGCATTCAAATATATGATAATAAAAATCTTCTGTAATGGAGTAAACAAGAAATGTTACGCAAAATTTTTAGTTAAATTTGCCTGCAGGTGATCCAATTACTGGCGTGCAAGTCGCATTGGTTTAAAGCATCTAATTATATATTATGTTCACTTAGGTGACTACCTAGTTTATGGTCTTTTGTATAGCAAGATCTAGTCCAGCAGGGTGTTACCAGCGTTTCAGGAGAAAACACTGCCTACGTATTCAGGAAAGAAGTGAAGATGCGGGGTTTTGTTCCTCCGTAACTTGATAAATCCACACACCAACTTGCAGGCCATTGTAATAGAGAGGACTAAAATGGGCTTATAAAGATGTTTAATTATTTCGGAAGTAATTAAAATAAGCAATTTAAATCAATACAAAATATTGTGCTCAATTCTAGTCTGTGTGGATTATATGTTTGTATTTATTCTTATGTAAATTGAAGCATTGAGTTCTGTGATCTGAACTACGACTCTGGGTACAAAGCTTTGATTCTCATTAGTTTTTCTGGTTTGGATTGAAGAGCTGTTTGAAACGAGCATTCAGCGAGCGGGATTTCAAATTTTCATTCCGTAATAACACAGTAATATAAATGTCATTAGAATGGATTCCCAACTTTCATTCTTTCATTCACTCATTCATTATTCATTCATTCATTCGTTCATTATTCAATTATCAATTTCATACAACGAAAAACTGGAACCATATTAAAGGCCCCATATGTCATAACCTGCATGTACAAAATTCTAAATATCGTTGATGAAAGAAGCGAAGAAATATGTACTGTATCTGGCTGGTGTTAATCTCGGAAAATTAATGAGGAATATCAGAATTTTGTTCCTTAAAGCTGCATCAGTGAAGCACAAATAAAAACGTATATGTTAACAAGTTAGTCCGTTAGGTAACCAGAGCTTTTTTGGAAAGAACACACATTGCCTCGTCCGACACTTCGGTACTTATTTGACAGACTGCAAAATGTTATAAAAAGGATTTTGAAAAAATAAAACAAAGAAAATTATAAAAAAGGATTTTGAAAGTTAACTACTTTGAAAACCTCAGATATTATGCACGAGAAGCACTTCCACAAGTAAATAAACTTTAAAACTGAATATTAATATTTGCAGATATATATATATATAGCGCACGCTTGTGAGTGCGGTAATGAACCTTCGGGTTCCGTGAAATGCGGGGAATTTCTTGACTAGCTGCATACAAGTTAGCTTCTCAAGAAGGACTCTGCACCATGGAGTAAGTAAGTAAGTAAGTGTATGTATATATATAGCGCACGCTTGTGAGTGCGGTAATGAACCTTCGGGTTCCGTGAAATGTGGGGAATTTCTTGACTAG
>Ga0136643_10017788_pt1 | contig 10707 bp, 7 predicted proteins | sample TergutLab28metaG_FD_96883 | JGI IMG/M metagenome (GOLD analysis project Ga0136643, IMG submission 96883) | Labiotermes labralis P1 segment gut microbial communities from Petit-Saut dam, French Guiana - Lab288 P1 (version 3) (version 3) | ecosystem: Host-associated > Arthropoda: Insects >... | reverse complement strand
TGTGGGTTCTTTGGAAAAATTGGCTTGGCGTTTAGTGGGTTGTTCAAGCGGTTGTCGAGAAGTAGAAATGTGTTACATGTTCGGGGCAAGGAATTTTTGGTAGAAGTTATGGGTGAGGTGCACAAAAATTTTGCCTTGACGGATATTGATGGCAATAAGGGAGATGCTTACCCATTGCATGTCAAAATGAGTGAAGAAAAAGTGTCGTTCTTGACTAGACGGGTGAATTGAGATATAATAATTGAATGAGCAAGCCTTGTTGGTTTTTATCTAGATTGCTAATCCCGTTGTTGTTTGTAATGGCGGTTGTTGCCATGGATATGTTTTTATTTTTGTTTGTTGGGTGGCAGTTTAGTTACGGGTATTTATTTTCGTTCTTTTTGGTTGTCATTGTCGCGGTGTTGGTTGCGTGTATTCCCAGTCGTTTGGCGCAACTGGTTATCTTTTCATTGTTTCTTGGATTTGGTGCGGTGATTTTGGTTGCCAATTATATCGCGCAGACGCAGCTAGACGAGTTATTTAATTTGGAAAATTTGTTTGCTATGCGAGAAGTTATGGCGGGTGCGGATAGTGTTACATTAACGCCATTCTTGCAAGGCATTACCGCAGGCATGATTGTTTTGATTTTCTTCTCTGTGTCGTTGTATTTGACAATTGTTTACAGGAAGAACCGCGCGGGGTTTCGTTGGAAGGGCTTGGTTGCGTCTTTGGGAGTTCTTGTTGTTGTAGGTGCAGCGTTCGGTGGAACTTTTGCCGCAATGCCCGCGCGACCCGATAATCTCGTCGATGGTTTGAGTAGCAAGCGAATGCAGCTGAATAGCTTTAATTTCAATCGCCACATGTTTATGCGTAACTTTGGACCGACTATGTTTTACGCGCGAAACTTCATCGAGATCATTGGATTGGGTCCATCGTTTGATTCGCAGGGACTGTATGGCGATCATGTGTTTTCGGAATTCCGTCCAGGCGACCACCCGCTACCTGACAATGTTGATTTTTTGAATCGTGATTATAACTTGGTTATGTTGATGATGGAGGCGGTGGAGTTGGCTGCGGTTAATCCGCACTTGATGCCGAACCTTTGGGATATAAAATCAAGGTCGAGTTGGGTTGATGGATTTTACGGACACGAGAGAACTCACCCGTCCGAGTATTCCGCGTTAACGGGGAGTCATCTGTCGGGTCAAGAGATGTGGATTAATTTCCCAGATGTCTATCGCCCCCATGCCTTGCCGCAAATATTTAGGAGTGCGGGGCACGATCAGATTATTGCATTCCACCCATATTATAATGATTTCTACGGTCGTTCGCGAATGGCAAGACCCGACAGAATGGGATTTGATAGGCAGATGGATATGAGATGTTTTGGCGAAGACATTCACTTTTCTATGGAGCTCAACAGCGATTATCATTTCTTTGACACGATGTTGGATACGATGATTCCCGATGACCGCACATTCTTTTCATATATATTACCGATTGGAACACACACACCACATATGACTTCGCGTGCAGTGTTCCCAAGACGTGATGCGAATGGGCGAATTGTTCTTGACGAGTATGGGCGCCATATGTTCGCAACAGTTCCACAATTCCAACAGTCATTCGACGAAGTGATGGGCATGATTGAATACATGGAGGATTTGTATCCGCGCTTGGCGGAGGGGAGCGACAAGGAACGTCGGGGAGTGATGGCGTACCTTGTGACTTTGCGTGATTTTGATAGAGGGCTTGGGTTGATGTTGGAAAGACTCCGCACGACACCAGATTTTCGTAACCCTTCGCGCATGTTGATTGAAACGACTGCGATTGTCTTATACACCGACCATTATAATTACGGTGTAACAATCGAGCCTTATAATTCGGGCAGGGGTGGGTTGCTTGGTGACGGAAGTGGTCGTCCAATCAACGGTGAGAGGAATGTGTTTGCGATTTTCAATCCGCGTGACCCGCTTGCAACTGCGCCTGTGACTCATGCATTTGATATTAATCAGATTGGTAGACCTATAAGAAAGTTTTCAAGTATCATCGACGTGTATCGCACAGTGACGCATTTGTTTAACATTACAACGAACGATAGGTTCACAAATGGAACAAGTGTGTTTACGGACATTCCATCGGTCGGGATTGGATTTATTACTGGGTTTATTTACGGGATATGCGAGAGGACTGGGTTGCCGTGGCGGACGCGCGACATGGTGAATTTCGAGGGAGTGACGCCGAGTGCCGCGACGCTCGCCGAATTCCGTCCGCGTCTCGAACAACATTTGGCGACGATTTTGCATCTGCGACCGCTATATGAACGAAATGCGTTTGCAACAACTCCCGCGTCGTGGTATTTTATACCGTAAGGTGGTATTATGAGAAAGGCACATTTGATATTAGCAGGAGTTGTGTTACTTGCGGTAAGTAGCTTTATCCTTGTTGCTTGTAGTAATACTGTTCGAGAGGAAAATCCAAATATTATTAGGCTTCTTGTTACTGGCGATGAAGTTGAAGAAAGTGCTGACTGGAATTTCGATGAATTCATTAAACACGCGAACTCTGAAAGAAAATATGCGGCGACAGTACACTTCACCGAACATAACGGATTCAGTGTGTGGGTAAGTATCTTTATGCGCACAATTAATATCGATGATAGAATTGTAACGCATTCAGAAACTGATTCACGACGATATAGGTTAGTCGCCAATACTCATATATTGATGACGGATAATGGGCTGCTGCACCCAGAAAATCTGAATAATCACAACATTGACGAAATTATCAGAATAAATCACGTAACTGCATCTGGAGTCCTTGATGGTAATTACATTAGGCTTCGTGTCATTCGCACTCCTATACCAATGGAAAGCATTACATTAAGTGTGACCAGTGGAGATAATACTATAGGAATTGGAGGGTCTCGTCATATAATAACCCAAATAACACCACTAAATGCATCTTTTCCAAATTCCAATTTCATAATTGAGAGTATCGTTATCGGTGGCATTATAATGACAGGAGTCGCTATTGAGAATTATGCGGTAATTACTTTTTGGGGGACACTTGCGCAGATTGTCGCACTAGCCAATATGAACATAGGTGATGAAATCAATATTGTCGCAATTGGGATTGCAGACAATACAATTCGCAGTAATGTCTTGACTTTGACTGTTGTGGCGTAGATTGCATTGTAGTTGTTGCGGGGTATGAATTAATGTGGTAGATTGGTTTTAGATGTTTAAGAGGAGCCTTCACGAGCGTGAATATGGGGTTGGAACAAGGAAGTTGATGTTCTTGTTTCTTGGATGCCTTGTTGTTCTTGAAGGGTTGGCTCTGGTTTTCCCAATGTTATTGCAAGGCGTGACCGAGCGTGTTATTGCGGAAGTCGATTCGGGTAATCCGTCGGTTGGACCAATAATATTGAACGCCGCTTTGGTGTTTGGATTTATTATATTGATATTTGCGATTACAATGTTGGCGGAATGGATGGGGGCGAAATATGCGCACAAGTACGCCTCAAACGTTCGCCGAAAAATCTTTAATAAAATTCAAAGATTATCAAGTGATACAATCGAAAATTATGGTGGAGCGAAGTTGTTGCCCGTTTTGACGAATGATACCAATTGGTTGCGAATTTACAAGCGAAGATTGCTAGCCGCCTTTGTGTTTGTTCCCGTTGCGATATTTGGTAGTTTCATCATGATGTTTATGTTGAATCCGTGGTACGGGTTGATTGCACTTGGTGCGATTCCGTTTATGTTATTGTTTTTCTGGTTTAGTTCGCGCCGAATGAAAAAGGTTTTCAATTATAGTATTGATGCCTTTGATGATTACTTTGTGAACGTCAAGGAAGGAATCACGGGTGCGCGTGACATACGAATATTGGGCAAGGCGGGCGAGCGTGCGAACGAGTTCCAAAAGATTGTTCATACACACCAAACACAGGTCAGAACGAGTGATACAATGAACAATTTTTCCGTGTCGTTTCACGCGTTATTATTTACTGCAATCACCATCATTGTTATCATCTTTGGGGTTACGGTTTTGGATATGCAGGAGACTCAGCAATTGGTCGAGTTGAACACCGCCATTCAGTATATAGTTCGTGTGCAGGCGGCAGCGCATTTATTGTTTGTTTGGTTCTTTGAACATTTTACACGCATCAAGATGACTCGTGCGAGAATTCAAGAAGTTTACGATTTGCCCGAGACCAAGGACGAGGGAGGATTAACCCAAATTCCAAAGTTCGCAGAGCCTAGATTAGAATTTTCAAACATAGGGTATTCTTACGAAAATCAGGCAAGGGGACTTAGTGGTATTAACTTGACCGTTCCATTTAACACGCGAGTTGCGATTAGCGGAGGAATAGGCAGTGGCAAGTCTGTTATTCCAAGGTTGTTGCTTGGTGACAAGCAGGCGCAAACGGGCGAGATTTTATTAAACCAGATTGATATAACTTCGATAAATACAGGTGCATTGCGTCGCAGCGTCTTTTCATATGCCGCACCGTCGCCAGAATTTATTGCGGGAACTATTCGAGATAACATGAGATTACTTGCCCCCGAAGTTACTGACGAGGATATTCTTGAGGTATTCTCGGATTTGGGTGCAGACGATTTTATCTCGCGATTTGGTGATGATTTTCTGTCGTTTGAGCTCAGTCCCAAGCGACCACTTGGTGACTCGGCAAAGAATTTACTTAGCATCGCACGTGCGGTGTTAAAGCCCGCGACGATTTATGTGTTTAACCAATGCTTTGAACATGTGCGTACCGATTATATGGATAGGTTGATGACAAGGTTAGAGCGCGATGGCAAGACGGCCTTGTTCATTACATACGACAGTGCCATTTGCAGTCGCTGTGATAACATTTATGTTTTGAAGAATGGGCGCATAGCCGGTGAGGGAACGCACGCCAAGTTATTGAAGACGAACTCGGATTATCAAAAGTTCTATGCATCGGGCGGGGCAATATTGGAAGACAGCAGTGAATCGGATAAAATAGTGCAAGATGTCGCAAGTGAGGAAGAGGAAGTTGTCGAAGTGTTGGACGCGGCGAACATTGGTTCCGTGGAGGTGATAACTTCATGACGAAAAAACAAAAAATTCCGTTCAAGCAAAAACCTGTTATAAGAGTTCTTGGTTACTTTGGTCCGATTAAGTGGCGTATTGCCGCATTGGTTGTCGTCGGTCTTGTGGGTATAGCAATGTTTAGTTTTATGCCCACATTCACCAACAACATTTTCAACACTTTGGAACAAAACATATTGGCAGGAGTGCCGAGTTACCTTAGTTCAATTTTGCAATATATTGTTATTTTTGCCTTGCTTGCGTTATTCAATGAGATCTTCCAAATGGCTGCGGCGTTCTTTCTGTTAAAATACGAAAACAAGGCGGCGCAAGCAATGAGCAATCGAATCAAAAACAAGCTCGACACCTTGCCAATATCTTATCTTGAAAATTTTGCGACAGGAGATATTTCAAGGCGTGTTTCGTCTCTTGCCCCTCAAATCGTTAGGAACCTGTTGATGGTTATGTTCCGCATTTCTCGTGCGACATTCTTTTTCATTACAACGGCGATTGCGATGTTTCCGATAAATTGGATTTTGGCACTCGTAGTTATTTCAAGTTTGCCATTATGCATTATCACCGCTCGATTTGTTTCAAAAAGGACGCAGAAATTTTTCGCGCGTAATAATTCAACGTTGCTTGATTCTATGGGTTTTTCCGAGCAACGAATATCGTTACACGAATTTTATAAAACTCATGGAATTGGCGGCGGCGAGGCGGAGTACGAAGTATTTAATCAAGCGGAGGCGAGGGCTTTCGCCGCCGAGGACACCGCGACATCACTCAACACCGCCTACATTACAATGATACAAAATTTCATGTTGCTACTCGTCACACTTGTATTTGGTATTATGTTCGTGAACAACCCTGCGTACATGGAGTTTGGTATGTTGCCTGCGTTCCTTGTATTTGCAAATAGATTCTTGGCAAACGCAGTTATCGTAACCGAGTCGACAAACGTACTTCAATTGGTTAATGCGCGTGCACCCAAGGTATTTGAAATTTTGGATCATCCAGATCTTGCAAGCGAGGACGAAAATCTTGATATAGAACAAATAGGCGACATTGAATTTAAAAATGTCACTGCGATAAGTAGGGGCGAGTTTATATTGGACGATGTGTCGTTTGCTATTCCGCGTGGTTCATCTGTCGCGATTGTTGGACCTACGGGAAATGGAAAGAGTAGGATTGTTGAATTGTTGGCAAAACTTGAAATGCCGTCGGAGGGGAAAATTCTTGTTGATGGGGTGGATCTTAAAGAAGTTAATAGAAACTCGTATTATGATAGACTTGGTATCGCGTTTGAAAGACCGTTCATTTTCCGTGGCACGGTTGCGGAAAATCTTTTGTATGGTGTGCGGCGAACTTTGCCTGAATACGTAATGAATGTTACAAAGCGAGTTGGTGGGCATGAATTCATTGAACAACTTCCTCAAAAATACGAAACCAATGTATCGGACAAATCCCCATTACTCTCCGAATCGCAAAAACAATCTATTAACGTTGCAAGGACGGTGTTAAAGGCGAGCGACCTTATTGTCATGCACAGGGCGATGTCTACGGCGGATACCGTTACCGAAAAGATGGCTTTCGAGCGTATCATTACGAATTATCCAAAACAAACGAAAATTTTCGTGACACACAGGCTTGGATCTATTGAAATGTGCGACCAAATTATTTTCCTCGATAGCGGTAAAATCATAGAACAGGGAACGCACGAGCAATTAATGAAACAAAAAGGCAGATATTATGATGCGTATGTTGGAAGTTGAGTAGTTGACAAAATATTTATAAATAAATATAATAAATGCATGAGGAAATTGCTTTATGGATTTGTCGTTGCAGTAATGGTGATCGCAGTTGTAATACCCATATCGGCGTGTTCGATACCAACCCCACCGCAACAATTCGCCGTAACATTCAATCTAATGGGCGGCAATGGTGTCACAATTCCATCTCAAATAGTAGGGAGTGGTTCAACTGCCGAGCGCCCAAACGATGATCCAACTCGGACTGGGTTTACGTTCCAAGGTTGGTTTACCGCTTCAAGTGGTGGAGCTGAGTTTAATTTTAATTCTCCAATCATCGCACCAACAGTCATATATGCAAGATGGGAGGCAGTACCACGAGAACGTGTCCTTGTGAATTTTGATACAAGACAGGGTAGTTTTATTCCTGCGGAACTCGTTTATGAAGGTGACACAGTGCCACGTCCAGCAGACCCGATGCGAGATGGATACATTTTCCAAGGATGGTTTGCACAAGTAGAGGGAGGAGAGTCATTTAATTTCAACAATTCAATTACTGCGGCTACAACTATATTCGCAAGATGGATAGAAGAACCATCTACAGTTAGCGCCGCATTACGTGCAGTCCCAATGGCTACCGATGCAACTAGCAGGGATCCAGTTGTCATTGAATCGTATGTGGATGTAGATGCACGTCGTAATAGATATCTAATTAGTGTGGGGCGAGTTCAAAATCAATTTATTTCAACAATTGGAATGGTTCATTTTAATGGGATTACACCTATGACTTTTTCAAGAACAGATGTGACTGAAACAACTATAACGGAATCTCTTTCTCGTACCGTATCTGATAGTGTTACTACATCAGATACACAGAGTCATACTGCGGGTATACAGGCATCTTGGGAGAGGAAGTTTCCAGTCGCAGGAACTTTTAGAGTACAACTTAACTATTCTTGGACTGGATCATGGACGAATACAACTGTTAACCAGAATTCTTTAACAACAAATACTTCCGAGGCACAACGTGTTTCAAATTCTACATCGGTAGGTTTTACCGTTGGCAACCACGGCGAGGCAGCGGGTTGGTATAGAATTGCACTTTATTCCGCGATTGATATATTTTTTGCCATAAGTACGAGTCTTGATAATCAAGAACTTCTGAGTTGGGAGGTAGTTACCGTCGCTCGTAGTGAGTTCTTTCCGCACTTTGAATTTTCCCCAACTCCTCAATTTGATAATTCGCCAGAAATAGGTACAGAAATTGAATTGGACGATTATTTTTACACACGATTGCCAATTCCGCCGCTACCAGAACTTAAATTTGTGCAAGTTTCCGCAGGCTTTATTCATACCATGGCTATAAATACTTGGGGTGAATTATGGGCATGGGGGAATAATGGAAGTGGGAGACTCGGTCTTGGAGATACTGTGAATAGAAATATTCCAACCCGTGTGGGTAGCCAGTCTAACTGGGTGATGGTTTCAGCGAGTTACAATTATACAATGGCAATCAATTCTTTGGGTGAGTTATGGGCTTGGGGAGGGAATGGCAATCGTCAGCTTGGTCTTGGAGACACTAATAATAGGTATGTTCCAGTCCGTGTTGGGGCTGCCACAAATTGGTCAATGATTTCGACGGGTGACTATCATGTAATGGCAATAAATACTTTGGGTGAATTGTGGACTTGGGGAAGTAATGATGTAGGTCAGCTTGGCTTTGGTGACACTACTAGCAGATCTGTTCCTGTACGTTTAGGCACGGCGACAAATTGGGCAATGGTTTCGGTGGGCTTTAGGCATACGATGGCAATAAACGCATTAGGTGAATTATGGGCATGGGGGCAAAATATTTCAGGTCAGCTTGGCATAGGTAGTTCTAACAACAATAGACACACTCCTGTGCGTGTTGGAACTGCTACTAATTGGAGAACGGTTTCGGCGGGCTTTAGCTATACGACGGCAATAAACACCTTAGGTGAATTATGGTCCTGGGGATGGAATAGGGATGGTCAGCTTGGCCTTGGTCATGCTAACAATCGCAATGCACCTACTCGCGTAGGAACTGCCACAAACTGGTTGCATGTTTCATCGGGAGTTACTCATGTGATGGCGATTAATGCTTTGGGTGAATTATGGTCTTGGGGAAGTAATCATTCTGGACGACTCGGTCTTGGTCACACGAGTAATAGGAATGTTCCCACGCGTGTTGGTGGTGCCATAGGTTGGTCATATGTTTCAGCAGGAAGTCACACTGCTAAAACAAATACTTCGGGTGAATTATGGGTATCTGGTCCAAATAATCACGGGCAACTTGGAGACGGGACACTAACTAATAGGCATAGTCCAGTTCGTATTAGTGAACCTTGGTTGTAACTTCGGGAAACCGATTGTAGGTGGGCGGGAATTAGTGTAGACTACTGTTATGTCAAAGATAAAATTGTACGGCGACTACCATGTGCATAGCGAGTTTTCCTCTGATGGGTCGCATACCATTGACCAGATTGTTCGCGAGGCGGTGGCGCGTGGATTGAAAGAGATTGCAATTACCGAACATGGTCCCGATTACAAAGGATACGGAATTGCGAGGAAGAACTTGCCCCTTGTGAGTGCATTGGTTGAAAAGGCAAATAAAGAACATGATATTACTGTGTTGCAGGGTATTGAATCCAACGTTACTGGGACGGATGGCGAGATTGACGTAACCGAGGAGATGCGGGCGGACTTGGATATATTGCTGTGCGGAATGCACGCGGGTGTGAAAATGAATTCGCTGCGCGATGTATTTTCATTCAAGATTCCAAATTACTTTTGTTGGTTCACTCGGATTTGGACAAAGCGCAGAATTCGCAAAAATACCGAGATTATGAAACGCGCGATCGAAAAAAACGACATTGATATATGGGTGCACCCGAATTTGTTATTTAAATTAGATGTTGTCGAAGTTGCGAAAACGTGCGCCGAGCGCGGGACGTTAATCGAATTAAATCGTCGCATATCATTTAGACCAATTGATTGGGAGCGTATGAAAGCGGTCGGTGCAAAATTTATAATCAATAGTGATTTCCATAATTTTGACAAGCATAACTTGGGCGGGTTGTCCAAGGCGCAGGAAGATTTTCTTGAACAGATTGATTGGGAGCCGTCCGATTTCATAAATATGACGGGCGAGTTCAGGAGGGGCGAGGCGAACCTTTTGCGCAAAATAAAAGAAAGTCAGTATGATTCGCCGGTAACCGAGCCAAGCAAGAAAGCAGAAAAATTGGACAAGAGAAAAATTAAAGAACAGAAGAGGCTTGAAAAAACGATTAAGAAAAAGAAGGTTTGATGAACATTATAAGTCACGCCAAGCTAGAGGTCGAGAGAAACGAATACGAGGACGAACAAGTGGCGTTCGTTGCAAATGTTTTTTATCATACTGCAAGTGGTTCGTTTAACGATGGATACTTGGTGGAGTTTTCCCTTGATGACGAAGACGTGGCACGTGAACTCGTCGAAATTCTTGCCGTTAATGAAATTTTACCCAAGTTAACTCCGCGTAATAATAGATACTTGGTTCAATTGACGACTGCGGAGTGTGTTTGCAATTTGCTTGCCTTTGTTGGGGCGCGATATGCGTTACTTGATTTGAACAATGAAATTGCTATGAGGGAACTACGCAACAATACCAATCGCCGTGTAAATTTCGAGGGTGCGAATTTGTCGCGGCAGGTGGAAGTTGGTATCACACAAGCGGCCGCCATAGGCGCTTTGGATTTGTCAAAATTGAATGACAAGTTAAGAGTTACGGCCGAGGCACGGCTTGACAACCCCGAGGCGAGTTACGAGGAGTTGGCGTCGATTCTTGGGATTACCAAGAGTGGGGTTGTGAATAGGTTTAGACAAATTTTTCGCTAGGTAAACT
>Ga0136643_10017785_pt1 | contig 10707 bp, 3 predicted proteins | sample TergutLab28metaG_FD_96883 | JGI IMG/M metagenome (GOLD analysis project Ga0136643, IMG submission 96883) | Labiotermes labralis P1 segment gut microbial communities from Petit-Saut dam, French Guiana - Lab288 P1 (version 3) (version 3) | ecosystem: Host-associated > Arthropoda: Insects >... | reverse complement strand
ACACTGATAGTTACTGTAGCACTGTCTCTGCTTGTACATTAACACTTACACTAGCACTGTCTCTGCTCTTACACTGATAGTTACTGTAGCACTGTCTCTGCTTGTACATTAACACTTACACTAGCACTGTCTCTGCTCTTACACTGATAGTTACTCTAGCACTGTCTCTGCTTTTGCACTATCACGTAAACAAGCTCAAAAGGTTTTTTTCCTCTGGAGTCTACCTACATCTAGTACCTAGGTTAAAGTAAGAGAAGAGCCATATCACTTCTCCCCGTGTTTTTCTTCGTGAAATCTTTTAGCTCTGTCTGTGAAATGTAACAAACTTAAGTTAAAAAGTAGCTGATGTGTCAGAAATTGTGACAAATTTGATATCTGGGAATGGTGTTAGTGTACGAAACTGAATCAACGGATAAATCAGGAAACCCTAAAGTCCATGAAAATTATCTGCTCGTCGCTTCAGAATATTTTGTTATTCCGTCTACGACATAAAATATACTACTTAAATTATTCGTAACTACAGTTCTACCGTTGCTTTGAATACATGAGAAACTCGGAATTTCCTACTTGGCACAGCTCACATGTCGAAGGTGTTATATAAAAATAGATGGTGTTATATGCAAAAGTAGTAAAGAAAATACGAAAATTGGACAGAAAGCTGCAAAACGGGCTACAGTAAATTGCAAAATCCAAGTAAGGAGCTTCATACGTTGCACAGTCCTTAGGATAATCGTCATAAATTGCATATTCCTAATGAGGAGTTTCATAAATTTCATATTCCTAATGACAGGCGTCTTAAAGTGTTCAGTGCTTATGAGTACCTTCATAAATTGCATAGTCCTAACGAATGTCTTTAAAAACTGTTTAGTCCTAATGGGGAGTTCGTGAATTGCGTAGTTCTAATGAGAAGCTCCTTGAATTGCACACTCCTAATAAGGAGCTTCGTAAATTATAAACAGCATATACATGGGACAAGTGAGCAATGCATAAGAACTATCAGCCCGAAAAGGAGAAGAACATTTCCTCCATGAACTTCTGATGTTCATTCAGTAAAGTTATGATTTAATGCTATTCCTCAAGATCTATAAAATATGAGAAAATGGCCAATCTGTGGAAATCACAAATACGGAAGGGGATTTTTAAATATCTGTTCTAAAAATCTAAACTGGTTTGTTACCAGTTACAACAGGAAAAGATGAAGCAGCAGCAAACTTCCTACCTTGTTTCGTTGCCAGCCCCTTCGCTTTCGAATTTGGTGGCTGATCGAAGTGGTTAAGTTCAGTGAGAAAATGTGGAAAAAAATTCTGGTTTCTGTGCAATTAATACAGTGGCTTTGGGAAAGTTTAGGTAGCTAACCGCGGTATTCCATCAGCGAATTTTTTTGGGATAATATAGACAAAATTAACAGATATGGCATGATCGGTTCTCATATCAAAATATATGAACTTCGTAATTACAATATAATCGATCAGTAAGGCATACAAATATCGAAACAACCACATTATTATAAAGTCACGCAGAGTTTATGTGAGGTATTTGGAGGGAAACGGAATCAATTCGACCTGCGGTTACTCTGTTAAATGGCAGTCCTTTATTTTAGCCCACACAAGTCTTGTGTTTGAAACTGCAGAACTTGGTTTGTCAGAATGTACCAGTGATGTTCGAATTATGCTGACTGAAATGCGGTACATGGCGTCAGTTTAAGTCATTCAGATAAAATGGGTTACTGCGCAAAACGGAAAAATATTTAATGAAATTGAATGAAACAAAAATGGGCCGTGTGAAATTTGGCTTGCCCAAAGCCGAGAATGTTGAGGGTTCTCTTTTAAGGCACGTGACAGCTTTAGTCTGGCAGACACATATTTTTTTGTGAGGGGGGGGGGTACGTAAATTCTGTGTCCTTTTTAACATTCATACGTCCGTGCGTCGCTAATATATTCGCAGAGTATAACCAACAAGATGCAACGTTTCACAATTTATGTATTTCTGTAAGACGCTCTATATGTTTCAGATGGTTTTTCCGTCCGTCATCAGGAGCTCAAAAGTACACAAACGTCAGTAAACAGTACCTGCTGCTAGCCTGGCCAGGCTAGCAGTAGTTAGCAATATTGGTCTGACAAATGCCTGACGCTGCATGTGCAGTTTTGAGCCCCTGATGATGGACGAAAAACCCTTCTGAAACATATACAGCGCCTCACAGAAATAAATAAATTGTAAAACGTTGCATCTTGTTGGTTATACTCTGCAAATCTCTATTCTTTGTTAGCCGGCAGTGGGCGGGAGTATTTTGCTCCGAAACATTGGAAGGACCAAACTAGACAGTTTCACATCCAAAATGACATTAATGACATTCCTTAAAATACATTGGCAGAAAAACAATGGGTTGTAACAAACTTAAATCAACTTCGATAAATTATAATTATACATTGATACAATATAAACCAACGAAATGAACAATTTTATTATTCCATCATATCATATCATATATCATATCACATCACATATATCATATCACATCACATCATATATATCACATCACATCATATATATCACATCACATTACATCCAAGTCTATTCTAATTCTATTCCATTCTAATTCAATTCAATTCAATTCTATCCTATTATATTCTAATCCTATTATATTATATTATATTATATTATATTATATTATATTATATTATATTATATTATATTACAGTGCACGGTGCAAAAAACCATAAAATTCGACAAATGTTTTAGTTCCCGTCTGTTCAAGAGCCGGAATATCGGTACAGTAACTAAGTTATGTGGTGGATGGTGGAGGAATAGGGGTTCGTTCCCTGTAAAGTAAAAGAGACTGTCCTTTCTCCACACCGTTAAGGCCCACCCTGAGACCCATCCAGCCTTCTAGTCAGTGGTTACCGGAACATCCTTCCCCTCGGACAATGTTACCGGGGAACTTCGATCTAGGTCGAAGTTCAAGAATTTGTGGATCTCTACCTCCACTCTTCCTGAGATTTTTATGGAGTGGACAGAGACAACGTTTCCTTTTATGTGTGCAGATAAATAACTAATCTGATGTTGTTAAGTCAGTAAAACAAGTAGCCATGATCTGCAGAACAGTGATATTTCCCTATCTGCCAGCACTGGGCACCCCTCTACCTGTTATAGAAGGGTTAGGAAGGCCATATTCTCAGAGACAAAACACAGGGTTCTTGAATTGGCATACAGAACGGACAAATTTAAATATGTGTCTATACACGCCATGAGAGTATATGGGGAAAGTGAATTCACAGCTCTAAATATTCTCAAACTTGTTCCCCGACAGAGGTGAGTTTTTAACTTCAAGTTCCGGCTGCTTTACTCCCGGGAAGGCGTTCTCCATGTTAATTGAACAGGAAGCAGGGTGGACTCCAGTACCGGTCTGAACACTTCAGCAAAGGTAAAGATCATTTGCCCCAGCCTGGAACTGAACCACAACCCCATCGATTTTCCAGCACGTAGCCTAGTTCCCATTCCTGTTGCCCACACAACATTCTTTTTTCGAAATCCTGAACCTCGTTGTCGTCGCTTATGGCCGTGGTGTTTATCTAAAATATGATACCGAAATATCAACCATCCTGAGTAAGATTTTTCGTATTTTTTCCCCCGTACCTCCTGGCAAATGACGAGGTAGTCTACTAAACGCGCCATGGCTACTTGGACGACAATCTGAACTTGGTAAATCCTTCTTCAAATTCGGAGATAAATAATCACCATAAATGAAACTGTGCCACTCCGCAACCCACAATCCACCTGTCCAGTCCCTACATAAACATGTATGAGCAACAAGTTTGTCTAAAAATCAGATTTTACTTTACACATTAAGATATACGTTATTACGTATAACTTTCATTACGCCAATTAAATAAATTGATTGTCATATTTTATGTCAACTTGAATCTTCTCTATCCCTTTACAGTGACAATATGTGCATGGGTAAAACAGAGTTATCGCTTAGACTCACAAACAAATGTATTACAGGCAGTCTTACACCTACAACAGAGCTGCAGCTGTTCCAAAACCATCGATTCTTCCCTCCTGTTCCTCACTGTGTCTTTACAAATATCTCCCCCCCCCCTTCCCCTCCTTATCCCACTAACGTATCCTTTGTCTCAATCAGATAAAGGTTAAGGTTTTATTTTTATTTAAAAAAAAAAACGAAAATGGAATGGAGCTACCTTGTCGGTATCGTCTAATCCTCACTGAAAAACAAACGTTTTCAAAAAGTAGGGATGCTGTCGCCGCTAGTGGTTTGACACTTGATTAACGAGCGCATTCCTTATTGCAGCTGATTTTGTCTCTATAGATGGCGCACGGGGCAGTGTCTGTCAGTAGATTAGGGGAACAGATTAGAACAGAAAGAGAATGGAGATGGACACAAGCCGGCCGATGTAACATCCGTGTCAAGATTCCAGATTAAAATGTACACTCGCACATGCACACTCAACTGTCAAGGGGCTTCGTCTTCGGCAATACTGTCGAGTTTCATCCAGAGAAAGTGAGGGTACTGGATTTTTGGCAGGTTGTCACTTGTTTGGTGTGGTGATGAAATATAGTGTCTTACTGTCAGGTAAGAACAGATTGCAGGTGTTTGAAAAAATTGCTGAAGAAGATAGGATATCTATTGTTAAGATGGAAAAAAGTAAGACCAGGGAACGGGAATTAGTGCATTAACAGAAGCTTATAGTTGCCGAGTGGCTGGCCGGTTGTTTAAGTAGTTAGTTAATTAGTTGGTTAGTCAATAATTCAGTGACTTGGTTGGTAGGTTAGTTCTTTGGTTAGGTGTTAATTCTTCGGTTGTTTGGTTACTTCATAATTTATAGTCTTCACAAAAGAGTACAAAAGTAACAAAGGTGGAAGTGATAGTCTAAGCATATAGAAAGACTGCGTATGAGACAGTCAAATCACGCATAAATTCTCGATAGGGAAAATGTCAACAACTTCGGAGACCTGTAAGTTCATCGCTGAAGACGGGTCATTACATCGATATCTCTTTAGGAACATCACGTCAAAACCCTTCACAAAATCGTTAAAAAATCTCTGGCCTGGGCAAGTACAATCTTATTTCTGCACGGGGTAACTATGTTCCACCCACCTATAATCTTTTATTTGGCCACTAAAATGCTAAATCAGTTGTTGAAAAGAACAAACTTAAGAGCTTTTAAATATAGTTAGTTAAATAGTTTTTGCATGTTAACCTCCTGTATTTTTCCTTAACACGTTACCTTGAATTTCACCAACTGTTTTAACGTTGTAACTTAAGCAAGCTCACAAGGTACGCTCCCTGATGATGGTGATCACACCGAAACATGTTGGAGCTATTGTAATTTTAATGTAAATTTTGATATTCCTTTAAAAACAATTCTCTTGTTCATCAGTTGGTAATGAAAAATTGGATAATTTGTCTTGAAGTTTCCTAATTAGGATGAAGATCCTAAATTTATATTCATACAAACAGAAGACAAAAGCATATAATCACTGCATAAAACAATACGAATGGGAAGTGAGCTGTGGCCTGTTGCAGTATCCTTAAACTGGACTGCACTGTGTGTCAATGGGCTGTCTACAAGCATCAGCAGACACCTTTCAACAGCTCCCACGGTCGAACAACAAAGAATTCCAACTATTCGAAGTCCTCCACCCCAACTCATTGTCTTAGAAGTGATTTCAAATGCCACCAACTGTGCGCTAAGCACTGCAACATGGATCGTCACCAACTTGTGTCCCAGTCATTCTACGGTTCTCCCGCCAGTCCGCAGGGAATGTCGCTAAAAGCAGCACTGTGTTGAATTCTACGGACGTTTGCAAAAGTCGATCTTCTGTACACGACGTGACCCTCAACCGCGAAGAAAGTGTACGAATAATGCTGCTCGGATCATTGCCCAGTTAATCTCCTATTCATACTTATAATTTTCATGGAGTGCATCGAAATAACCTACAATTCTGCAACTGACAACAAGATAATTAGGCCTGACTTAGAATTTACGCACACTTCCAGCAGACCCCGTGATTAACGTACTTCCTGAGAGGCTAACTGTTTCTAACTCAATTATGATCATTTTCCGCTTTCAATAAAATCAGAGGTTTAAACTTTCACCCAAGAAACAGGGTTTCTTCTACTAAACGTCAGTGAGATATGGGAATCTGAACCCGTAAACATAAACAGCGCCCTTTCGTGGGGTTCTGTGTGTATCAGGCGGCTTTGTTGCTGGCGTTTCGCAGAATCTTTCTTCCTCTGTCTTCATGGTGTATGTCCTCAAGTCTGCCTCAGTTCATCTACGAATGTAAAGATATTCTGCTTCACAATTGGTCACGGTATTTCGCTACAGATCATTCTGAAGTCATCAAACGCACTTAAATTTATCTCAGTTAATATAAGAGTAAATTAATTAAACTACATACACAGGTGCGTTTATAACCTAAAAACAAACAATAAAATAATCTTCATAGTTGCACCGTGCATGTTGATAGTATTAAGTCCTTTATTTGTCCAACTAATGCATACAAATTATTATAAAATTGTTAAACAGATAAAATCATTTAAAATTATAATATTTGCTCCAACATGTTTCGGTTTACATAAACCATCATCAGGGAACTCTCAGCCTGTGCTTCGCTGCATATGCAGCCACAATACCGATAACGTCAAATAAAGATATGTAACCGAAGTCAACATTGTAACTTTAGCGAAGCACAGGATCAGAGCTCCCTGATGATGGTTTATGTAGACCGAAACATGTTGGAGCAACTATTATAATTTTAAATGATTTTAACTGTTTAACAATTTTATAATAATTGTGTGAGTTAGTTTCACAAATAAAGGACTCAAAACAATGAAATACTTCTCAACAAAAATGACACTCCCCCTTCCACTTTAGGCTCAGCACAATTTGATTCTCCCCGAAATGGCCTGTGTGACGGTTACACTTTTCGGTACTCATTACCGAAATATGCCTGAAACTATTTCAAGGGGGTGCAAAAAAAAGTCGTCCCTCGCCTGTGCTCTTATGTCCCAAGAATTCCTGTTAACATTTGTAAAGAAGCTCGCAACGTGATAGGCATCACAGTAGCGCATCTCACTGGCACACGAGTGATCAAGACCCTATTATAGATCGAGTTATTAGATCATTTAGTTTTAAACTAATGACTATAATTGATTATCCAGCGTAGGCAGTCATAAGAAATCTCTAATGATGAATTTTTACGACATAACTGTAGTTTCTCTTTAAACCATCACCACGCAGACCTTCAGAGGTTCATACCAACTCAGGCTTTGAAGACATTTAACATTTTTTTTAAGTAAAATTAATGCGTGTTAACAAAGACCAGTGGATCCTGTCCTGAGACAAAACCTGTCCACAGTGACTAAGTTACGAGATGGACGAAATGACTTTCGATGCTCGCAAGCAACAACAAAAAAAAATTATGTTCTTAAAAACGTCCAGACCACTTCTGGTGCCTATCCAGTCCCCCAATTCAATATGAACCGGTGACTTTCCAGGAACTAAAGCGGCCGGGAAGCGAATCTGGTCACCAAATTCCGTCCAGCGTCGACGTTAAAAATGAATGGAATTATACTTCTCCTCTCCCTATACGCCTTTATGGTTTTCTTATTTATCCTTTGACTTACATAGAAGCTAAACTTGCTTTGCTTATTGTAATAATTTTTTTTTGATCTCACTTTATTTCATGGAGGTTCCTACTACGGGCGAAGAGCTTAATTGGCCCTCAACTGCTGTGCATGTAACAGGCGTATAGTAAACTCATATCCATAGAAAAGCCATTAGTACACCAAGCCACTCAACATCACCATTACAAAACATTCGGGACGGTGGCCAATTGTGATATTAACTTGTTCTCTCAGGAAGAGACTTGTACATTTTCGTGAACAAAAATTCGAATTCTTTTCTCTCTGACTTCCTTCCAGGGCCGGAAGTTGAAATCATTCCCCCATCCACAGTCGCGCGCACGGTCGCGTGAACTCTGCGTAAGAAAAGGAACAAATTACCATAACTGTTTCACCCCATCCTCTTAACCGATCGCATAAGACCCGATAAAACCGGAGTGAAGGGCGAGATTATCCCTTTTAAGGTCGATCGAGGGTTGAATTTAAGTGAGGGTGGCGTTTATGGTTTCGCTTAAGTTGATATCAATACTAAGGGTTTGAATACGACGCAAAAGAAACAGGAAGTTGAAGGATAAGTGTGGATTGAGGACGGAAGCATCGTGTGTCATGGGGCACGTGCACTGCGTGATTGTTGGATTTGCCATTGTCAGACTGCTCTTCCCAGACACAGTGTCAGAGCAACAGCGACTCAACATCTGAGCAGGTTAGCGCTCACACAAACGCGTATGAAGTAGCGGCTACTTCCACCGATGTACTTCATGGATTCTGTTCCTTGAAACAAGCCATGACTACAGTGGCGTAGTTGGTTGAGGCACTGCGCTACAAGTTGAAAGGTCGAGGGTTCGATTTCCGATGGAGTCACTGCGATTGCTCACTGAGTTAAAACTTCCGACAGCACTACGGCCCTGGGGTCTACTCAGCCTCTAATACAGGGTTATTTAAAATGATTTTCGGGGTTTTAACAACTTGTCATACACAATACACTTGAGACAGGCGTATATGTTTTTTTTTATTTAATAGAACAACACTCCGAGTTTTTTTTACATACCTTACAGGTGCTCTATATGTGCATCCCTTGTGATTCTACAAACATCAACACGATCATCGATAATCACCGCTGACATGCTACAAACAGTTTGGAACGAACTCGATTATCGTGTTGATGTTTGTAGAATCACAAAGGGTGCACACATAGAGCACCTGTAAGGTATGTAACAAAACCTTGGAGTGTTGTTCCATTAAATAAAAAGCATATACTCCTGTCTCAAGTGTATTGTGTATGACAAGTTGTTAAAGCCCCGACAATCATTTTGAATAACCCTGTATAAATGAGTACCAGGGATGTCTCCTGGGGGCAACACAGGTGGCCGGTGCGTAGGGCTGACCATCTTACCACCTTCATGTGCCGACTGTCTAGACATTCTCGAAGCCTCCATCTCCTGGAGCCGTGAGGGCCTTTCTAAGTATGTATAGGGTAACTATTTTAACTACTGACAAAAACTGTAAGCATCTTATAGTTTCTGTGCATGTCATTATTTAACAACACTCTCGATTTGAAAGGCTACATTCCTTCGGTGAATGCTAATGGAGCACTGGTGGATGATGGAGAAGAAGTAAAGACACAAAACATGAATTTATCGCTGTCCGTGCCATGAAAGCATGTATTTTGGAGCAGAGGTATAAGCCTAACGCCACTTAGTCTTAAACTCGGCAGTAGGGGGAGGCGTGGTGGTCAACATCAAACCCCGGCCACTTTACCCTTGAGAAATAAGACCGGTGTTCATTAAACAGTAGCCTGGGTGGGCCCCAGAGGCAGCATGACTATGTGGATAAGAGAATATCTCTCAAACCTGCCGAGATTCAAACCCCTGAAGTTCTAGCCCATAGCGCATCCTCTACTCCGACGACGGTATTCCGTCTCCTCGATACTGAAGAGGGAAACCAGAAGTACTTGCACAAAAATCTGTTCTGGTGCCACTCTGTCCATTCCAAGTTCTCGCACAAGTTAATAGATGACTGTTTAGAAGTTACAAAATACTATTCATAAATAAGACATTTAAAAAAGTGATCCCGTTATAGGCCCGGTGTGGCCCAGAGGGTGGGTAGAGGTATAGCTCTACTCTTCCATGACCGCGGCACTAGAAGGGGGGTGAGTGATCAGCAGCACGCCCCGGCCGCATTTTACCCCCGGGAAAGACCCGGTACCCATTTTACAGGAGGCTGGATGGGCCCCAGGACCGGTCTGGATGGGCGGAAACTCTCGTCCCCACAGTGATTCGATCCCGGACCATCCAGCCCGTAGTCAGTCACTATACTGACTGAGCTACCCGGCCCATCATAAATAAGACATACAGTCAGAAAATATATTTACGATGCACATATTTAGGGTTCTATATTTTAAACTCCAACAATTACATTTCACATTTAACTGTACTTTTCCACTGAATTTGTCCTTCCAAAGCTAAAGCATTTATCTTATAGTGAGACGAACTTCTGTGTACCCTGTTTACAGAAGGCCATGTCCTGTTACCCTCTGTCGTCCCACAAGGGTATCCATAACATAGTTGTCTTTAAATTTGTCTTCGTTAAGATTACGCTTCAGCGCTGGAAACAGGTAACAGCTCGGTGACGAATAATCAATGTAGAATATTTCTGTACACATTGACAAAGCACGTAACTTACTTTCTGGCCGCCTCCTGTAATGCGAGTTCTCACTCCAGTAAGTGATACATGGATTCTTACTAATTACATGAAGGAGTACAGGCCTATGAAACATCCCCCCCAGAACACATATAAACTGCTGTCTTAGGTACTTCGTTCGAGTAATAATTAAATATGATGAGCATAATGAATGAAGTTGAGTAACGGTGTTCGATTCCAGGCGTATCTACAGTTTTGTATGATATATTATGCACCGTCAATACACAATATACATGAAACAAGATGCAATAATTACAATTAGGTGATATTTGGCTACATGTTTCGGCCGTGACCGGCCATCTTCAGGCCAACTAAGAACAACAATCTGTTTTAATCTGAAGTAAGAATTTTCAGATTTT
>Ga0136643_10017784_pt1 | contig 10708 bp, 4 predicted proteins | sample TergutLab28metaG_FD_96883 | JGI IMG/M metagenome (GOLD analysis project Ga0136643, IMG submission 96883) | Labiotermes labralis P1 segment gut microbial communities from Petit-Saut dam, French Guiana - Lab288 P1 (version 3) (version 3) | ecosystem: Host-associated > Arthropoda: Insects >... | reverse complement strand
CGCAAGTTCTTGAAGATGGATGTATTAACATCCGAAACATGTTGAGCAGAAAATTGACATAATAAAGCAAGTGTCATCAAGTTGGTCTACCTTGATTCAAATGGTTTTAATTTTATTTATTAACCATTGAGTTTTCATAATAGATTCCACATTCATTGATTTCTTTCAAGGTTGTTCTTGGCTGTAAACACATAATGGAAATTATAAAATAGGCAGCACACGTTATTTAAATTTAACGTAATATAATTTTTGAAACTGGAATTTTGTCACAAGATATGCTGTCCGCGATCTCGTGTTTGTCGGCTCGCATGGAACATCTCGGCTCCCACTAGATGGATTTACATTCAATTTTATGTTAGAGGATTCTTCGAAAATACGTCGAGAAAATTCAAGTTTGGCTCAAATCTTACACAAGAATAGCGAGTACTTTACATAAGGGTCTATGTCCCTTTATCATAGCATCTCACTGAATTCTGTTCAGACTGGGAAACATTTCACGCAAAATTTGTGTAGGAAGTAATTTTTTTCGAAAATCTTGCCGTTTATGAGATAACTGCGGAAACACATGGTAGAGCTGGACAGGTCGCAGATTACAATATAATAGAATGGTTGCGCGTTGCATGCTGGGTAATTAAGGCTACAAACACACACTCAATATGTATTTGCTTTTCACTGCATTACCCGAACGCGCCTCAATGTTACATTTATATGCACATTGCCTCTCTCCTTATAGATCAGTTTTTACTGTTATTCCACTGTGACTTGATCTACTGCAAACAGATAGTGTCATTTCCTCCACATACGATGTCTTGTCTATCCCGCAATGGCTCAATGTTAGTGCCATGATCAAACCTTCTGCAGTTATTAGCAGTATTTAAGCTACAGCTACAGTCTAGTTATACCGCCTCTTATCCATGTCCAGAGCTGTAGTCTGAGTACCATCCATGACTCGCTGTACCGTATTCTACGTATAGCAGCAGTCTAGTAGCATCTTCTGTGTAACAGATGCAGTAGCTGCTGTCGCGCTGTGCCACCATTACATAGTTTTAACTCTGCGTGCATCATGTAAAGTTGAAGCTGATATTAAAGTAGGATAAGTTTAGAGAGGCACATTCTGTCCCATACGTCACCATATTGCGGAATAAACTTCGCAGCAGATCTCGCATGAAGTTTGGTATCATATTTTTGGATATACAGTGTACCGTAGGGTAAAGTCGCCTAACGTGGGGCAGTGTTTATTTCTTGGTCACACCGATAATACAGTTTATGACAAGCAAGCAAATTTTAATGCGTTTTTGAACCTCAACAATCCTACATTAAGCATTAAGGAAACAACACAAATCGACAACTAAAGTTGGGTGGCTCCTATTATTTTGTACTAGGGATTTCTCACACTTAGAGCAAAAAAACAATTTAGGGAGACCATAAACAGGAAGTTATATTTATTAATATTACAAAATAAAGTTTTTCGTAACCTTTAGTGGCCACAATAAACTGATGTCTGTCATACCTGACACGTGTCACATACAAAGGCCTGTTTGGAATAGGTCGCATAAACAGTGTGTGCCCACATTGGACATTTTGGCATCGGACAAATTCTTCGCCGTCGTGGTCTTCAGAGAACACACCTACAGAATACGGACATTTGGCATCAACTTCATCCTCACTTTCTTTCCCCCATCCATCTTCTTCTTTTGGCAATGGGGAAACACCTAACTCGCTTGATGGCGTAATTGGCGGTTTCACTTCACTTCTTCCGTCTTCACCACGGGTTTGACAGGCCTATTTTCGATCGGAAAGGGTCCCCGTTTGATGTTTTCCTTCTATTGCACACCGTGTTTCTCGTAAAGGGACTTACGACAGGTTAGTTTCTTGCCTTCGTCGGTAGACTGCATCCCCGTTTTTTCCTCCAGTTCCGCCTTGTATATAAAGATGGTTATGATCTTCTCTGAACCAGGCCTAGAAGATCCAGCATCGTTTGTGCCTTGTTTTAAAATTTAAGGCAGTGTACTTAGTCTTGCAGCCTTCACTAACCTACCTGTTGAAGATGTCGCGTTAGCTAATCTGGATGGCATCAGTGCATTAAGGAACACAGTGGGAAAGTCAGAAGGTGCCACTGTAGGATGATGGGAGAAACTGGCTTCGTTTAAATGAAAGTCGCTGAACATTTTGCGCTTAGTGGCTAGCTGTAGGTTAAAACGCAAATGTCGTTACTAGGCACCTGCTACAAGTCACATACTCGCCATTACAAGGCGGATGCATACAGGTTAGGTACAGCGGTATCCCCATTAGGAACTACCGCATATTTGATGAATCTACCCTAAACGGTATTTAGCGTGGATTAAGAAGATATTCATATTAATTTATATATTTTACCGTCCAAGACAGTTTATTTTATTTAACAACGTTACATGTTTCGGTCTCACAAATGCATTTCAGTCAGTTTTAAAAAGCAAACGCCCATGCCTGAAGATGGTCTTTTAGGCCGAAACGTATACCATTGTTGAATATTAATAAATTGTTGCCTTTGATGGTGTAATATGTATTAATATTCATGCACCAAAACACAACGGGATGAATACCACAAAAAAGAGAGATTATCTGTACGTTCTTGGTCGGTTGGAAGCGAGTGGCGTTGCAGGTTAGTACATTGCTTCCGATACTGTGACACCATTTCTCGGCGGTCGGCAGGCGACGAAGTATGAGACATTTAGGTAAATGTGTTGGCAGTCTTCTGAATGAGAAAAGTAGAAAATGCGGCTAGGAATATAGCCCCTTTTCGGAGCTGTTAAATTGTCACTTCACGGCTGCGTGAACCGCGTCTAGTCTTCTCTTCACCGTTTACAAACTGATTCTTACGCAATTCAACAATGCGTTGAAAGGCAAGAGATAATATTTACAATAGTAAGTATAAGGTAATATAATCTAGTTGTATCTGAAGATACTAAGAGTGATCTCAACTGAGGACACTGGGTAAAACGACGAAAAGCCTTACTCAGTGGGTCCAGTGTGTTGTGTAAAACCGCCTGCACCCCGCAGTGTTTAAGCTTTTGGATACATTTTTCTCTTTTTTTACCTTTTGAGAAACACCGCCCCTGTGTATGCGAAATTAAGCAGAATGTAATGAACTCATCTCATTTGCGATAATTTTATCATCCGTAGGCTTGCTCAACATATTCCCTCCTACGTTATGCGTTGTTGCCATCTCCTTTGCAGCTTCCGGGTGGATCCGCGGCACCTTTCTTTAGTGGTGTTGCAATACCACTCCCGGACAGCCGGCTGTTCAGTTTCCTTGCCACATTATAAGCTCCGTATTCTGTTGAACACAGTGCTGCTTGCAGGCGTTTTCTCTCCACAAACTGCAAGTAACCGACCGTGAAAATCTGACGGTGTAACGCCTCTTTTCCTCAAGAACTGCGTGGTCCGTCTCTGCCCATGACAGTCGCCTTCCATTTTGCGACTTTGTCCATGCGCTTCGAACACTAGGCTTGGTAAAGACACAGCAGATTTCACAGACTTGCACAACTGCAGCCATTTGGTGATGGAATTCTGTACTAAGACTACTGTTTCAGCTCATTATTCGCGCGATCCTACAGCTTGTTGTTTTCTAAAACAGCAGTTCTTGTCCGAGTCATTTCCGAAAGCCCTTCATACAATATCAGTCTACGAAACTATAATTAAATAATATCAGGGAGTACCCAAGGAACGCCGGAAGGACTTATAGAGACGTAACAGGCAGTAATTGGTACGACGTGATGCGAATGAGGAGGAGAAGGAAGAGAAGAAAGAGAGAAAGTTATAAATCTGACCTGACACAACATACAAAGGAGGACAGGCTCTCCTTCTGTTATTTCACGATATGTTGGCGTTCTTAAAATTGAGCCCATCAAAACAAATAACTTCCAATTAAACGTAATGGACTTTTAAGCCCTCAAAAACTGATACCCTTATCTGTGCTGATATCAACGATGCGTGGCAACGATCGCATCTTTCTGTTTGCTGAATCTCGTTCCATTTAATGAGATTAGAATCTGCTGTGGTCAGAAGTCAAGGTTCAATTCAATCAGTTACACTTATGAAACGAAATAATAGTAAAAGAGTTTGATTACCTACAGAGTGCATGCCATGCTATAGGAATCTCTTCATATTTGTTCCCGCATGTGCGTGTTAAATTATGTGCACAAATACAATAAGCGTCTACAGACTTGCATTAAATTTAATGTGCATCCTATGTTATTAAGAACAATTACTTCTTTTTCTCCTGCTTTGAGACGCAGTGTTCAGGCTTTCAAACGTCCTTCATAATATTCGTGTATCTCGCTGTCTAAGAATTATTATGGTATTGGTAAGTACGAAAAAAGAGGAGGGTTTTTAATGTTTTGTTGACCGTGCATCTCGAATATAATCGTGTAAAGAAAGCCAACTTGATACACAACTTATTCTTAGTATATTTCGCCAACCTCTACAGGTTCGGGCGACTCTTCATCAGGAGGTTCAATCTTATGTACGTAACAATTCGTAGTTCTTATTCTTTTTAAATAACTCTGTTGTCCTAGTTCGATTGGAACTCCAATCCATCCAGCACAACAGAGAGTCATCTAAAAAGAATAATAAGTACCAACTGTTGTACACATAAGTTTGTACCTCCTGATTATGGGCCTAGATACACCCGAAACATGTGGAGGTTTACGAAATATACTAAGAATAAGTTGTGCATCAAGTTGGTTTTTCTTTACATGATTATAAAAGAGGAGGTCTTATTGCGTATTGGACCGTGCATCTTCTTGATATTTGAATAAAGGTTGACCAACTAGATGACACTTGCTTTATTATATATTGCTCAACATGTTTCAGAAGTTAATACGTCTGAAACATGTTGAGCAGTAAATAATAAAGCAAGTGTCATCTAGTTGGTCAACCTTTATTCAAAAAGAGGAGGTCTTAGTTGTGCACAGTGCGCGTTTATAGACCGTCAGTGACAGGGCGTGAATTCTGCTAATCAAATATTCATGGTTTTCGAAATTTTCATGTTCGTGGTTCTGTATTTCGTGTCAGCAGTGACGTTAACACTAGAAATTAAGTTGCCGGTTCCAGTTTAGCCATTGATTTACTTGTCATACAATATGCATGCTGTTTTTTTAGCTCCTTTGAAGTAATGTAAATGTAAGAGTTCCAGACAAACTTCAAAGGAAGGCCATACAAATTTAACTACGATTCTTGCGAGTAGGACATAAAAGTTTTAAATTTATTCTGATTAATTCCGTTGTGTTAACTGTAATTGAAATACAGAAGAAGTATTTTACGGACATAATATGTTATCTACTATTTTGGAAGGCCACTGAATCACGTGACGCTTAAAGCTATTACAAGCTTCCTAGACATAAAACTATGATGTTATTAGCACGTATGTTATAGTGAGTTTTTGCTTATTAGCGTGCAGTGGCAATGTAGGACACGGTCTGCCTAGAATTGTACTAAAATATGTAAAGGGTTGTTGTTTTACCACACAAATGTCAAAACGTTTCTCGTGATGAATGAATTATTATAGTATAATACTAAGCATAATCCTCATTTTCTAAATATATGAAGAACAATACTCACCTAAGTAACTTAAAGACGAAGGAACATGTCAAATATGCGTATATTATTATTATTATTATTATTATTATTAAACCCTCAAGTGTTAGGAGTGTCTATGTACAATGGCGTTATATTCAATTGAATTTCTCTTGTTTGTTCAGATTATTCCCTGCAGAACAACAATTCGTTAAAATAGCAGTAATTCTTGAAAGACTTTCTACAAGCTTCTTCGTTATTTTCAGGCGCATTTGTTTAGTCGCAGAAGCGTCTATTAATTTCATATCTCTCCATCCGTTCATATATATATATATATATATATATACACACACACACACACACATATATATATATATATATAATCGGCTGTTTTGTGGCGGATCTCTTTGAAAATTGATATTTTTATATACTCGTTATCATAAATCGATGCAAATTGTGCACGCTTTGATACCGAACGAACTAATCTGTTAGTGGTTTACAGTGGTCTATGTTTCGTGCCTCACAGTAGCTGGCTGCAGTACATTTTTCAAGCGGGCTAGTGGCTGTCTGTAATACCCTCCTGCCTGATAGCAGTTGGTTGCTGTACAATTCTTCAGCCTTGTGGTAGCTGACTGGATTACACGTTTCATTCCTGCTAATAGCTGTCTAGTACACCCCTCAAGCCTGCTATTAGCTGGTCGCATTACGTCCAACAAGCCTGCAAATAGTGTCGCAATACACCCTTCAAGGTTGCTAGTATCTGGTCGAAATACACCCCTCAAGCCTGCTAGTATCTTGACGCAATACACCCCTCAAGCGTGCTAGTATCTTGTCGCAATACACCCCTCAAGTCTGCTACTATCTGGTTGCTTTACACCCCTCAAGCGTGCTAGTATCTGGTTGCAATACACCCTTTAAGTGTGATAGTATCTGGTTGCAGTACACCCCTCAAGCATGCTAGTATCTTGACGCAATACACCCCTCAATCGTGCTAGTATCTTGTCGCAATACACCCCTCGAGCCTGCTAGTAGCTGACTTTAATGTACGACTCATGTATATGTATGTATGTATATCGTTCGGCACAGTGATCGCATGAAAGTTCCAGGAAATTTGTTTCTCTATTTCTATTCTTTCCTCTTCCAATTTTTTCATTTTCTCTAGTTTATTTGCTTTTTAATATAGTCCTTACCTCCTTCTCTTTTGTTGAAATCGGTTTAGTTTTAGTTTAAATAAATATGAGAAGGTTTTCTACCCTTTAAATGGTACTTTGCTATATCAGTTGACATTTTCATTTTGTGCTCTTGCATTTCTATGGAACTTTGATTTCCCCGAAATACAGCCAGATTTTTCATTATATTTCTCTTCGAATTCCAGAGTAATAAGTTACTTCAGTATTTCACTTCAAATTGCCATTCCTGCTCATAACTCTGCACATGCTTCGCAAGCAAATCCACTGCATTTATCGTAGTGTAGTCACATGAACGAAGAACAGTATTTTTACACCACTATATTTTGTTTGTAAACAAAAATAAGCGATTTTTCAATAAATGTTTCCGTGCTTAGACCGCGAATTACTCGCTAGATAAAGGACGTATGTAAAATCGTATAAAATTCATTGTTTGTTCGTACTTCTTCCAACTAATCGTTCTCCGAAATAGGATATTGTGATAATTACAAAGCATACCGTACATAAGTATAAAGTTGCTTACAAAAATGAGGGTAAACCTTCATATCAACTGAAAATAAAACAATTAAATCGTATATGTTTATGTGTTTGCTTCTTTAGAACAAAAGCAGATGAAATTTTAAAGTGATTAATGTGTTACAGCTTGGAGAGCCTGTGACAAAATTCGGGTGCAAGACCAAAGTTCACACAATGTTTCGCCATTAGCAGCCAAGGAGCTGTGTGTACGATCTGATCGAGAGCTACCGTGACAATATTAATTCTAGCCGAACCATCTGTAACAAAGCACAAAGTATGAACCTGTGCACTGTCCGGCTAGGGGCCCTGACGCAGCATAGTGGGAGAGGATCAGGCGGATCACCGCCATCTGATAGCAGGATTAGAGTGCTGCCGTTCGACCGGAATAGCGCTGCCCTGCAGTGCGGATCGTAACTACACTATCGGTCGGTTTTATAGCAAAACAAAATTACTTGTTCAACTGTAGCAGAAAAACAATTTAAATGAGATATCAGAAGAATATATTATTGAGTCGAACTGAACATTAATTAAAATCGCCAGTAATAGTTACTCTTTTTTCGTTTCCTGTTAATCTTCGCAGCATGACTGAGGGTGTTAAAATAAAATAAAATCATTTAACATGTTAAAACAGACGAAGTTTCACCTGAGCCTCTCAAGACTGAAATGAATATTTGTTAAAGTTATCTCGTACCTCACAGAGAACATTATGTACTTTCATTAATAAGAACAAATGTTTAATTTTTTACAGGGAAATAATGGCTGTTTACAAGAATCATACGGAGAGTGTGAATACACTATGTAGTAGGCAAAATGCGAGATTTTCGCCATGAAAGTTGGTGGCCTGTTTACTAACCACCAGGCTTTGAAAGGTTACCAATCTTCTTAATCATGTTATTCTTCAGATACAATACTGGTCTCTCGAGTGTACTACAGCCTCAGCTGGTTTAGTGCTTCTGTACTATGACTGCGACTGAACCGTCTTGCTCCGATAGATCCTTAAGGAATTTTACGATGTTGTACTGTCACAGACGTGGCACATTTTGGACGCTGTCCGTCGCCTCGTGCTGCTAATAACCCGCAAGTTTCGGGGGGTGAATATTCTTCCGTCTTCAGATAAGAAGGGGAGAAAGAACCTGCTCTGTTGCGTCGTTTAGAATTACAAAGAAGTTTATAAATTGCGACTTTCTGGATACAGTAATGTAATTTCCTATGCTTACGCTTCTGTACGACTTCTTAACCACTTCACTTTCACTTTCACATACATGGTTACTGCTTAAGGCCCTTGTGGTTGTTTCATGTATCACCAGGTTTAACGGGAAAAAATTCTACGTTCTTTCCGCAGAATACGTTTTTGTGTTCAGCGTTGATCTTCAACAATAAACAGTGATTTTTTTCTGTATCCGAACATCATTTAGTTGCTTTTTATAGCTGAGGCGTAGTGTGCACTGCGCAGTGCAAACTGAATCTTTAAATGTAATTCAGGTTAATCATCTTCTCAAAGTGTTATTTTAACAACCATTTGTCAGCACTTGTCTAGTTCCATACCTGTCATGTAATGTTCGCTTTATCGATCCATATATTTCTTTAAAGCACTATAGAGGTTTTTTCGCCTTTTACAGACATTATAAGAAATGTCACATTCCAGGATGACGAAGTGTGATACTCGTATGTAATTAAGTTCCGTATCTACTAACTGCCTGAACAACAAGAACTTTACACTGTTCACACATGTGTTTTTATATTTCATGTGATTCTCGCGAATGCCGATTATTTCGCTAAATAGCATTAACAGGTTGGTATTTGTAATGGAGATAAAATCTGTTATCTGTAAACTTGACACTAAACTTTTATATACAATCGAGGGGAACGTCACTCTTTTTGAAAAGTAACGAATATTTTTGCAGACAATTTGGTACTTTCGTTGTCAAGATCTCTTCTATATTCATTAATGTACCATTATATTATAATGTCCACCAAAAAGTTCTAGGTTACACATGAGCCTCTCTGGTTTTCCGATTTGGAATGCTAACTGGAACATTGGCGACTTGCAGAGTTCAATTGCTTCAGGTCAGCAGATTAAGGATGTATAATCGATGAAAATTAAGTTAGAGGAATCAGTGACTAGAGGCTTTCGAATCCTCGATGCCCGAAGATGGCGCAGGCACTGTATGCTCCCACATTCAAACTTGTTTTGCAATGGACACTTGTAAGAACAGATGGAATGCGCTGTTTCAACAGTTGGTATGTTAAGATCCTTCATCTAATGGATTTTCCCGTCACTAACACTGCCTCATTACAGCGTGTTTAAGTTTGGGCTGTATCGCATACCTGCCGTGCTGAAGGGAAGGGTTATCCTTCTGATTAAAGGGTTTGTTCGCAATTAGCCTTCCAGGCCCTTTTATCGTGACACACGTAATTCAATTTAGTATTACAACAGCCTGCGTTATTTGAAAGATGTTGACACTTTTTGTCATGGGACAGAGCTAGTTGGAAGAACTTCTGTCCCCGTTTTAATGGTTGAATCTCTAGTAACAAACGTACAGTCTGAAAAGCAATCTTGTAGTTTAATTCTGGACCATATATACATAAGAATTAAACTAGGCAACCTTCAAGCAACAGGTGGTAGTTCGTAGAGTGCATGTCAATAGGTTCTATGCTCTATAATTTATTATGCCATAGGTCTAAATATTTCGACCAAATTGGTCACGAGAAGGCCGTAACGTATGTACCAGATTTTTCAAGTTGTCAGTGTGAAATGCGGTATGTTACCTGTGTTCCGTTATTATTTTTCAAAGTATGCTGCGAGCATACTTTGAAAAATAATAACGGAAGTAAGTAACTTTAGCAGGCACGAATGGCTCCCTGAGGATGGTTTTATGGAAAACCGAAACGTGTTGGAGTTCCAATAATTTTAGTGGTTTATCTTTTTAATAATTAATGTATCAACACTGATATTGTGTGATTTGCAAGTGCATGTGTTGGTGAAATAAAAGTCAATAATTAATCATTTTAAATTACGTTTTTTTAAATCAATATGCCCCTTTACTTACCCCTGTTTAATGTATTGTGATATTTACTACAGGACTTCTGACCCAGCTGTAGTTTTAATGTAGTTTTTAATATTTCAAATATTAGGGTCAGTATTAATATTGTTAAGAAAACAGTCTTAATCTTTTAGAATTTACTGTGATTATGTTGGGAGGCGTTCAATTTTTACTTAATATGTTCGAATGTACTTTGTGATTATTTCGGTCGTTCAATTGTTTGTTTCTTAACGTACTGTAAACTTAACTGCGTTACTTTGTTTTCATAGGCTTATGCTATGAATACACACGAAGACCATGGAATGTCGGCTGTAGACTGAATTTCATAGTGTCTTAGTTCCTTCTGTGGACGTTTGTATTTGTTTTTTTTTTTTTTTTTTGGGGGTTTTTTTGGTTTCAAATTTT
>Ga0136643_10017783_pt1 | contig 10708 bp, 2 predicted proteins | sample TergutLab28metaG_FD_96883 | JGI IMG/M metagenome (GOLD analysis project Ga0136643, IMG submission 96883) | Labiotermes labralis P1 segment gut microbial communities from Petit-Saut dam, French Guiana - Lab288 P1 (version 3) (version 3) | ecosystem: Host-associated > Arthropoda: Insects >... | reverse complement strand
GAAGCTGCTAACCTCCGTGGGGACATGCTCATATAACATCGCCACCCATTCTGAGTGATCAGTGATTTGTGTGTTTAGATTCACACTTTTCAGCGGGGGGGGGGGGTGCGAAGCGGCCGAGGAATGCAGTTGTTCACTCACCCCTATATCGTGCAGAGGTTAAAATTGAGAGGACCTATGTCTTTACTGTCCATGTAAGCCTTCATGGCATGCACAGTGGAAACTTTTATATTGTTAGAGTGTTAATAAAACAAATAAGTTAACATTACAGGGTTCGAAGAAGATTCTAGGGGGTCACTATTCATTACAGTACTCCATCATTTTACAGTTCGTACTGATGTACTGCTACCTTTACCTTCTCCTTTCTGTAACATTTCATTTTTATCTTAAATTTTTGCCTTCAAAAATTTTTAAGTTTCTTTAATTGTACTTTTCGAAATGAATACCGAATTTTTATAAAAAGCAATTTATTTGGTGTTTTTTAATCTCGTGTGTCATTGAGCTTAAAATTCATTTTGCAACCAAATCACACACACATTACCTCTCTAACCACAACATAAATTAAATTTAGAATTAAAACGAAGCATTTCCTTTAATTGATTATAACGCTAATGCATACATTAAATTAAGAATTGTGGACTAATCCTGTGTACCCATGAACATACACAGTTTACTTAAATATCATTAATTAAATTCTACATAAAATATTGTTGGCAGTGTTTTCAAACATATTCGGTTTCGTTGTAACACCTCTCGTTATTTGCATGAGATTTCAATATTGTCAATCCAGGTGTAAAGCACTGATGTCACTTCTACCCCGTTGATTTAACCAGTTATTTCTGGCACTTAAGTTTGATGGTTATTATGATTTTTGTTGTAAGAATTTACGGTTTCAAACTTTGAGACGGATCATTCATTAAAATTAGAACCACGTCTTGATGGCCTCATCTATATATACACCCATAAAGCAAGTCTATGTAACTCAAGGTCTGAACTTTAAATTCATAGTATATTTTCGTAACAAACACGATATATTTTAAACTTCTCTTCGCGGCAGTTTATGGCTGCCTTTTGTTCATTGTCAGGATCTCAACGTAAACCAAGGAATATTATTCAACAGAGCAAATAAATTGTGATACAAAAGAATTGAGAAGAGAGCACTTGGGTTTGCAATAAAAGAATCATAAACTGTTGCATTTCTGACAGTAGACAATATTTGGAGTTTGTGACTATTACTTGCGCTACGAACACGAAACAAGTATAAGAAATAAGCATGTCTCTTCGTGTTGAATCAATAAAAGTGAATGAAACTGTTTCGCATAAAGAGCTTTTATTTACTTACATACTACTGCCTACTTCGATATACTAGAATATTGCTCAAGTTAAGATGATGAGGATTTATGTGCAGCACTCGAAGAGTACTTCTCTATTGCCTAGATTTATATGTCTGCATGTTTGTATTGTTACTCTTATCAGGCGCCTTCGCAGAATTGCAAAAACCGTCCATTAGCTTCGACTCGTCCTTTCGTTTGCCTGAATGGAACAACTCGGTTCCCTCCGGACGGATGTATGAAATTTGGTATTTGAGTATGTTTGGAAACGCTGTCGAAAAAACTTCAAGTTTAATTAAAATCGGAGAAGAATACGGAGTACTTTACTTGAAGATCACCAGATATTTTTGATCATATCTCTGTCAGTTCTTCTTAGAATGAAAATGTTGCAGACAACAGTTGTAGTGGAACTCAAAAACACACATTTTGTATTCAATAACGTTTATTTTCGAAAATTATGCTGTTTGTGAGAGAATGTGGAAAAATATTGTAGAGCGGGACAGGCCACATGAAAATATGGCCCATTCGCCTTGCATACTGAGTAACTCAGGCTGCAGACCCACATTCGGAATGTGTAATACTTACTGTTTTCCCACTGCAAGACCGCAATTCTGTGTTACGTTATACGTACTTTACTTGTCTTGCTAGTACTATTATTTTGTCTTATTTTGTTAAGAATTCATTATTTAAATCCATATTTTGTTTTATCAGATTTTTCGTATATACAATCATCTGTTTTCAACGTCAGCATGTTTGTAATTGTTAAATCAAATATGTAAAGCTTTACACGTATTATTTAAGGACGCTTTTATTTTATTGTAGAATGAATTTTCAAATATCGTTAATTATCTAAGGCCAGCAATCCGAGACCTAAACAATATTTTGCACATTTGATATTCGTGTGTCCGTGCATCGTTTGTATGACTTCATAATTGCAGTTCCATCTCATCCACGATACCAACCTGCAGCTGTATTGGCTGACAATACCTGAAGCTGAATGTACAGTTATCTGCTCCTGATGATGGACGGAGGCACCGCCCGAAACATGTAGAGCTTTTTAGAAATAAATAATCAAAATAATTGCATCTTGTTGTTCGTAATTATAAAGTTATATTTTGTCACATTTGCCACGTTATTGTACATTCTACGCAATTAGTAATGTGTTATTTATTTATTACATTCTGTGCATCATCCAAAGACGTAAAAGCAAGCGGAACCATTGTCGCTCTCATGCGTTCGCTGTGTTCTTGTAACCGAATAAAGGAAATCACAAATTATGGCGTTAAGGTGTCTATCAGAAGCACCACGTGCGTACCACCTTTTGCAAAAATCGGCCAGACGGTTCAAAAGTTGACATGGAGAACACACTAAGTCAACGTTACAAACAGATAGCGTTACGTTTAATAGCTAAGAGTAACTAACTGCGCTTTCACATAAGACTCTCACTTATCTGGAAAGAGACGTTCGTAAATATATCGCTGCAAATGGCATAAAATACCATGTAAGATCATGTATTTTAATTCTTTACGATTTTACACACTTCTGTGGCCTTAATATTCACTTGTGGCTGACTGAGGCCTTTTTCTGGACAACCATTATTTGTTACTTCTTTGTATCATTGGACTATCACAGACTTGTATTAAGTACGATAGATGTCTGAATTGAGAGGAATATTTTCGTTTAATGTGTCAATTAACAGGCTAAGGTGAATATTTTTATTGGCCAGTCTTATGCATTTCCTTACTCTTGCCTCACTCCGTCACTGTTAACACGATAGATATAGCTCTGTTAGCTTCTCAGGAAAAATTGCTTCACTTATGAAATGAATGCCTATCCTATATTATATGTCATCTGCTTGACATAGTCACATTGCAGTAATGTATTTTCTCCAATAATAAAAATGGTTTGAGATTTTATAAAGACTCTGTTAGCGGTAATGAGATGAAGGGACGATTAGTTCAGGTGTGAACAAATCCCTGGCGCCGGATCACAGTAGCGACTTAAATTTTTATGGTGGCACCTAAAGCTTCTGGGTTCTCAGTATGAAACTTGCCTTATCTTACCACTGTGACTTCTAGAATTTTGAGTGTTTCCTTAATTTTTGGAAAATTTGTGCACACCTGGATTAGGTATTTTATAACTTTGGATGACTGAAGAACCAATAGCGACGTCTTTCCAGGCAAAGGTTTGGAATTTTATTGAGGCAAGCCAAGAGAAGCCCTGGCTGCGAATTAGAGTTTCTCCGAAGTGCGAGTGAATTATTTCGCCTATCAGGTAAACCAACCACTACACATAAGAATGAACCTGAAAGAAATATGAAAATGTGCATTTTTGAATTAGATGGAAAAGCTTATCTAAAAAAATACATATTTTTTTTTTCAAAGAATGAGGCATGGATTGCAGGTCAACGAATGAGGTTTGCTCGTCTCTGTTGTACCGCCCCCCCCCCGTCTAATGTATGTCACTTAATTACATCTCATCAATTTCCTAGCTGTCCATGCGACTTACGTGAGGGATTACTACTGATGGATTTGAAATGTTGGTGTTATTAGGAAGGAAAGACCATTAGCCACTAGCAGACAGCTGCTGCAGCCACAGCCTATCCAGTGCCTTGGCATTAACAGCTGAAATATGTCTGCTGAAGCAAACCTAATTAATATCGACAGTAGCTAGTCTAGTGATCTTAAAACTCTTGTAGTATCTGTTGTAGCGTTGGTACTGATCTGAAATTTTGCTGCGATATTGTCAAGTGAAAGTGTACAATTTGGGCAGAAAATGTAATAAGATTTTTAAATCATATAGTTTTGAAAAATAAACTATTTGCGCTCATTTATTGTTTTTTTTTGTTGGACATTTTCATTGAAAATGAAGCCAGCGCCGGTGAATCGCGAAGATAAGCAGGAAAATAAAAAATGCAATTAAAATTATTTAATGAAGATCCCGGTGTTCGCGCGACGTAAGGCGTGGGTCTGAGATCTCTGGCTTGCTGGGATTACGGGATCGAATTCCGCCAGGGACATGGCTCTCTGTCTGTCCGTTATGAATATTGTATGTTGTCAGGTAGAGTTCTCTGCGAAGTCCGATCTCACGCCTAGAGGAGTCCTACCGAGTGTGTGTGTGTGTGTGTGTGTGTGTCATTGAATGTGATAAGGTAAAACAATAACCCTCTACACCTACAGTGAATAGGTAGAAGAGGTCAGACTAGGAGAGAAAATAAAGGAAGATAGAAAAATTATCAAATAATATTTACCAGTTTTATTACTCATGATATATTCTTGCGGAACCCCTGAAGTTTGCCCGCGGTACATAGTATGCATATCACTGCCCTTGCCGCAAAATGGTGAAGTAATGAGTTTGAGATTAATTAGTATAAGATGTGTCTTTTTCTCTTATTATTCCCTTTACCATTATATTTATCCTTGCCATCAACGCGAAGGATAAGTAAGAAAATATTTTTTCGTTTCAATTGCAGTCTCCTTTGGCCAATCTATTTCGGTGTTTTGATCGCTGTAGTGCTTGCTGTGGCTCATAGTGTTGATCACTGGCCTATCACTACTGGGTACCGAGTTCAACTCCAAGCCATCCGATGGTGGATTTGTGGTTGACACATTGAAATTGGGACACATTGCTTACCTAGTGTTTCAGTTTACTTAGCCAGTGTCATTCTAACAATGCTACAAAATCATCTGTCTCCGCTAATATACCTTCGCAGTTACACCGTCTTCTAATAAAGCGCTTCAATTTTGTTTTAATTTCTTGTTTAGGGCTCTTCATTTAGACTGACTGGCTGGTATCAATAACCACAGTGCCTTGCAATCAATGCTAGAATATTTATTCCTTCAGACTAGAAGAATACTCAAGTACTTCAGTCTGTATGTTGACTTCAGTGCGGCAAGAAACTGTTCAGGGGGTACTAAGGCACTTTAAACTGACGTAGTAAAAGTTAAATTGTGTGATAATAAAAACTGATTTAGAGCTGTGTGGTTGTGCTTAGGCAATGCACTTTTTGTGCGGTGAACGACAGAAATTAAGGAAACAAAAATTAAAACTTCCACATGGATTTGTAGGCTTTGAGAAATTCTTGTGCCCCTGTTAATAAAGAAAACGTGTGGCAAGAAATGGAATATATGGGCGTAGGTTAGATATGTGTTAGTGCAGTGTAGGGCCTACGAAAATTGGAGGCAATGGTACTGTAGAAATTATGCCCAATGAAGGCCTTCGGCGAAGAGGTAGATTATATGCAAAGTTATTTAAGGTATATTTCGAAGAATCTTTGAATACGGGCCACACGAAATACCCTGGGATATGTACTGTAATTAGTTACTAAACACGTCAGTTCTTACTGTTAGCGGAGGACTACATCATGTTTTCAAGAGATAAAAGTGTCAGATGTGTGATGAAAGAATTACTGAAGGAATAAAATAAATTATCAGATATAAGCATAGCGCAACTGCTGTCACTACACAAATGTTATTGCATTATAACGCCTTCGATCGTCTACAGATTTACTGCTCCAGATAACCTGTGGCCTTTCCGTTTCTTTGCAAGGGCCTTGAAATCTAACGTGATGGAAATCTGCATGTGCGCAGAACAGAAGAGTGAACGGCTCTGTCGGAGCAGGGTTGTAACAGCTTGTGCTAGCAGAAAGGCATGTAGGTCTTCGTCTAAGGTGGTCATTACAAGTGGCCAGTCAAAGTGAAAATTTAAAAGGCTGAACAAATTTTCCTAAAATTCTTTAATATACACGTAAAATTACATGTAAATCCGCTGAACTAACCTGTATTTGTTATGTGCAAATGGATAGAGGAAGAGACAGAGGACAGTTGCGAACTCTCTTCAAAATTGGACCATAAATTCTGCCTAAATGACAGGGAGTAACTCTGTGTCGGGGAAGAAGTTGCAAAGTTATACGTCAGGAGGTTTTGTTAACAAAATGTGAATTATTTAGAAAGAGACTTTGGACTAGGAACAACTAAGTTATTATTGGAATATACAGTAGAGATAATAAGGAAAAAATTTAAGTGGGAAGAATTACAAATAAAATGTTACATATAATTATAAAAAATAAATAAAAATATATCCTAGGAAATAAATAAACCTACATTTTGCAGCATAGCTGAACGTGTACTCCATGGATTAGGTTACTTTTTGTGAAGCTAACCGGTTCTCAGCTAGTCAAGAAATTCCTGGAAATTTATTACTGTATTTACAACAGCCCGCCACTTGTCCCTGCCCTAACGTTTTATGGAGTTGAAATTATATGATATGATATGATATATTTGTCAACTGCAATTTGGTTGACACCCGGTGGCAGTAGTACAGTACATATTTACACACAAACAATACATAAAACAACACAATTAACAATTTTGGTTGGAAGGGTTTCTGGGATTCGAACCCAACCTGTCAAAATAAAATAAACAATGAACTAACCGCATAAAAATTACCGCCTCATTGTGGAGAGTGCGGGGCGTGCCTCGTCTTTGCGATTTACACCCTGGCCTTTACCTTACAACTGAGGAAAAAGCACGGAAAAACCTCAGTCAGGATAGCCGAAGAGTACCAGAACATACATAACAATAAGAATACATAAACCTAACAATAAAGTACATAATTTACAAAACTAAACAAAAGCATACAAAACATGCAATCATATATAAAACAATAAAAAATGGAACCAAGAGAACATGAAAGAACGTGATGAAAGAAAAAGCCATATAAGCAGCAAACTTCATATGATCTATATATCTTCTAATATTGCTAGACACCCTGTTACTAAGATCTTCACTACACTTCACTACATTTCACCCAACTACACTTAACTCCACTTCACTACAATTGTCAACACTTCACTTCCTCTAATTTAAACTTCACCCAAATACACTTCACTACCCTCACCTTTGGCTTAACTTCATTTACAATCCTACCGCTCTATTTCACCTCACATCACAACACTTCACCTCACTTCAATTCACTGTACTTTTAGATGATTTTAGCCACACTTCTATTCCTTTCGTTTCACCCCATTTATAATTGCTTTCCTAACTCTGTTTCTAAAAATCTTAAATTTACAAGGGAAAGTCCCTAACGCTTCTGCTTGTAGTTTCAGGCTGAAAATTTGCGGGCGAAGTAAGAAGAGAAGCACTTGATTCTTTGAGAATTTATCTTCGTGACGCAAGGGAAAATAGAATGGGCAGTGACATGTTAGTGACAAGACATAAATTATCACTGTACGAGTGACAGGATACGTGTAGAATAAAGCAATATGTTAGCGTGGCCAAAGTGAATGGATGGAAGAAAGATTAACGAATAGTGGTCATAGAAAAAGAAGGGGAGGGAAATGGAGACATAAACTTATAAATATGTAAGTTTGTAGTTATAAATAACGTGCAGACTGAGAGAAGAGATTATTGTTGTCCTGTATAGCTACACGGATATACGAGTATGCGTGTAAGTAGGTGGTTTGGGCGAGAAGGTAGGTAGATTATGTAGGAATCTTAGAAATGTAAGTTGTATGCGGAACGCAGAGATATGAGATACCTAACTGAGATAGGTGGATTGGCAAATGAGTGGATATGTGCATGGATGAATGGATAGGTGGAGAGATACGAAGTGACGATTACTGGCCATTGGGAATGATGTGCCTTTTAGAGATACAAATTTCCCCGGTTTTGAAATAGATTATTCTTATTATTATTAATATTTCTTGTAGAAACTTTTGAGGTAATGAATTCGTGTATGAACAAATATTCCTTTTTAGGGTTCCTACACGTGCCCGGCAAAAGATCCTTACTGTCAAGAACAGTGTGCATGTGTGTGGCTAGGTGACGTAGAAGAGATTTCAGAGGTCTATGTATCTTTTAATATTGTTAGAAACCCCGTTACTAAGCCCTTCATCAATCATGGAAAGAGTATGTTTACACAAAAATAATTTCAATTCTCATTAGATGTGTCCACAAATAAATAAATTAATGGTTATTTAATAACTGAATCTTCATTTTGTATCAAAGTACTTATTCGAAACAGAAGTTTGCTTGGTCAGATATTTTTCTTTCGTACTGCCTGTAACAACGTGTCTTTCGCTTCACTTCCATTCATCCTATCTCTCAATTTCTTATTTATGGCCCAGCAACCCAACTCGATACTAGGCCGCCTCATATTTGAGGTCAGTAGCTCACATGCACTTGGTCACACACACACACTCAGCAGGAGTCCTCTGAATGAGTGATCAGCGTGTCTCAGAGGCCGTTAGTTAGAAGCACACAGCAACACAAGAGATGAACGTCCATGTCTTCAGCGGGATTCGAAACCAAAATCCTACTAATTGAGCGGCTGCACACATACGCCTTAGCGTGCACGGCCTCCGGGATCGGCTTATCTTGTTCCAAAATTTCTCCAGTAGGCTTTCTTTTCAATTTATCAGGAAGAAATGTTTGACAAGGTGGAAGGTTACATACGAAAATTCGATTGATTACTGGACGAAATGATTGTTTCTCACAATAAAAGAAGCAAGTTTAGTTACAACGATAATGTCTGGGGCAGCCACTTTGTAATGAAATATTGTCTTACGGGCAAAGAAAATAACATTCCTACGACTATTTTGTTTTATTGTTGTGCTAAATTTGGGAGAACTAAGTTTAGCGAAAGACTTCGATCTAAATTACTATTCTGTTAATATCTGCTGCGTCGCTGACCTAATTTACTTTTATTTTGAACTACTTTGCATTGATATAGATGAAAACACCATCGTCACAGGATGCGAGCAAGGCATATCTAAAATCAGCTATTAAAACTCTTCTGCATTTTCACATTGTGGGAGAAAAAGAATATAAATTTCGAATAGTTAGAAAACTTTTAATTAGACCGTGGTTTTAGTATAGCCGTCCTGCTTGCTACTGTAGACGGTTATGTTTTATATTAGCTTGTAAAATAATGATTTGCAATCGTATTTTGTTTTAAAACAGAATTAGGTATTATGGACAAAATGTATATATGACACAGTAAGGTAAATGTACAGGTAAAGCAATCCCCGTAAAGACCAGGACAGGCCCTGAGGGTTCCAGGAGGTCGAGGCTCCAAGATTTCAAGACATTCGGCATATGAAGGTAGTAAGGTTGTCAGCTCTACTTGCCGGCCGCATTTACCTCTAGGAAATATTCCTGGTACTCATTTCTTTTAGAGGCTGAGTCGACCCCAGGGCCATAGTGCAGCAGGAAGGTTTATGTCAATGAAAAATAGCAATCGAACCCGCGACCTATCTACTTGTATACCTGAACCAACTGCGCTACCGCGTGATCCCATATAACTCAGTCCATAAGAATAAAGCTATTCTGCGTGACAAGCAGTGCCATATATGATACGAATAAAAGTACGTCTGTTATTTGATAGAAACAGTGCTTTTGTTTGATGCTTAAGATACAGACGAATTTATGTCTGAGTTCCATTAACTTTTGTACTAATTACGAAAGATTATGTATAGGCCTGCATTCGTTATAACACACATACAGATGAGATGAATATTTTTGTAAAAGTAACGGATTTACCGTAATCAATAAGAAAAGTGTTCTGCCACCAGATAACCCAAAAATTACATAGCCTTATTATCAAACCTGGTTACTGACACGACTTGAGCCGGCTGAGCCACCATAAGTACTCAATTCCACTCACTTTTCCTGTTATGATATAAAATTCACTGCACCAAATTTCCTTATAGATTTCTCGTCTTCTATCACAGTTGCACATTCAGCCTGGAGGCTGGAATACGATGTGGTGCTGATAAGTCCTTAGCCCGACCAAGAAGGAAACAAGCTACAGAGACCCAACTCGGGATGTATTCAGCATACTCCCCACGAAGGTCAATGCACTTCTTAGCCCATTGCTCCAACTTTTGCAAAACGCTCAAAAAAATTCAGAAAATTGTCCGTCCAACCAGGTCTCCGCGGCTGCGATGACCTCTGCGTCGGACGAAAAATGGCGACCTTTCAATTGTTTTTGCAGTCCAGGGAACAGGCGGTAGTCCGACGGGGCCAGATCTGGAGAATAGGGTGGGTGATCAAGATATTGAAAGCCCATGTAGGCCAGTTTCTTCTGGGTTACAAGTGCCCGGTGAGCTGGGGCATTGTCGTGCAAGAACATGACCTCCTTGGTGAACTTCCCGCGTCGTTTTTCCTTCACAATGTCCTTCAATTGCACCAGCAGAGATGAGTAATACTCCGCTTTGATAGTTTGGCCCGTTGGAAGATAATCAATGAGGAGGATGCCGTCTTGATCCCAAAAAATTGTGGCGAGAACTTTTCCAGCGGTTTTTGTACTCGGAATATTTTGGGGCGGGTTTAGCCGCTATGCCCCCACTCCATTGATTGTTGCTTTATCTCCGG
>Ga0136643_10017778_pt1 | contig 10710 bp, 6 predicted proteins | sample TergutLab28metaG_FD_96883 | JGI IMG/M metagenome (GOLD analysis project Ga0136643, IMG submission 96883) | Labiotermes labralis P1 segment gut microbial communities from Petit-Saut dam, French Guiana - Lab288 P1 (version 3) (version 3) | ecosystem: Host-associated > Arthropoda: Insects >... | reverse complement strand
TCCTTCCGATCGCACTATGGCTCTGGGGTCGACTCAGCCTCTAACAGAAATGAGTACCAGGAGCATTTCCTGGGGGTAAAAGCGGCCGGTGCGTAAGGCTGACAACCTTACCACCATCCTGTGCCGTGGTCACGAAATCTGGGATCCTTAACTTCCTGGAACCCTCTGGGCCTGTCGAGGCCTGTAATGGGACTGCTTTATTATTAAAATGTGACACTATATTTAAATAACCAAATGAATGGGTAAAATCACATATAATTTACACAAATATCCATGCAGGAAACTAAATTGTAGTATTAACTGTTAAGCTTTTGGCGCCGGAATTATATTTTTAATTTTAGCACACCCTGTACATAAAATGTGAATAATACAGGAACCAAATACATTAGAATTATGAAACAAGCTTCATTTTGAAGAGAAAAAAAACGGAGAGTATGTACCATGTTTAAAATATTCAGTACCTACATTTGTTGAATAAATATATAAAATGCAAATTTAGAGGTTAGCGGTGCGGTACGACCACTATAGTTGACATTAGGCGTCAGAAGGTTAATAAACTTACGTCAGTAAATATCATTTTGTGCGTGTCCGCGGTATGGTGTTGTTGTACAGTAAAGTGGTGTAGGTGCGTAGCTACACGTTGCGCCGTATTTTCGGTCTCGGAGTTGGCTTCAGTTACCACGTGATCCCTTGACATTTAACGAAGTCTTCTGTCAAGGTTAAGAACCTACATTTCGTAATGTTTCGGTTGCATGATGTGGTGTGGCGCTTAAAATGAAGACGTCGGATCCGCGTTGCATGTTTTAAAACACGCAAGATAAGGTAAACCGTGCACAGGTCGAATATGTTTCAACATGGTTTTGATTCGGAATCGTCAGGAAATAATTATACTTAGATTTGATTTTATCACAGCGTTGAATACGAAGATTGCTGTCTTCCGGGATGTGACGACTTGCAGTCTGGTAGGAATCTCTCGACTTTCTTACGAATTTTGTGCGTTCATCTACAGGGTCATACAGATGCAAAGATGGGGGCAGTGCATTTATCGGAACCGTCGATAAATTTATGTCAGGCTACACTGCGTCGAATTACTGAAGACAGCATAACCAGATTTGTGATGTTCGAAGCTTTTAGGCACTGAATATAAAGAATGTATTTTCCTAGCTTATGACGCCGTGTTCTTTGATAGATATGTGCCAAACGTTCGGAGAAACATGCAGGGTTGCTTCCGTGCCCTGAGGACAGAGGCAGTGGAGTCCTCCGTAATGTTAATAATATTCTACCAGGATTAGTGGCGTGAAATTTACAGAAATTACTAAGCCTTGTGTGGTGGCTGTACAATTTGAGGTTTTGCCAGTGTAGCGATCAAGTGCTGGATAGTCCGGGGTTCGACAGCCGACAGGGAAAATGTTTTCTCTTCTCCGAAAGGTTCAGGCCGGCAGTTACGACCAACCAGCCTCCTATTCAATGGATACTGAGACCTCTTTCCCCGAGAAAAGCAACCGGAACGAAAAGTTTACCACACACTTCAATGTACTGCCGAGGTAAAGAATGTGTGGAGCTGTACCTCCCCTCACCATGTGTGCCTTCATAGCATGGACAGGGACTTTACCGTTATGTTCATTACATATGACAACTTACTTAGTTACTTACTTAGTTACTTACTTACCCCAGGGTGCAGAGTCCTTCTTGAGCAGCTAAGTGGTTTGCAGCTAGTCAAGAAATTCCCCGCATTTCACGGAACCCGAAGGTTCATTACCGCACTCACAATCGTCAGCCACCTCTCTCTATCCTGGGCCAGCCCAATCCAGTCCATATACCCACATCCCTCCTCCTGGAGATCCATCCTAATATTATCCACCCATCTACGCCTAGGTATCCCCAGTGTTCTCTTTCCCTCCGATTTTGTTTATGACAACACAACAAAAATGAACAATATTATAATATATATTTTTAAAGTTAAATCAGTAAAACTTCAACTCCTACTTGTTTCCACCAACTTTGGATCATCTTCAGGGAGTACATATCAACTTCATGTGTATGAAAAATAGGCGGGAATTAATTAAATTAATTAAATTCGCGTGTAATAAAGACAGTTTCACACTGCCGTGTGTGGAATTCTACCCGCATATGTGCAATGGAAGCTCCACGTGCTGTCCCCTAAGTTAGTTTGTGTTTGGACTTCATACGTCAGCCATCTGTATACGTGATGACGCACAAAGCTTTGTGACGCGACGCTTCTAACAGTGCAGTTGCATGCTCCAGTGTGCGATAAACATAAAACATTCTTTACGGTCAAAACGGTCAACTTATTTATACCTCCACATGTAAAATACCTTTGGGTGAGTGAGTGAGTGAGTCACACTTCTTTACATATTTTGAGAGGCTTACAACGGTTACTGTATTCTCTGTGTGGTACACGCTGTGGACCCAAAGGAATAATTTTTATAATTGAGACACTGTGAATTCTGTGCGAGGTAAGAACTCATGTTGAAGAAATAGTTGAGCATAAAGCTTGTGGCAAAAAACGGCACAACCAGTTGGCGCACTCCAATGGCTGTAAGTAACGCGTCTATGTTTCTAAGAATAATGCAGCGCTAAGTGAAAGAGACCCTGTGTAGTGCGTGAATATTACACCATTGCTGCATAAGATGGGCACGTGTTTATTATTATTATTATTAGTAGTAGTAGTAGTAGTAGTAGTAGCAGTGGCAGTAGTACTATTAGTAGCAGTAGTAATAGTAGTAGTGGTAGTGGTAGTAGTTAGTATTAGTGGTGGTTGTGATAGTAGTAGTGGAAGTAGCAGTAGTGGTGGTGGTGGTAGTAGTAGTGCTAGTAGTAGCAATAGTAATAGTAGTAATGGTAGTGGTGATAGTAGTTAGTATTAGTTGTGGTTGTGATAGTAGTAATGGCAGTAGTAGTGGTGGTTGTAGTAGTTGTATTACTAAAAGTAACGGTAGTAGTATTAGTAGTGGTAGTAGTAGTGATAGTGGTAGTGGTATGGTAGTATTGGTAGAAGTAATGGTAATATTATTTGTAGTGCTGGTAGTGGTGGTGGTGGTGGTGGTAGTAGTATTAGTAGTATTAGTAGTAGTAGTAGTAGCAGTGGTAGTAGCAGCAGCAGCATTCAGTAACAAACCTCTAAATAGTAGTCGTTTCACGTTGCACAGAGTGATGAATTCTATCAAATTAGAGGTAGTAGTGGCAGCAGTAGTGTTAGTAGTAGTAAGAGTGGTAGTAGTAGTAGTAGTGGTAGTAATAGTGGTAGTAGTAGTAGTAGTGGTAGTAGTATTAGCAGTAACAATAAAGCAAAATATTTTTGATGAATATTTTTGTGTAATGACATGATGATGAAGCCATATCATTTGAAACATTGACTGACTTCACACTTCAAATATCGTACTGTTCTACAATTTATTTATACCGCTTCATATTGCAGCTTGCTTATTGTTTTCTACTTTAAAATTGTTGATGAATTAAATTCTTTATTATTTTAAACTTAATTATATGTGTGAGCCTGGATAGGGCGTAGATGATCCAGGAATCGTAGATCGATTCCTGACAGGGAAAGAGTGTTCTCTCTTCTCTTGAATTCCGGACCAATTCTTGAGCCAAAACAAGCTCGTATTGGTGATTTCAAGCTTCCACCGGGAAGTAAATGAGAACTGCGCACTTCTGGTTTATTAAGCAGCGAATGTTGGTAATTCCTTGACGACGTTTCGGGATATCCTATCGTCCCATCTTCAGGGGTAAATAATCCCTTGCAAATGGGATCGATAGGTTGTCCCGAAACTTCGATAAGAAACTACCACATTTCGCTGCGTAATAACCTAGAAAAGTGCAGTTCTCATGCTCCTATTTTGTGGATACCGGCAGCACTTTTCCGAGGGATAGTGCGGCCAGGGTGTGAACCTGACCGCTTAATTTTATCCACAGTTGATCTATATCTTCATGCTCTGCATAGGGACAACTGTATTATTCTTATATGCAGATTCTCTATTTTAATATACAGCTTTTCTCCATATAGGTGTTAGACCCAACACGTTGTTGAATGCATACGTAGGAAATTATTGTGATATTTGTTACCCTCCCAATCATAAGTATATTAAAGTATTCACCTAATTATTGTGCTATTAATATTCATATGGAATTATGTATTTTTATTGAAACGTCCTATATTCCTTAATATTATTGTTTTCTTTATTTCTCATTGCTGCAGTGTTGGCATTCCTCTCTCCTCTTATTTTGAGCAGTCTTCCACTCTTTTTCTATTTCCCACTTATTTTCATTTGTCTGATATCTATTTTAGTTATTCTATTCTTATTACCTTTAGATAATGCACATAAATAATATCCCGCCAGTTGTGTATCTGGTAGCTACGTAAGCCCGAGTTCCTGATATTCAACGATTGCCAGGTTCTTATTTGGATTTCCTTTCCATAATAGGACGTTGCTAAGCACCAAGTCACGTGGTATGACAAAGAGGATGCGCATATTTCTTATTCATAAATGTTGTATGTTATGTAGCTACTCATATATTCGTATTATATTCGTCCAGCTGGCATACATTACTGTGGGTCCAATTGCAAAGTAATGACGAGTGTCTACGCTAAAGAAATGCAATTCCATTTCATACGCTTGCAAGGGATATACGTCGTTATCGTAGCGAAGAAACGGGAGGGCGGAAAAATTGCACAGTGAGTAGCTTCACGATATATGTTTGTGGGTAGGGATCAGGAAGGTGATCCATTTAAGGAGGAGAGACAGGTGGGTCATGTGGAAAATATAAGAGAGAATTGTATATTTAGGTTTTTGGTGAGAAAACCTGAACACGAGAGAATGCTTGTAAAATACAGCCCTGAATGTGAAATAAATTTAGATTTGAATAAGTGCAGTGGATTGGTCTGGCACAGGATAGAGACAAATTAGGGGTGGGTTGTGAATGCGGTACAAAAGTTTGGGGTTGCATAAAATACCGGAAATATTTAGGGGCATCATCCCCGTTGTGTCATAAACAAGTAGGGAGGGGCTGGGGTTTTCCTCTATATACAGTTTTGTGACCTGAAGATGGTCCACAGTGGCCGAAACATGTCGTCGTCAGCATAATAAAATACGATAAAAGACAATTGTGTTTTGACATAACCCCCCTCCCCCAACGGGGAATCGCTTGTTTAGCAGAATAGCAAATGTTAGCTTCTAAATTGCAGCACAGCAAGATGGAAGTAGCCTTGTGTGTTAGTTACACTGTATAGAGAGTCTAAGGAGCCCGTCCAGCCTACTGAGAATGATTATAAAAAAAGGTAAATCAGTCAGAGGGTTCCAGGAAGTTAAGGTTCCCAGATTACGTGACAATGGCCCAGGATGGTGGTAAGGTTGTCAGCCTTACGCACCGGTCGCTTTTACCCCCAGGAAATACTCCTGGTACTCATTTCTGTTAGAGGCTGAGTCGACCCCAGAGCCATATTGCGATCAGAAAGATTATTTCAATGAAAAATTCCAATGACACCATCTGGAATCGAACCAGCGACCTTTCTACTTGTAGCACAGCACGAGAATGTTTATCCCTGCACCATATTTTTTGTGCACCCGATAAGTGTTCTTCCGTGAACTTCACCACTTCTTGTTCGTTTAGGTGCAATCTGACGTTGCGTTCTTTCCGCACTACCTGTCAATTTCTTATTTTTGATGAATCGTTTTCACACTCAAACTGTGTCTGGTTTATTTCAAATTCGCGTATTCCTAATTTTGTCTGTCAGTGTATTAGTCACAAATACTTCAATAGTGATTTGGCTTCTGTGTGGCCAACCGAGGAATCGCTTTTCAATTCCTGGCAAGGATCAAAGTAATTCCTCGTCTCCAAAGGTTCCAGATCGGCTCTCTGACTGACTCAGGCTCCTATCCAAACACCAGATGGTATTTCCCGCGTGCAAAAGCTGCTTGTACGTGAAGACTAAACCTCACATCCACCTCGTAGTTGATAAAGACGGGTTGGAGCTAACCTCAAGTCCCCCGTATGCCTTCATAGCGTGCTAAGAGACAGATTTACGTACCTAAAATTCTTCTACCCGTAATTTGTGTTTTGTTAATTTTGTCAAAACCAATGTGCCCGCACTGAATTAACAACGCGGGAAATAATGTTCGCAAAACGAAATTTGAAGTGAAGGGCAAGGCTCCATCGTATGTACGGTTATACTCCACTGGAGAAGATTCTGGCCCTTGGTTTTGTTTCCTGTAAATGTGTGTCGAATTAAGAGGCTTGAATCCTCCTTTGAGAAAGTTAAGCAAAGCAGATAATCAACGAAATTTTCTCGGGCATAGAGCCGCGTCAGGTTGTAAAGGTTTTGCCGAAGTTTCGGGAGCTAATTCTGTCCCAAACTCTGCGCTGTGTCATCAGTTTTGGTGCTACCAGACCAACAGCACACCCTGAAAATTGGGACGGAGTTATTTCCGGAAACGTCGGCAAACCTCCACAGTTTATTTGCTAACAAACCACCAGCACACCCTGATGATGGGGACAAAGTTAGTTCCCGAAACGTCGGAAATCCTTTACAGTCTTGATGTTACCAAACCCCCAGTACACCCTGATGATTGAGACGGAGTTATTTCCCGAAACGTCGGCAAACCTTCATTTTTTTGCTACCAAACCACCAGCACACCCTGATGATGGTGACGGAGTTAGTTGCCGAAACGTCAGAAAACCTTCACAGTTTTTTTTGCTACCAAACAACCAGCACACCCTGATGATGGTGACGGAGTTATTTCCCGAAACGTCGGCAAACCTTCACAGTATTTTTGCTACCAAACCACCAGCACACCCTGGTGATGGGGACGGAGTTAGTTGCCGAAACGTCAGAAAACATTCACAGCTTTGGTGCTATCAAACCACCAGCACATCCTGATGATGGAGACGTAGTCAGTTCCCGAAACGTCGGCAAACCTTCACAGTTTTTTGCTAGCAAACCCCCAGCACACCTGATGATGGAGACGGAGTTATTTCTCGAAACGTCGGCAAGCCACAGTTTTTGCTACCAAACCACCAGCACACCCTGATGATGATGATGACGGAGTTAGTTCCCGAAACGTCGGAAAACCTTCACAGTCTTGGTGTTACCAAACCCCCAGTACACCCTGATGATGGAGACAGAGTTATTTCCCGAAACGTCGGCAAACCACAGTTTGTTTGCTACCAAACCACCATCACACCCTGATGATGGTGATGGAGGTAGTTGACGAAACGTCAGAAAACATTCCCAGTTTTTTTGCTACCAAACCCCCAGCACACCTGATGATGGTGAAGGAGTTAGTTGACGAAACGTCAGAAAACATTCACAGTTTTGGTGCTACCAAACCACCAGGACACCCTGATGATGGAGACGGAGTTATTTCCCAAACGTCGGCAAACCTTCACAGTTTTTTTGCTACCAAACCCCCAGCACACCCTGATGATGGTGACGGAGTTACTTCCCAAACGTCTGCAAACCTTCACAGTTTTTTTCTACCAAACCATCAGCACACCCTGATGATGGTGACGGAGTTACTTCCCAAACGTCGGCAAACCTTCACAGTTTTTTTTCTACCAAACCACCAGCACACCCTGATGATGGTGACGGAGTTACTTCCCAAACGTCGGCAAACCTTCACAGTTTTTTTTAATACCAAACCACCAGCACACCCTGATGATGGTGACGGAGTTACTTCCCAAACGTCGCAAACCTTCACAGTTTTTTTGCTACCAAACCACCAGCACACCCTGATGATTTGGACGGAGTTATTTCCCGAAACGTCGGCAAATCTTCACAGTTTTTTTGCTACCAAACCACCAGCACACCCTGATGATGGGGACGTTGTAACCTTCACGTCCTGACGCGGCTGTCTGCCCGAGAAAAATTCATTGCATTCTGTCGCCACGAAAGCTTAAAAACTGATAGAACAGATATTGACACAATACATCAGTCGTGCTTTTTCCGTTCCTTTTTTTGTTTTTTCTACTTAAATGTATCGATGTTTATATCAATATTAAAGACCTATGATTTTAATAACCAATTATTACGGGATTACATCTTTGTGCTAGTATTTTGTATGCAGGGTAGCAGGATGTTCTGACTTTGAGCACGCAGATCGTGCAAAGGTACTGCAAAGTCGTCTGCGTAACAGGAAATAATGTTGCAAATAGTAATTTTGCAACCTAAGAACGACTGACGAAAAGCGACTATTATCTTTTGTCGTGTATGTCTGTCTGCCCGTTTATATAGAACATCTCGTCTTCCACTGTAAACAACACAGCTGATAAAAACAGTTTTTAACAACCGTGTTTCCGCTTACAAGGTGAATTTCCTGAAGATGGTTATGATCACCAACGAAACCTGTCGGAATGTGGACTAACTGTTTGAGAACTGTGGAATTTTTGAGTGAATGGTGCAAGTTTTTGGAAATGTTTAGACAAATAAACAGACTTTTTAAAATTTTTATCACAACCAACAAATACACAATTAATATTACTACACACACGCAAGACCACCGCGGTAGCTCAGTTTTTAAGGTACTGTGCTACAAATCTAAAGGTCACTGGTTCGATCCCAGCTGGTGTCAGTGGATTTTTCATTGACATAAAATCTTTCCGATCGCACTATGGCCATGGGGTCGACTCAGCCTCTAACAGAAATGAGTACCAAGAGTGTTTCCTGAGGGTAAAGGTGGCCGGTGCTTAAGGCCGACAACATACCACCATCCTGTGCCGTTGTCACGAAATCTGGGAACCTTAACTTCCTGGAACCCTTTGGGCCTGTTCAGGCCTGTAACGGGAGAGCTTCATCTTTATCTTTTACACGCAAGACCAGTTCATTAGCAACATCAACAACAGGGACTGTATATGCAGCCACAGACACATATTATTCAGCAAGTTCACTCAACATGTTTCGGGTGTCAACCACGCCCATCATCAGGAGTAAACAAAACTGTAACTACAGCCTCCGGTACTGGTCATATTTTTTGTGCAGCTACCTCCCTCCAACGTGGCCAAGCAACACTTATTATCAGGAGTACACAAAACTGTAACTACAGCCTCTGGTATTTTTTGTGCAGCTATCTCCCTTCAACGTGGCCAAGCAACACTTATTATCAGGAGTACACAAAACTGTAACTACAGCCTCTGGTATTTTTTGTGCAGCTATCTCCCTCCAACGTGGCCAAGCTAGGCTTGGCCACGTTGGAGGGAGGTAGCTGCACAAAAAATAAATACCAGTACCGGAGGCTGTAGTTACAGTTTTGTGTGCTCCTGGTGATGGGTGTGGTTGACACCCGAAACATGTAGAGTAAACTTGCAGAATAATAAATAGACTGCTTGGTGTTGCATCTCGTTGGACAATTATCAATATAGATTAACGATACACGGAACCATAAACATAAGATTCTATTTAATTTAATTGTTTTCCAACAAGATGCGACTTATGCAGTTTATTACATTTCTGTACGCAGCTCTACATGTTTCGGGTGTTGACACCCATCATCAGGAGCTGGTACAGCTTCTGGTATTGATTAACCGCAACTACTACCATCCGTTCTCGCTGTTGAGTTGGAACTGAACTGATTAAAAATATTTTATGTTATTTTAGAACGACAAAGTGTGTTAACATTTTAATAATTTCATAAAACTGTAATTCCAACAGCCATAATCCCAAAATTTATGTAAATTGATGTGAAACACTGATTTTATGGTATAATATCAATAGCTGCAATTGGGAGCACTTCTTTTGGAGAATCTTTCGGAACGTTATTTGTTTGACACTCGACACTCTACCGGCGAAACAAGTACCTACGACGACGGCAGATTTATGAGTACACAGTTCTGTTACTGAACGATTGTTAAAATAACTATAGAGACGCCGAGAATGATATTCGGCATACTGCTGTTACGAGGTAAGCTTTAACAGTTGCGTTGTAACGAATTTTGATTTTATTACAAAATCTAGTCGAGTCTAAATTCATTTTGAAATTCTAAATTGCATACCCTTAGGACTATACCGAGAGGCAAGAACGTTAACCTGAACACCTTAATACAAACATTTTTCTGTGACTAACCTGTGTAAGATTGTAGAATAGTGTAGAGCTATAGAATATAGACTTAGTTAAAGAAGTCTTTGCTATTGCTTATCACTGAAACCCCGTAGTAACCCTCAGACGTTTTGCCTAGAAATAGGCTGGTGGCAGCATTTAAACCTACCCTAGATTTAATTCTAGACACAGAGGACTTAGTGCCTCAACCCACTCGTGTCTACCCGGGTATAGTTTGGTGGAAGTCAAGCCCCCTAACCCCGGTTTCACGACGCCCAGATGTAACACTTCCTGGTGATGACATGGAAATGTCGAAACATGTAGGAGTATAGATGATGTATTCTTTATTGTTGCACCGTGCACTTCGTAGAGTCACTTTAATTATACCAACTAAAAAAAAAAAATTTTTTTTCACACTACAACACTTAAAACTGCTCCAACATGTTTCGATCCTACGATCATCTTCAGGGAGCCATATTGTTCCTTGTTAAAGTCACATATTAAAACCACTAACTAGTTAATTTCCTTATATTAACATGGTGCTGTGGCAGCATGTCGTACTGTGTTGAGAATGTGCCTGTGTATGGGTGTGCGTCGTGTGTTGTGTTGCGAGAGACTCTCTCTTGTGTATGGGTGTGCGTCGTGTGTTGTGTTGCGAGAG
>Ga0136643_10017776_pt1 | contig 10710 bp, 6 predicted proteins | sample TergutLab28metaG_FD_96883 | JGI IMG/M metagenome (GOLD analysis project Ga0136643, IMG submission 96883) | Labiotermes labralis P1 segment gut microbial communities from Petit-Saut dam, French Guiana - Lab288 P1 (version 3) (version 3) | ecosystem: Host-associated > Arthropoda: Insects >... | reverse complement strand
CTTTTTTGCCCCAATTCGGCTTCTTGCTTCTAGCTCCCATGCGGATTGTGTCGGGTGTCTCTATGGTGCTGATCGCCTTCGGGTCGAAGAAGGGGCTTTTACGGACCCTGCTGATCTTCTTTGCAGTCTCCGCGGCCTTTGGCGGGGCGGTGTTTGCCCTTTCCCTGGTTGGAGGCGCTCCCTCTCCCACGGGGCAGTTGTTTTTGCCGGTTAATCTGCGGGTACTTCTGATTACCTTCGCGCTTTGCTATCTTGTGATGCACCTGGTGTTCTCACGCCTGGGGCGGGATGTGGGCGGAAAGTTACTCCAGATTGAGATCACACGCCGGGGGCGGAAGATCACTTGCACCGGGCTTCTCGACACCGGACATTCTCTCACAGACCCCATCACAGGGGCGTCTGTCTTGGTGGTTGAAACGGAGGCTTTGCTCCCGCTTTTTTCCTTAGAAATGATGGCGCTTTTGAAAGTGTCTCCCGCTCCGGTGGAGCTTTTGCGGGATTTGGACGGCACACCGGATGAAAAATCCTTTTATCTCATCCCTTACACCTCTGTGGGGGTTCCCCATGGATTCTTGCTTGCATTCCGTCCGGATTCTCTGCAGATTGACGGGCGTGATATGCGCTCTGTTTCAGTGGCTCTATCTCCCACCCGTTTATCTGACGGCGGGCGGTATTCTGCTCTCATAGGAGGAGGCTTATTATGACACTTCGGCTTACAATCTACGTTAAATTCCAGCGATTCCTACACCGCTTGGGGCTGAAACTCCCCGGCACTTTGTTCTATATCGGCGGGAGTGTCTCTCTCCCACCGCCTTTGAGCCGCGAGGAAGAGGCCTATTATATCGGGCGGCTTGCGGATGGGGATCCCGCTGTGGGGCAGGTGCTCATTGAGCGGAATCTTCGCTTGGTGGTTTATATTTCGCGCCGGTTTGAGAATACGGGGATACATATTGAAGATTTGATTTCCATCGGTACCATTGGACTTATCAAAGCCGTGGGTACCTTCCGGGCAGATAAGAATATTAAGCTTGCGACTTATGCCTCCCGCTGTATTGAGAATGAGATTTTGATGCATCTCAGGAAGACAAATAACCAGAAGACAGAAATCTCCTTTGATGAACCCCTCTCCACGGATTGGGATGGGAACGAGTTGCTCCTCAGTGATCTCCTTGGGACGGACAACGATTCCGTCATGCGGGCTTTGGAGGAAGATGTTGACCGCACCTTGCTTTTGCAGGCACTTGAGAAACTGTCAGAGCGAGAGCGGGAAATCATCGTCATGCGTTTCGGTCTCGGTGGGGTACAGGAGCGGACACAGAAAGAGGTTGCGGATTTGATGGGGATTTCCCAGTCGTATATCTCCCGGCTGGAGAAACGGATTATTCAACGATTGGGGCGGGAAATGGCGAAGTATGTGTAGTGGGAGCCTCCTTTTGCAACTGACGCCCCAAGAGCGAAGCCTGAGGTCGGATTCAATCCCCGTAGGGGCGATCGCCCCGATCGCCCGTGGCCTGTGGTTTCTACCGCATGATTGGTAGTGCATGAAATGCTAAAACATGCGGGCGACCGAGACGGTCGCCCCTACAAAAGGCAATCCTCAGTCCGCTTCGCGGACAGCTCCTTTGAAAAAGGAGCCTAAGGGCGAGATGCTTCAAGAGACAGCCAAATATGGCTGTCTCTCGCTTTTTGGACAGCTTTCCTATATAATGAATGAGATACACAAGACAAAGGAGATACCCTATGCTACATCTCATTCTTGGCCGGGGCGGGAGCGGGAAGACGGGGGCGATTTTTGATACCATTCGCCGCCTAATTGACGCCAAACAGCCGGGGACGATTTTACTTGTCCCGGAGCAGTATTCCCATGCCGCTGAGCGGGAACTCATTGCACGATGCGGTGCGGGGGCAAGTCTCTATGCGGAGGTGCTCAGTTTTACCCGCCTTGCCCGCCGTGTTGCGGAGGAACTGGGGCAAATGGGTGCACCGCTCCTTGACGAGGGCGGGCGGATTCTCACTATGCGCATGGCTTTGGAAGCAGTCTCCAGCGAGCTTCGGCTCTATGGTTCTATGAGCCGGAAACCGGCCTTCTTGCAGGGACTTTTGGAGACGATTGACGAGCTGAAACAGTGTTCTTTGACACCGGAAGTCTTAGCGGATGCGAGGGACTGGGAGTCCGGCAGTCTGGCGGATAAGCTCCATGATCTGGCCTACATACAGGCGGCCTATGACAAGATTAGCCAGCGGACGGATCCTCGGGATGTGCTCACGCGGCTTGCGGATACAATGCGGGATAGTAGTGTGGTGCAGAGCACCATTTTTATCGATGCTTTTTCAGATTTCACGGCGCAGGAGATGCGTGTACTGAAAGCTCTGCTTGCCTCTGGAACAAATCTGACGGTTGCACTCACCTGCGGTGGATGGGAAGATGTCTCTCCCCTCTTTGCGTCTGCTGTCCAGACAGTGGGTCAACTTCAACGACTGGCAGAGGAGCATGGGCAAGGGGTGGAGATTGACCTTCGTGAGTCTCGTTCCGATATTCCGGAGGAGCTGGCTGTGATTGAGCAATACCTCTTCTCATCGGCACCTGTCCAAGCGCAAAATGTGACACCGGGTGCTGTGGAACTCTACACCGCACAGACGCCTATGGAAGAATGCATGTTGGCGGCGGCGCGGGTGCGGGGACTTGTGATGGAGGCGGGATATCGCTATCGGGATATCGCCGTTGCCGCACGTGGGTTCGGGGATTACGAGACCATGGCGGAACATGTCTTCGCCCGTTATGGAGTGCCGGTGCATGTGGCGCGGAAAGCTTCTATTTTGGACAAGCCAATTTTGCTTCTGCTCACAGCGGCATTGGATATTTTAGACTCAGGTTGGCGGTTTGAGCCGGTATTTCGCTATCTGCGGACGGGACTTGCGGGGATCTCCCAAGAGGAGGTTGATCTCTTGGAGAGCTACGTCCAACTGTGGAACATCTTCGGCAACACCTGGACGCGGGAGGCGGATTGGACGGAAAATCCTGCCGGATACAGTGCACCCTTCGGGGAAACTGAGCGGATGAAACTTGCTACAATCAATGCCCTGCGGCGGCGCGTCATGTTACCCCTTCGTGGGCTGGCGGAAGCCGGTCGCCGTGGAAAGACAGCGGTGGAACAGTGTGAGGCTTTGTATGGTTTCCTTGAGACTATCTCCCTACCGGAGACTTTGGAGCGAAAGACTGAACATCTCAGAGAATCCGGGCGGGAGACCTTAGCGGCGGAATATAGCCAGATTTGGGATATCTTAGTGGGTGCCTTGGAACAGGCGCATACGATTTTGGGTGATATACCCATGGATCAAAAGGAGTTTTCAGCACTGATACGCCTCACCCTCAGCGGTTACAGCGTGGGGGCAATTCCCCAGACTTTGGATCGGGTGCAGTTAGGTGAACTTGACCGCACCCGGCGGCGGGGGCTCAGGTGTTTGATTGTCCTCGGTGCGACAGATGAACGGCTCCCTGCTCCCAGTGCGGGACGGGGGGTATTTACGGAGGATGAGCGGCTCCGACTGGGACAGATTGGCCTCTCCCTCTCCGGCAGTGCTGTGGAGAGTGTGCACCGGGAAGAGGCGATGATCTATCACGCTTTCTCGGCACCCTCAGAGCGCTTGATTCTCTCTATGCCGAAACAGGAAGATGACGGACGGGAGTGTCGGGAATCTATTGTACTTCAGCGGATCCAGAAACTTCTGGGACGCGATTTAGAGTCGGTTTCTTCTGCTGATTCCCGCCTGTTGATTAACGCGCCGGAGCCCGCTTTTGATTTGGGGCTCTCCTCCACAGAACAGGATTCCCTTGCCGCACAGGCGCGGGGATATTTTGCGGCAGACCCCCGCTTTGTGGCAGTGTCAGAGCGGATCTCCGGTGCTCAGGATGCACTTTCGACTTCCAGTACAGGGGCGCTCTATGGGGAAAAGCTCAGACTCTCGGCATCCAAGGTGGAGAGTTTTGGAGCTTGCCGTTTTCGGTATTTTATGCAGTATGGTCTCCGCGCCAAAGCACGGCGGAAGGCTGATTTAGATGCCCCTATGGCAGGGGATTTTATGCACTATGTGCTGGAACATGTCACCCGCGCCATCCGAGACGGAGGCGGGTTCCATGCGCCGATTGCAGAGGAGTGGCGGACACTTACAGATCGGGTTGTGGAGGAGTATATCACGCTACACCTGGGTGATATGGCGGAGAAGACGAGCCGTTTTCACTATCTCTTCCGACGGCTCCGGCGGGATACGTATCAGGTAGTGGAAGACATGGTAGCAGAACTCAGGCGGGGTGACTTTGTACCCCTTGACTTTGAACTCAGCTTCGGTGATGGTGAAGCGCTCCCGGCTGTGGAGCTCTCTGCTGATGGGATAGAGCTCAGTCTGCGTGGCGCCGTTGACCGGGTGGATGGCTGGGTCCATGAAGATACTCTTTATCTGCGGGTGGTGGACTATAAGACGGGGCGGAAGAAATTTTCCCTCTCGGATATTTGGTATGGAATGGGGATACAGATGCTCCTCTATCTCTCCGCCCTTGTCCGGCTGGGAAGTGAGCATTACGGCGGGGCGAAACTCGCACCTGCCGGGGTACTTTATGCCCCGGCACGGGATGTGATTGTTGCGGCACCGAAACATGCTTCCACGGAAGAGATTGACCGTGCGCGGCGGAAAGAACTTGTACGCTCCGGTCTCATCGTGGATGGTCCGAACTTGGTGGAGGCAATGGAGCATGGGGAAAAGTGGTTTATCCCGGTGAAATGGAACAAAGAGGGTGATCTCACAGGGGAAAGCTTAGTCTCCGCGGAAGACCTGGGGCGGCTCTCTCGGCATATTGACCGCACACTTTTGGCCTTGGCGGCTGAGATGGAGGCCGGTTCTGTGCAGGCTCTGCCTCAATCGGGCAGTGTGGAGAGTCCCTGCGCCTATTGCGACTATCGGCTGGCCTGTCACTATGATCCTGAAACCGATGGCAGGCGGTATTTAGAGCCTATGTCGAAAGATGCCGTACTGGAAGAACTGAGGGAGGTGGAGGCAGATGGCTGATTTTGCACCTACATTGGAACAACAAGCCGCGATTGACGCGAGGGAACAGAACATCCTGGTCGCCGCCGCCGCGGGATCGGGGAAGACCCGAGTTTTAGTCGAGCGGCTGATGGATCAGGTGGAAGCTGGGCTTGATGTAAGCCGCTTCCTCATCATCACCTATACACGGGCGGCGGCACAGGAGCTTCGTGGGCGAATTTTGACGGAGATTGGGCGGAGAGAGGCCGAGCGTCCATCGAAGCATCTGCAACGACAGCGGGCGTTGCTTTATAGTGCGGATATTGGTACCATCCACTCCTTCTGCGGCAAGCTGATTCGGGAGTATTCCCATGTCTTGGGTACAAACCCGGATTTTCGTACAGCGGATGAGTCAGAGGCGCGGCTTTTGCTCCGCACGGCTTTGGATGATACCCTTGAACTGCGGTATCAGGAACCGGATGCCTATCCGGGCTTCGGATCGCTGGCAGATACCATATCTGAGGGGCGGCGGGATCAGGCGCTGATTGACACGGTGCTTGATGTGCATCAGAAGCTTCGGAGTCATGCCAATCCCGGCCAGTGGGCGGCAGATCGTTTACATGAGCTTGATCTCCAAGGGAAACAAGACGCAGGCGAGACGCCTTGGGGGCAGTTCTTGCTCCAGACTGCACATCAAACGGCAGACTTCTGGCTCCGTGAGATGGCGGAGGCCAGAGAGGGTTTTTCTGATGACGAGACCTTCCTCAAAGCATATGGCGAGAGCTGGGATGAAACCATCTCCTCCCTTGCCCGGCTTGTAGTGGCATCAAAGCGCGGCTGGGATGCGGTATATGCCTGTTTTCCCATCTCTTTCCCTCGGGCGAAAGCAGTGCGGGGGGATTATGAGCGGCTGAAAGACTTGCGGCGGCGGTGCAAAAGCGCTTTGGACAAACTAGCGGAGACCTTTTCCTTGCCGTCAAAAGAGCTATTTGAAGATATGACTGCAATCCGGCCTGTGCTCACTGCCTTGGTGGCGTTGGCACAAGACGTAGACCAAGCCTACATGCAGGAGAAAGCACGGCGATCTTGCCTTGATTTTTCTGATCTGGAACACCTGGCTGTTAAGCTACTGATAGACAGCGAAACAGGTACACCGACCCCGGTGGCAGAGGAACTTGCCCGGCGCTACATCGAGGTAATGGTGGATGAGTTTCAAGATGTATCAGGCATTCAAGACTGCCTGTTCCGTGCCTTGGGTGAATACGGCGCCCGGCGGTTTATGGTGGGGGATGTGAAGCAATCTATCTACCGTTTCCGTCTGGCTGACCCGACGATTTTCCTAGATTACTACCGCAGATTTCCGGAAGACGTGACAGATGAATCCGCATCTTCGCGGAAGATTCTGCTTTCGAAGAATTTCCGTTCCCGGCCGGGGATTTTGGAGGCTGTGAATTTTCTGTTTCGGCGCATTATGTCAACTTCATTGGGTGAGATGGACTATGGAGATAAGGAAGCCCTTTATCCGGGGAAAACAGAATCTGCTGATGATAGCGCAGGGGTGGAACTTCAGATTTTAGACCTGAAAGCCCTCCCGAAAGATGGATCAGATGATAGAGAGATGGCAGAAGCCCGGCATGTTGCGGCGCAGATTCGAGCTTTCCATGAGACAGAGGGCTACAACTGGGGCGACTTTGCCATCCTGCTCCGCAGTGTTTCCGGCAAGGCACGGCGATATGAGCGAGCGCTGGAGGAGTTAGGAATCCCCTTTCGGAAATCCGGCGGGGCGGACTTCTTTTATTCCGAAGAGGTGGCGACGATCTTCGCCCTCTTACAGGTGATCGAAAATCCGCGGCAGGACGTACCTTTGGTGGGGATTTTGCGCTCTCCCCTCTTCTGCTTTACACCGGATGAGCTGGCGCAGATTCGGCTTGCGGATCAAAGGGGCTCTTTCTATGAGGCGCTTATCATCCGTGCCGCTCAGGATGCAAAATGTGCGGATTTCCTCGCCAATCTCACTCGGTATCGGGACGAGGCGCCGGATATGCCGGTTGATCAGTTTTTGTGGTACTTGATTGCGGAGACGAGCGCCCTCTCCATCTTCGGCGCGCGAATCGGCGGTGCCGCACGACGGGAGAATTTGCTGGCACTCCTTGCCTATGCACGGCGAGCTGTCTCTGGCGGGTGTCTCAGTTTGTTTGACTTTGTTGCACTTTTGGAGAAGCGCCTGGAGCAAGGGGAGCCCTTACAGCCTGCCTCTGTAGAGGGCGGGGCGGATGCGGTTTCGATTATGAGCATTCACAAATCCAAGGGTTTGGAGTTTCCTGTAGTCTTTTTGCCGGATTTGTCTAAGCGATTCAATCAGCAGGACGCGCGGAAACAGATCCTTGTCCACCCTGCGTTGGGGCTTGGCACCATGCGGCGGGATTTGGAACGAAAGATTCGCTATTCTACCCTGGGGCGAACTGCTATCGGGCAAAAACTCAAGCAAGAGACTCTTTCTGAAGAGCTCCGAGTGCTCTATGTGGCAATGACTCGGGCTGAGGCGCGGCTTGTGCTGACAATTGCCCTAGATGATGCGGAGAAAACCCTGGGAGAGTTGGCGCTCCGCACTTCGGATCCCGTGTCGCCTCAGGTATTAGAGGCCAGTTCCAGCATGGCGCAATGGATTTTTCTCCCGGCTATGCTCCGCCCGGAGGCTGTAGCTCTGCGGGGGGACGTCTCAGTACCCCTTGTGCCTTGCGATTACCCTTGGAAGATTACCCAGATCACCTGTGAGCCGGGTGGATTTCGGCAGATTCGCAGAACTGACGAGACCGACGTCTCTCCCGCTGTTACTGCGCCCAGCGGAGACTTTGTGCGGGCGATGGAGTTTGTGTATCCATACGGCACAGCGGTTGATCTCCCCAGTAAGCTTACTGCAACGGAGCTTAAGGGACGCGCCCTTGATCGGGAGGCCAGCGAAGAGGCGGCGGCTTATCAGGCTAGGCCTCTTAAGACCATTTTCTCGAAACCTGCTTTCATCGAGCAGAATCGTCCGCCCAGTCCGGCTGAGCGGGGTACCGCAACTCACTTAGTGATGCAGTATCTGGACTTTGCCCGCTGTACAGATCTCCTTTCTGTGGAGGCTGAGATCGGGCGGCTTGTACGGGAAGGGCGGGTTCCCCAGCGGCTTGCGGCGGCGATTGATGCGGGGACTATTTGGACTTTCTTCCAGAGCTCCCTTGGAAAGCGTGTCCGGGATGCGGAGAAACTTCGGCGGGAGTTTAAATTTTCTCTCCTGGTTCCCGTGGCTGATCTGTTTGATACTGTGGATGCAGAGGAGGAAATCCTGCTTCAAGGTGTAATTGACTGCTATCTGGATGAGCCGGATGGCCTCGTTTTGATCGACTTCAAGACAGATTATGTGCCGCCCGGCAGATTAGAGGCGAAGGCCGAGACGTATCAGGAACAGATGACTGCTTATGCCTATGCTTTGGAACGAATCACCGGGAAACGGGTGAAGGAGACTTTGCTCTATTTCTTTGGAGCTTCTGAAAGTGTTGCTGTTTTGTAAAGAACTCCCCTCTGGGTTTATACAGAGGGGAGTTTTCTGTGTACCGGCCTGACAATGCGGCAAAACCAACAAACGCGGACGCGCAATGCGCGCTCCTACGCTATCCTTTTGGGAAACACTTGACACAGCAGTATTGTTTGTATTATAATCAATGATACAAATAATACTTTCCCTTAGGAAGGTGGTCTGCGATGATTATAAGGCTTGATACTATGAGCACTACACCAATCTATGTGCAACTTCGCAATCAAATTGTGATGGGGATTGGGCGGGGAGATTTGAAGATTGGGGAAGGTCTGCCTACTGTTCGGCAGATGGCGGAGGATATCGGGATAAACACCATGACTGTGAATAAAACCTATGCCATCTTGAAACAAGAGGGCTATATTGAAATCGACCGCCGCCATGGGGCGCAGGTTAGTCCATCGGTTGATTTGAGCGGACAATTCCGGGAAAAAGTGGAAAGTGAGCTAATGCTACTCATCTCAGAGTCATCCCTGAAAGGCTTGAGCCGTGATGACTTTATGGAATTGTGTGCAGAGATTTATACGAAGGTGAATCTATCCTATGCAGGAGGAACCCCATGATACCTTTGATGATCACTTTTATCGGCTCGGCGCTCATCGTCCTAGTCGCCCTGTATGTGTCGAGCCACGTGGGAGCTCGACCGAATGGAAATATGCTTTTGGGCGTAAGTCTGCCTGACCAGGCCTTGAACAACCAGGCTGTAACTGATCTTGTGAAAAAATACCGCAGGGCATATTCGCTCTATACATTGATTTTCTTGTCACTTCTCCTTCCTATGCCCTTTCTCTTAGGACACTTTTCCCTTACGATGGCTTACTTTTTCCTTTGGCTGTTTGCTTTAACCTATCTACAGCTCAAAACCTTCAACAACTACTTTTCCCAGATGCACGCGCTGAAGGCAAAAAATCAGTGGCGGGTTGGAAACCAACAGATGATCTCTATTGACACGGAGGTAAGCAGATTAAAAGATACGTTTATGGCATCAAAACAATGGTTTCTGCTTCCTCTGGCTATTTTGATTGTCCCGCTTGCAGGTAGTATATTTGCACCCCAGGAGCTTTTGCCCCAGTCGGCGATTGCGATTACCACCATCACCGGACTCATCCTCGCGGCGCTGTTTTTCTCTGTCTATCTTGGGATCGGGAAAATGCGGACGAAGACATATAGCGAACATACGGAAATCAATCTGCATTTGAATCACATATTCAAAAACCAGTGGTCAAAGTGTATGATTATCCTAGCGGTTTTATCAAGTCTCTTTTTTGTTGTTGCCTTATATCTGAACCATATTGAGATCCTTGCATTTGTCTATCTTTTGCTTATCACCCTTGTTGCGGTTTTGGCGCACAGTAGAATTCAAAGAGAACGAAACAGACTGTTGCGGGGCGAAAAAGACGATATGGATAAAGACGATGACCGCTATTGGATTGGCGGGATCTTCTACAACAACCCAAATGATCGCAATCTCTTTGTGGAGAAACGATTGGGGATTGGCATGACCATGAACATCGGAGCAGTAGGCGGCAAACTAATCGCCGCTGGGATTGTTCTATTGTTGCTCGGCAGTGTCGGATTCACTGTTTGGGCTCTACTTGGATCATAACTACTTTTAAGGAGAACACCTATGAAAAATCTACTTAGAATCAAAGTACTACTTGCTCTTGTCCTGTCAGTTTTGTTTCTATTTACCCTAAACGCTTGTAGCAATACTACTGATATGGCAAACGACGATACAGCACCAGATGATGTTGCCACCGATGAAATAGATTGGGACTTTTATACCGAACGCGCCACCAACTTTCTACTGGCAATGGCACAGGATCATTTTGACGAGGCCTATCATATGCTTGACTCCGTGATGGCAGAGGCCCTCTATGATGCAGGCATAGGGTTACAAGACATATGGGCAAGCAATATCGCACAGGCAGGGGCGTTTTTGTCCATCTATGAAACAGACCATCTGGTACAAGACGGGTTCTATTGTATTCTGATTACCTCAGAACACGAAGTTTCAGGTCTTCTCTCCCTGGTTGCTCTCACAGAAGATGGTTTGGTCGGCGGCTTGCAGGGACTTGGTTTCCCCATATTGGAAGTGGAATCCACAGAGTCTG
>Ga0136643_10017774_pt1 | contig 10711 bp, 9 predicted proteins | sample TergutLab28metaG_FD_96883 | JGI IMG/M metagenome (GOLD analysis project Ga0136643, IMG submission 96883) | Labiotermes labralis P1 segment gut microbial communities from Petit-Saut dam, French Guiana - Lab288 P1 (version 3) (version 3) | ecosystem: Host-associated > Arthropoda: Insects >... | reverse complement strand
GGGGGGTGCGGGAGACAAAACTTTTCCTCTGAACAAAAAAAACCACGGTTTACCAAAATTTCCACCCCCCCCCCCCCCAGTCTGCACACCATTGATTCCCTTACATTGTGCGGATTAATATCGACACCTTCTCAATCCTTCCTCCAGCTTTTCAGACACATTACCCATTGTTCGTTCACAATCAGGCATGGAAGTGGTTTAGGCTGCAGTTGGTGTGAGGGTGTTACTTTGCGATAAAAGTCACAAAAGGAACAATATGGAACAAGCGTCGACCTTTACACTCAGTGCAAATTACTCTGAAAATTTGAACGGTGTTGTTTATAGTAGTTACTATGCGCAGCCTAACGGGAATGGAAAAAATCGCATAACGCGGAGTTTCTTGAACTGTACTCTTCGCAGAATTTTATTTGGGTGGTAAAATCAAGAATAATGAGATGGGCTGGGCACGTGGCAGTAGGGGGGAGATAAGAAGTGTATACAGGTGTTTGGTGGGGAAACCTGCAACGAAGAGACCACTTTGAAGACCTAGGCGGAGATGGGAAGGTAACGTAAAAACGGATCATCAAGTAAGAGGTTGAGAAACGTCTTACGAATAGATATGGCTCAGGAAAGACACAGGTTGCGGGCTGTTGTGATCTCGGCGATGAATCTTCGGGATTTATAAAACGCGGAGAATGTCTTAATAAGCTGAGGACATGTTACCATCTCAAGGACGACTGTGCTGCGTGGAGTTAGTTAATCAGTAAGTCAGTCGGTCATTTAGTTACTTACGTTATAAATCTGCCTTTTCCCGCGTAGTGTGTTAATGGGTTTTATATGAATATCGACAAATCAGCGGCAATTTCGTTGAGTATTGTTAACCGAATGTTTTTTTTTTTTGCAATTGACCTGAAGACTCTTCAGTGCAGGGTAGCAAGTGAATTTTTAAATATTATACGGATGAATTTCAGGCCTAAAAAATTTAAAGATATTTAGACCTACATGTCATATTTTGCGCTGAGACGTTTCTGAGAGGTATTCTGGTTTTATTTTATTTTCATGAAAATCCGAAATAGTAATAGACGAATGTGACCCAAACTGGGCTTCCTCTCTAACGTCTGAAGCGGATATCCGAAATCAGTTTTCGTCGGAATCCATTTTATAGTTTCGCAGGCCAAGCATGTGGATGTCAAGCGCGAGATTCATATTATGAGTTAATTTTACGTGTAAGTGCTTGAAAGTAACTCAACTGGATATTGCACGTGTTGGTCTTCCTAAAATATCATATCGCCCGCAGCGAATACTGATAAATTTATAGACCAACACATAAATATATATCACGTTCCTCATATGTCTTCCTTGTTTCTAATTGAAACTACGCTTTTCTTTAAATGAGTCCATACATGTTTGCACATTAATACAGCACACGCATGCCTAGCTAAAATATAACGGTGAAAGATGGCGGTGTCTAATGGGCTAATAATTCCACTCAACCAACCCTTATGTCACAGCTACGTGCAGCAGATGTTATGAACACAATAAATCACAATAAAGAAAGGTTTCGTTCCATACAGTGAATCTCTTGGTTCACTGAGACAAGGGCCTGCCGACCGACCTCTCGTTAATTCTATTTACATTTCCATTTAATTTATTATGTTGAGCCCATGGGCGTCGTAGCATCCCTGCACGACAGCTGCCCTTCCCCAAAAGAAATTCCACGGACGATGACTCTATTCTCTGGCGACCGGTCATATTTAACAGACCGTGAAAAGATTCACTTTCCACTGCCAGCTGAATAAGTTACCCGTACGGGGTTAATAGCGACATTGTTACAGGCACTGTGATTTAGATCCACGTCCTTGTGGAACGGAACTACTCGCTAGAAGAACGAGTTTGGTTCCTGGCAGAGATACGTCTCTTCGCATTCAAGCCAATACCGACAAAGGACACACAGCGTACTGTCCAGTGTTACTGGGCGTTGTCATCTTGGGTGTAAAGCGGCCTGAGCGTGAAGTTGACCAGTTACATCTCTGTAACGTCGAGCTGAGAAGGCTTGGAGCGTATGTACAATGAGTTGCTTAGGACGGGACACAGTTGCGCTGACGAAAGTTGTCGAATATAAAGGAAGTTTGAGAGCAGGGGGTTGATGAGGATATTTGGGCCTAAGAGGGACGGGGTTAGAGGGTAGTGGAGGAGATTGCATAATGAGGAGCTTCTTTATCTTTCCTCGCCACAAAATATTTGTGTTCAGATCAAGGATATTGAGATGGGCGGGGTATGTGGCACGTGTGTGCGTGAGAAGAGGGGTCCATACAGGGTTTTGGTGGGGAAACTTGAGGGAAAGAGACCACCGTGAAGACATAGGCATAGACGGGAGGATTATATTGAAGTGGAACTTCAAGATGTATTATGGTCCAGGGTAGGTGTAAGTGGCGATATGTTGTGAGCTCCGTGATGAACCTTCGGTTGGCATAAAATGTGGGGAACTGTGTGACTAGCTGAGGAACTGCTAGCTTCTCAAGAAGGACACTGATCTTTGTAATTTACTTTTATATTTCTTCAGTCAGTCAGTCGAACAGATTTCTTAACTGTAACGCTCTAGACGTGTATCCAGAAAGTTCCAGGTTTGAATCTGAGTCGGACACCCTGTTATCTAGACTGACGCCCTGTTTGTCTTTACCGTACTGTCTCCAGAAAAATGCCACTCTAATACGACTGCTAGGCTGGGGTCTACAAACTTTCGAAACTTTTAGGAGTCTCCTCAAAATTCTAAGCGTCAGAAGGCTGACATAAAGCCAGCTCCATACTGACGTCATAGAGTTCTAATGTAGTTTGACCTGTGATCCTCATTGTTGTCTGGCGCGTTCTGCTTAGTGTCTGTCAGCTGGTTCACATTTTGTGATCTAAGTGAATGAGCCGCAGTAACTATGCTGAAAGAGTCGGCTTCACCACACAGACTTTAACCACGCGGGTGTGCTTTATACACCCTTATGTTAGGTCTTTGTCTGTCCTTCCGTCTGTCCACAAGAAACATTTTATTTTCAGTTCAATTTCAATGTTTTTTTTCCCTAAAATCATGCAGGTAATGAGATAATGTGTAAAAATAGGATAGATCCAGACAGGCCACAGATGACAGTAAGATACGGTGCAGAAAAGATACTATTTGCATGCGGGATATCTGACGCAAGAGCAGAGAGACGCAGAAATACTGTATTTAATATTTGTTTTTTTTACAGCAGTATGAAATATTTTGTGGCTCTATAACAGTGAATAAAAACCCACTGTTGCGTTTCCATAGCAACAGTAAACTTTTACATGATTTATAGCTACGTATACGCCAACAATAGAAATGAAACGTACTGTTGTGTCTCCTGTGCAAAAATGGTTACGTGAATACGCCCCACATTACGCTGTAAATACATTGTCTGTATTGTTGCCATTTATTTTCAATTCATTATTCACTAACCAGTGGGCTTTAAAGGGTTAAAAGTGCCAAGATTTTGTGATCTGTTGTGACATATTATCGGAGTTTTCCGGAAGTATGTCAGGCAGCTTTTTCCTGCTGTCTGTAATTTAATGAGGTGGTTAATAGCCCTTTGTCTTCTCTTAGATTCACTTACCTTCATCACCTAGATAGGGAACAGAATCAGTCCTAATCATCTTGAATGTTCGCCTGTCACCACAGAAATGTACGGTTTGCAGTTTCGTTAGCATTCGCGTGTTGCCCCACTGAAATACTGGCCCCAAGCAATGCGCTACGAGTTATTATTTGTTGTACAGAACTTTCTGTTTTTAATTGTATGGTGCAACAATGGGCCAGATGGCTTGACAGGTGCCAGGAGCATTCGTGCCTCAGATAGAAACTTGAAATGAACACTGACTATTTGTTATTTGTTCGGTTAATTTTCCAGAAAAAAAAGCTACCAATTTCAGTGAAACATAGTATGAAGTCCTTGCCTTGTGAGGTCACCCCGTGGCATATGTACTGGCAACAAGAATAGAAATGTACTGGACGAACATGCTTATTCTCGTGACGTAACTTGTCGCGTGACGAAATTAGGTACAGTCCATTCTGCAATTAGTTTCAACAATTCTTCACCGCTGGCGTCCCTGTGGAACGCAACATGTACCTGATTCCATGTCGTGTCACGAGATTATGTAGGCCTGTGTCACGAAATGTGGTAGCTTTTTCATACTTTTTTCGTACAGGGGTCCACATATTTTCCAAAAATCTGTGAGCCACCTCAAAATTCTAGGCGTCGGAAGGTTCACATAAAGCAATTTCCGTACTGAAGACCCACAAATATTTGGCGCCACTGTACACAACTTAATCGCCTGGGATTTGTGTAGCGCTGATCTGTTGCAAAACTGATCGCTGTTGTGACACAACATTGTGTAAAGTCTTGAATTATGTTTCTCTGAATTATGTTAGGTAAGCCCCTCATCGAAACGTGTGTCAAATAGCGGTGTTCGTTGAGTTCCCATGTTCGCATAATAGGGTTTTGTAAGGAAAATGTATGATATTTGATTTGAATTTAATTGCTTGCTAGCAAGCAGTCAACATAACCTGTATGACATATACCTAGTGCTGTGTATACAGTGCTCTACTCCTGATGATGGACAGAAAACCTGTCCGAAAAATGTAGAGTTCTATTCCAAAAATAAATTTGAGAAATTAGTTGCATCTCGTTGGTTTTATTATAAGAATACATCACGATGCACGGTCCTCTGAATGTCAAATTCGGCATAATAACCGTCGCACAATCGTGAAGTTTTCTTTGAAGTACGTGATAGTTGTTTCCAGTTAAGAATAACATGTTTTGGGTGCGTAATGTATGTCGTTCGTTGAAAGTACCTGACGCACCGCTGGAACTTCTCACGTCGAATGCGTATTGACACACTACAGTCGTACACAGTTGAAAACATTCGCTTGTCTTGCCTTCCTCTTACCTTCATCTTCTTCTGCTTTCGTTACTTCGTGATACTTAAAGACACAGGAACATCGGTATAATCGTCATCACACTTTTCTTAACACTAAGAATAGTGTGATGGACTTGCTGTTAAGATGGCGATATCAGTATGGTGGCTTCGCAGGTTACAGTCTGAAATGAAGTCATTTTTACTGGGTATCGTTTCGAGCAGCTCTTTTTCTGTTTACGTTATTTGGAATTTAATAAGCTTCTTATTTTGTATGTAATGCATTTAAACGTCCCGTCGCCTACTTCATAAATGGTAGCAATAAAATACCTTGTTTCGTCTCCAAGGTCGTAACACTGCATTTAATTTTATTAGTTGTCGCAGGTAGTGATGCTGTTTTGAATGGGCTAGGATCGATTGTAATCCTGAGCTGCACCGTAATCTTCACAGTTTTGTTGCATCCGTACCTAGGCATAAGAACGAGACATTAATCAGGAGTTGCGTTTTTTGTTTTTGTCTCGTGGAAAAGTGAGATACTCAAGATTTCTGCCTCGTGGAGTGTTGTGTTATTGTTGACGTCATCGACGCTCCAGTTGCCCCGTAGCGATATGCATAAGCTCATGCACTCTAATTAGCACCATTCTGCAGTACGTTGACTGCGGGTCGTGTCGGCCGTAACAAGTTCTCGATAATTTCGTGCACGGCCGATTGGATTCTTAGCAACAATCCTTGCCGCGTCTGAATCTTTCAGCAAATGAAAATCTCTTTACCAAGACATTGTGTGTTTTGAACCGAAATTAGCCGACACTATTAAGGAAAGTGGCACGGAGATTAGTTCTGCAGATGCTTAGCCCAGGAACGCACAAAGCTGAGTGATATGCTTAGCGCTTTACTGCCTTTAAAAATTGATGTGTGATCGTGAGGGAAGTAACCCTTAAAACTGTCCAGCTCAGCTAGCAGGTTCATGTGGTATTTTGAATCTCGGCCGTAACGCCGACTATCCTGACATGACCAAAATCGGGATTTTGTTCAGTCACTCCATGAAAATTTCGCGACAGCATCTCGATCGGGCCACCACCAATAATAGTCGTTTTTAGTTCAACATTCACCAGTCACCCTACCGCTAATATATGGTCTAATTTACGAAGTTACAATAATATAAAAGACAACTAGATGGAACAATAACAAATTTTTATTGATAATTACGATGAGCTCAACGTGTTTCGGGTGATAATTTCGCCCATCCTCAGGAGCACTAGACTGTGTTATAATGCACCGACGATGCTGCCAGCAGGCACGGTCACACAAACACCAAATTTACGAAGTTACTTTACAGGAAGTTGCTTAGTATTGGTGTATTATCCCGAGTTTGACAGAAATCGGTCAAGTACTTTGAGCGGAAAGGAGAATAACGAACGGGAAATGAAACTATCGGGGGGTGCGGGGTTGGGGGGGGGGGTTTCCAGTTATTCGGAGGTTGCCTAAAATTAACAAAAACCGTACCTGTATATTGTGACGCCCAAATACTTGGCTGCGGGGGTAATTCAAACACCGGAGAATCCTTGAGTGTTGGTAGACTGCTTTTGAAATGTGATGGCAAACGCGCAGAAACCAGACTTTGTCTTTCGGCGAAACGGACGAGTCCATTTAAATCGGCAAGGGCGTTCAATCAGTCGACTACTGGCAGCCGAGGTGAGCGCATCGGCGGTAGTGATGGTAGTACGTGTAACAGTGGATACACCATGTTCCAGAGGTGGTGTGAAGGGTACTGGCTACACACTCCATTCGGCAGTTTCCCCTTCACTTCCCCTCCCGTGCGTCACCGTGTACCATCACGTTTCAACTGGACTACCTAAGCTAACGAATTCTATATAGGCCTGGTGAGCGACCCTCGACCACTGAGGTTTAGACATTTGCATCTTAAGAGTCACGAATTTCAGTACCTGTTGTCTGTTATCATTGTGTTACCGTAGTTGTACTCCGTTTATTTCCAAAACGAAGGAGTTTTACGTTGGCAGGGACTAACATGCCGCCTACCTTTCCAGTGCGTACCACGTAATCAGAACAACATTACCACGTATGAGGGATGGTAGTTCCTGCAGTGAAATAACTGACTATGTTTGACGAAGTGTTTCATGCCACTTTATGGTCATGGAATTTTTTTCACGTGACCACAATTTCCACAGCGAGCCACGGGCTGATATTGACTAAGAGTGTGAGAGATTCACTTCGGATTTAAAGCAGCCGAAATGGGGATGTGACCAGGCTCATCAAAGTCCCCAGGTATAAAATTCGTATGGTATTAATCTGCTCCCTCTCTGCCAGCACTGCGTCGTCCTTAGATACAGGCATGCAATACTCTACTTCCTAGCATCTAACAAGATCAACAGCAGAAGGTAAAATATGTGGAGTTTCAAAACGTGGGACCGAACCGAAATTCGTGATGCTATTCGTGTCGTGTGCAAGGGATACAAGAGATTCTTTGGCGGTCGCTGTTGACTCCTTAACCGCCAAGCTCACACGAAACCTTATCAAAATTAATTGGTCGGCTAAGTGGAAGCGTTTGATGGAAGTTGTTTAGGAGGCTACGTTAATGAATGACGTTGGTACCACATTTATTATTTTACCCTTCGTTTGGGGTACAGTGTTAGCTACAGTCTGCAGGAAAGTACCCGAAATCGGTGGGCAGTAGTTATTATTGTAAGGCAGAAACATTAGAACTGTGTTTCGACCTTGATTTTAGTGCCACATCTGCTTTATTTCTCATATTAGGGAGTACATTTTGTTATTTTTATTGTAATTATCGTCACCACTTGGGTTCCTTAGCCCATTCCAATTCCATAAGAATAACTGTCTAGATTTTACGTCGATAGTTTTTGTAATGTGAGTTTAGCTGCATCTAAGTGTACAACCGATCAGCCCACCTCGTTCTTAGTTACCCCATACCTCTTTTCTCCGATTGCGCTGATATTAAGTACTCCTGAGGTACGAGAAGTGTCCACTCTTTCCTAATGTTGAGGACCCTGCATATTGTAGATTAAGTGCACCCTTTAAAGGCTTAATATTTACCGAATAATTTTCAGTACCTGTCACACACCCACACTGCTCTACTTATGATTGATCTGTATCATAGCATGAATTCAGAATCGAGATGACAGAAGAACGAATATGGGCCCACATAACGGACAGTTATTTTCGATGGTGGTACGTTTACATAGAGACGTACCGAATGTTACTCATAAAAGGAAAGTTTTAATGAAATATACATATAAGAAAATTCAATAATTTAGGGTGCCTGGAGTCTGTCGATATTGTATATCCCCTGTAAGCTAAATAATGTTTAGAACTGCATTGTCGTTAGACTGCCCACAGAAAGAAATAACACGTGACAGGCAGTTGTAATTAATAACCAGAAACTGTGCATAATGGGAGAAAAGGATAGAAGACAAAAAGACTACAGTGCACGTGACACTTTGACCCTTACGTTATTCACTTTTCTTGTCAACCAACCGTGAATCTGAGATTTGATATACTTAAGATTTTTTATTGTATGTAGAACGCAAAATATATTATCATTTGTCAGGGTCGAAAGGCTCCATCCAAAAGCACATAAATTGCTGACAAGCTGTAACCTTAATCCCTAAGCGTTCATAAATCACGAAATTATATTCGTTGCGACACCAAAAGAACGTTGTGCTTGGCTTCAAAAGCCGCCTCTGCTTACGTAACATTTAAATTATTCAACAAAAGTAACGAGGAAGTAAAATTCCAGACGTCGTGTGATTAAATAATGAAAAAAGTTTTGTAGGCTCCAGTATCACAATGTTCGCCTTCCTCCATCCCTTCAAGGGATTAGTAGCGAACGTTTCGTAAGGGAAACCGATGAATGTAAATTGGAAAGAAAATAAAAGAAAGAGAAATGAGACTCTTCTGGCTTTATGTACAGTTGTAGTACCAGAGCTGTAGCCACAGAATAAAACGAAAGAGCTTCACCAGAAGCTCGTGAGGGACTCATGAGCAGGGATGATTCATTGCGGGTCTACGAGACAGTCAACTGCCGTTCGTTCCCCGGTAAGGACAGTGATTGGTTTTTTCTATATCCGATCCGGGCCAAACCCAGTGTCCTATCCTGTGGATACCGGCGATAACGTGGGAGGTACCGGGAAGCTGATCGCTAACTTCTATGTTGTGCCCAGGTTTATGAGAGAGGTTTGGCTTTCACTGCCTGGCGCCTTCTTAAGGACATCTGTAGACCTGCCTGTGCCTTGTCGTCTGTAATTACCGGAGAATTTGACCTGGTTATTCGTACCCATGTAGCTGAGGTGCGGCTTCTGCCTCCACTTTGTTCTTTAAACGCCCTGGCCCCTGCAAGCGGAAATTAATCTTCCTCTTCTTCTTCTTTCTCTTGATGACACTACAGTCCAGTGCGGACTTCCGCCTCCGTAATGGACTTCTCTCAGCCAGCTTTTTTTATTTAACATCTGTTTCCAGGTTTTAATTTTTGTATTTGCATTTATTATTATATTTTTGTACAGTACGCAGTTCCACTCTCTGTTTTTTGGCCGTCCTCTTATACGACTTCCCTGAGGATTATTGTTAAATACTTGATTGCGCGGAAATAAATAGGAAGGTTTTATATTAGTTTTCAGCTTTTCACGGGGTGTTACTAAAATAACAGTTTTGTGGGTCAGTGGTGCGGAGTGCTGCTTGAGACTGCAGTTATTGGATCAGCGGGTTAAGAAACTCCCCGCATTTTATGCACCCTGAAGTCCCACCGCTGTGTACCCAGGGACCATTGTTCATTCCTATTCTGATTCACATGAATCCAGTCCTTTCTCTCATGTCCTGCATCCTTAATTTGGTCCTCCAGTCTGTGTCTCCGTCTGAAACCGACGTCTTCACGTCACGTTTTCCGACCAAACGTTTTTGTGCCTTTCACACGCATGCCACATTCCCCGCCTATCTCACCCTACCTGATCGACCCGGTGGAGTATCAGGAGACGGTTACGTAAGTGCTGTTTAACTGAAAGGGAATCAATCAGTGCTGCGTGCTGAGCATGCTGGCAGGGGAGCAGGAGAACTTGTCCCTCATGCATGTGGTTCAGTGACTCCTCTTTTCACTCACAATGCTTCAGTAAGTGAGAAGACCCGTGCTCACAGTCCGTGTCTGAGTCGTAATGTTCACTGAACAATGCAGCCTGTGTCTGTTCAAACTAAGCGTGGTAGCCCCTCAGTGACCCTTTTCAGTGTCCCTCGATTAAATGGCGGCAGAAAGACGCCGGCTCCTCGCTGCATATTTCCAAATTAAATTCAAATACAGTCCACGTGTGATCTGTATGCGAACAATTGGAGGTGGGGCATATGTACTGTGTATCTGAGTCCTGGACTGTTTCCCCAGCACACATTAATTTGTTTCATTACCACGGCTGTACGCTTCCGAGTATGCAAATAATATTGCTATTGAGATTTATTAATTTTGACAGCCTACGGACAATAAAAGGGAACTATTTAATCGTCTCAAGCTCAGTGGTAACTATATGTACCAAGTACTCTACCATTAATAACTTTTGCGTTTTGTTCGAACGGTGTATTTATATGCTGCATGTGATGCCCAGAACAAGCCAAACTCTTTTCCCACACAGCATTTACCTGTTGGCCTGTAGTGGACACAGACTGTGTTCTGTGCGTAAGGTATAATACTTACTTACTCCATGGTGCAGAGTCCTTCTTGAGAAGCTAACTGGTTTGCAGCTAGTCAAGAAATTCCCCGCATTTCACGGAACCCGAAGGTTCATTACCGCACTCACAAGCGTCC
>Ga0136643_10017773_pt1 | contig 10712 bp, 7 predicted proteins | sample TergutLab28metaG_FD_96883 | JGI IMG/M metagenome (GOLD analysis project Ga0136643, IMG submission 96883) | Labiotermes labralis P1 segment gut microbial communities from Petit-Saut dam, French Guiana - Lab288 P1 (version 3) (version 3) | ecosystem: Host-associated > Arthropoda: Insects >... | reverse complement strand
TTATGTGTGATGTTCCAAGTATAGCTGTCTTTTGTAGTGAATCTATCGAATGTTTTCCTGGTACAGTTTCCAAATTTTTCTTTAAGCTTCTCGTTACTATTCCAGTGGCTCCAATTATTACTGGTACAATCGTACACTTCAGATTCCACATTTGCTGTATCTCTAAACACAAACTCTTGTATTTTAGCTACTTTTCCGCTTCCATTTGCACAACATTTCTGTCTGCAGGTATTGCCACATCTATCAGTGTGCATGTTTTCTCTTTATGGTTTTTAATTATTATATCTGGCCTATTTGATATAACTTCTCTGTCTGTATATACTAATTGATTCCACAACACTGTGACATCTCCCTCTTCACACACTGGCTTGGGCATGTGTGCTTACCATTTGTCTGTGGTTTCAATGCTTAAGGCTTTGCATATTGAGTAGTGCAGATGTGTACAAACTTTATCGTGTCTCATTAAATATACGTTCTTTTCCAGAATTGGACATCCTGAGGTTAAGTGGTCAATAGTTTCTTCATGTTGCTTACATAACCGGCATTTACTCTCAATTCCTTCCTTCAAAATTTTATTCTTAAAATAGTTTGTACTAATTGCTTGGTCTTGAGCTGCCACTATTGTACTTTCTGTTTCTCCCTTGATGACACCAAATTTTAGCCAGCGATATGACTGTTCAATGTCCACCAGCTTTTCGTCTAAGTTATGTGGCAATTGTCCATGCATCCTCTTGTCTTGCCATCTTTCTTTTGTTTTCTCCGCTATGCTCTCCTTCATCTTTCTTCTTTCTTTCTGTACTTCGGTCTTCAGGCATCTAGCTGTCTGTAACACTGTTGAGTCGGCGTTGTGTTGGTGTGTTCTGACAACCTGTATTAGTGGGTCTTCCTTCCTGTCTACATATTCCACTAATTTTGTAATTTCTACTGCATGGGCTGCTTCTAAATGCATCAAACCCCCTCCTCCTTGTTTTCTGGGAACATAAAAGCTACCTACATCTGCTTTTGGGTGATGCTGTCCATGAATGATAAGTAGTTTCCTTGTTTTCCGGTCTAGTTTTTGCAGTTCTTCTTGGTGCCAGTTAATTATTCCAAAACGGTATCTAAGTACTGGTACTGCCAATGATCCAATTGCTTGAATTTTATTCTGTGTACTTAATTCTGTGCTTAAAACTAGTCTCAGTCTCCTCAAGTATTCCTTCTTCAGGTTTTCTTTCTCATTCTTATGCTGTATGTCAAAACTCTCTTCTATGCCTCAATACTTATATGCTTTTCTCGGGTCCAGTTCTTTAATGTCATTCTCAAATGTGCTTCCTACATGCATTGTGCTTTGAACACTACCTCTTTTGAAACATATTCTTGCACATTTTCCTAAACCAAAATTCATATTTATGTTATTATTATTATTATTATTATTACAGACACATGCAGAGGCACGCGCTCCTGTAAGTGCATGCTCTTTATACAGTGCTTTGCTTTTGTATTACAACCTGTCACGAGTTGAAAGCGAAGATCTATGACAGGCTGTAAGGTATCACTACTTGGTATGATGTCACTAATTATATCATTGTTTACCGTTGATGCTAGTTTACATGGTGCCACAAATGGTGTCCAGCTGAGTACCCACTAGCTATTCTACTGCAACAACCTGTCCATGGTACGGAAAAGCAATTTAACGAGAAACACAAGTGTGGCATAATGTACGGCCCACGACTGCGTCCTCCGGGTGGTCTTGAGAGAATGAATACTTTTATCGTGAACTCTAGAGACAGTGATAATGAATTATTCGCCTTGCAAAATACACTTAATGGTCTGTTGGTAACAGTGCGTCAGCGAAACCTCACATTAACCGTTCAAAAACCAAGATTAACCTGACTTTTATTTAAAGACTCAGTTCGTACCGCGCAGTAAACCACTTCTTCTCGGTTTTAAAAACCAGTCACTTAATGCTGAAGAGTGAACTAATTCCTGTGTGTTGTGAGATCCACAAAACACACAAAAGCACCCTGTAGGTAGGACTTAGAAGTTTGAACGTTAAATCTGATGGTACACCGAGACGTTTTTTGAGTATCCTAAAACCTTATAAAACTATTTTTAAATTATTCACCACACCGTTTGTACTAAATTATACAACATCGAGAATTACAATTATATTGTAATTTGTATTTTACATTATTTGTGAGATTTCGAAAATTTTAAATTTTTACCTTGAGTTTTAAATTTTTGTGTACAATAAACACCTGATGATGATCGGATTGATCGAAACATGTAGAATTTGAGGAAATAATAGAGAAGGGTTGTGTCAGACGGAATACATAGTGTTTTTTATATAACTCTCCATACACAAGGGGCTGGATGGCGTCAAAATGAGTGCGCATAAAACTGTAATCTGCAAATATGAAGGAAAGAAATGCCTTTGGGAGACAGGCATATACATGCTTGAAAGAATAATAATAAAACCTAAATTAGTGAGAGAGAGTATAAGGGTCTGGGGTGGATTCGACTGGCTTTAAACAATATATAATGACGGAACGTAAACAAGTTAATTTATTTCCGGGTACCACAGAAGTTGGGAAAATTCTTGACAATTCGAGCGACCATTAGCTTCAGAAGAAAAACTCCTCCACACGGGTTTCCTTACAATCACTGACAAACGTGACCTCAGATTCCTCTAGAAAAGTACGTTTCAAATACATAAATTTTGGAATGAAATAACTAAACACATGTAGACGACTGTAAGGTGGTTAATTGGGAAAGCTACGATCCGTGACAAAGTCAACCTACTTAAATCTCGACGATCATGATCGTACCGTATGAAATGGCAGACTGCATAGAGCTCAATTGTTTGTCACACCGACTAGTAGGAGACAATGGAAGAATGGTAAAGTTTTCTGCCAGGACACACTGAACACGGGTCAAAGATGTCAGCAACACACAGAAAGGAAAGGTACAGTAGTGGTGCCATGTCGCAAGCAACAGTGTGTGCCGCAATAAGTCTTCCGAATGCCTGAAATAAACAGTCAGGTCTTCAGGGATGAATGCTGTGTTGTGTGGTGAAGTGTTAGCGAGATTTCGGTAGCCACACTCTCCTCCAAAATGTCATGGACTGTAGATTAACATAGACTAACGCCAGGTAACTGTTCGTTTAAATGTACCTAGACCTATATTTAATAAAGAACTACGGTTATCTGGTTGTTACTGAATTATTCACTTAGTGGTCATCATCATCAACATCATCATCATATCTGTCATGGAGTTGGGTCACTTGTTGACTCGTTCCGGTCTCACAAATCCAGAAGTCTCTTCAAAGGTCTGCCATGATTCCTTCTGTCTGTTGGGGATGAGTGTTTCATTACCCTGGACAATCTATTTCGAGGCATTCTATTTAAATGTTGTATCCAGTTTCTCTTGCATTCCAACAATATGTCCCAAATTGGTGTTATTTTTAACTCCTTTGCAATTTGTGCATTTGTTTTGTAATCTGCCCAACTGTATCCTCCTGTTCTTCTCACGTATTTCATCTCTGCTGCTGTTATTCTTCTGGCGTCAATTACTTTAATAGTCCAAGTTTCGCTGCCATATAACAAGACTGGAAGAGCTAGTCTCTCTCTCTCACTTAGTGGTGAGAGGTATAAATTACAAGTACACAACGTAATAATGGATTAGAGCACAAAAAATAGCGCGATGTCAGCGAGAAGATGATGAACCATCATGTTAGGCAACAAAAGGGAGTTCGTTGAACAGTCTTGTCTATTGAAAAACGGCCCCTGTTGAATACAAGAGACTATCGTTCATTAGTTAACAGTGACATAAGAAGCCACATTCATGAAAGTGTTGTTAGAACTCCGTGATAACAAAGATTCCTACTTGACCAGAATATACGATACAAACCACAAATCCCACTGCAATCATGCCCTACAGCCAAGAACAATGTGCCATTTAGTTAGGCATAGCTGAGAGGTTTCTGGAATAAACACACTCAATAGTGCTGGGAGTCGAGAGACGACAGACAATAAAAAGGTAAAATTCAATGAATAACCCGACACGATGGAACCAAGGGGGAAGAGAGGTATAGCTCCACTCGTTCTGTAAGCTCGGAGCTAATTGTGAGTGGAAGGTTAATGCTAGGCCCCGGCCATTTCACCTGTGGGAATGATTCGGTACCTATGTATCTCAGTATTTAACCAACTTGATACACAAAATTTGTTTCACAATAAGTTTTATTTCATGCCTCTACATGTTTCGAGCACATGTGCTTGAAATATGTAGAGGCATGAAATAAAACTTATTGTGAAACAAATTTTGTTCTTCAAGTTGGTTAAATACTGAGATAAATATACTGAGATGCACGGTGAATAAAACGTAAAAAAATCGGTACCTATTGTCTAGAAGGCTGGGTGGGCGCCAGGTACAGGTGCGGAAAACCTCAACTCCACCGAGATTCGGTCCTAGGACCGTCCAGCCCGTACAGACTACTCTATCTTGGCCCTCGATAAGACATAATACTGATCACAAGTATCAGCAAAATGCATTTAGACACAACTTTTAGTATTTATATTGCTAATAGGTGTTTCTATATAGCTTGTTTTAACAACTACATGTTTCGGCCTGTATATCGGCCATCATCAGGTTGTACACTTCCTTATTATAAAGCAAACTATACAATATACATTGTTCTTGTTTTTGTCGACGAGATCTCCTTCATATCTAAAAAATTTGCATTTAAAATAATTACAGTAGCAGTAGATCGAAACTGAATCTTCACTGAAATAAAGTGAAATGCCAACTTGATGCAACTAGGTAAATTTTATTGATGTATTCTTAGTTCGACATGTTTCTGGTACATACGCCCATCATCAGGAGCATTATATGTTGAGTTGCAACATACGGTTTTCTGCACCGAGTTTTTGGAAGGGTGGTGGTCTTGAGAGCCGCTGCGTAGGTAGTGTGTACGGTGCGGATGGTGCACCATGTACTGTTTATATGTCTCGATGTGCTGCTTCTACCTCCATGGTCACTGAATTAGTTGGTTGGATATCGAAGTCTTCGACATTCAGCCAAACCAAATCTGTCACCCTAGAGCCCGGAAGTAGTAACTTCATTCGAACGTCGGGAAGTTTCAACACTACATGGTGCAGCAACCTAACAGACGGCTATTATCTGATTTGTAGTTTCTATATTCCTTTCCTTAACTTCTGTAGTTGTTTAAAATTTACTATTTATGAAACACAGTTATTTAGAATAACCAACGAAATACTTGCGCATAATTTATCTGTCTGTCTAGAAGCAGTTAAGAAATTCTGTACAGAAATGCCCCTCCCCCCTCAACGGAGGAAAAAAATAAGTTTTTACAAGATTTTCTGACAAGACCTTCAAGTTGTTCAAAAGGCGTTATTTGCATTTGCATTAGATAGTATCATAATTCTGTTTCGAGCACAAAATTGGACAACCTATTACAAGATAATGTTCTCAAATTGTGTGCAATGCTGAAAAACGAGGAAGGCTTCAGAAATTACACAACCAGGAGTTAAAGCAGACTTAAGAGGCGCTGATAGAGACGGTAACGACCTTCCATATTAATTTAATACAAAAATTTAGAGTGAGTTGAACAAGTTAAATTTACATAACTTCTTACGATAATATCTACAGTTAGAGTAGGAGCACCTTTACTGGTCTATAATCAAAAGTACACAACTCGTCAAAGCTTTGAGATGTCAACGACGATGAAAAATGGCCACTCATTGCAAGGCACGTCGCGTTCTCAAGTTACGGATTACCTACTGCGTGTCTCGTTGATATTTGCGAATGTACTGAATAAAATCTAGTTTAAAAAAAAGCGATTTCTCCAGCAACCCCTCAACGTAACAAACTTTTGTGTAAAGAATGTGAACCCAACTTAATCCGGCAAACGAAACGTACCTTAAATCACATGAAGCACACCTGATTATCTGAACGTGAATACCAAAACAAAAAAATCCAATTATCCTATTAGGATACAAAGTTTCAGTCACAGGAACGCGCCCAAGTGTATCGAGGAATGTCCAAAGACTCTCGGACTGACGTCGAAAATTTATCACCGAGGGCTAATTTATAGAACAGATATCAGAATATATAAGAGAGGTATGAAATATAGCTAAATCAGAATTGATACTAACTGACGATTTGAAGCCAAACACAAAACGGTTTAAGATGAAGACGATGACGTGTTTTGCAGGGTACTTACCGTCGACGATTTGGCATCTGTGACCTCAGCAGCTAACACGTACTGGTCACTGCATCGACTTCTATTCCTCCTTACATACTATCATACAATTAATTTTATTCTATGTCACTTTTATACAGAACATCTTACTCAGTCACAGTTCGGACGACCAAGTATTCATAAACGCACGCACGCTTTCATATAAACTGTATCACTTTTGGCAGACTATAAACAAAATCGGAATGTGTACAAAAATTTCTGGGAAGTTTTCTGAAGTAAAATTTCAGGAACATCCATTCGATGGGACACGATTTGTTCCTTGGACACACCGATAGACGCGATGCAGCTAAGAGTGACAATTCGCTTTCCGAAAGCACCTGAATTTTACATACGTGTACAGTTTAATATCACAGAATTTCAGGGAAATATTGCCACCATTATTTTCAAGAATTTTCCACCTCTAAGAGCATCGATATTATAATGTACAGAAATCTACTTCTACAAGTTTTGTTTGTTTGTTTGTATGTACGTACGTATGTATGTATGTATGTGTGTGTGTATGTATGTATGTATGTATGTATGCATGTATGTATGTATGTGTGTGTGTATGTATGTATGTATGTATGCATGTATGTATGTATGTGTGTATGTATGTATGTGTGTCTATGTATGTATGTGCTTGTGTCTGTGCACAACTATATATCTCACACTAGCCCTTTAAGCACCGAGTTAAATCCCATCTGCCATCTGCTAACATTATTCGGAACTCACCATATTCTCCGCGTTAGCTGGGAAAGGATTAAACGTTAACACATTTTCAGGACTTTCACGAAAAGTTACAGAGAATATGTGGAGCCTATAGAAAACAAGAAACATGAGGATGAAAAGAAATACTTACCTAAAGCCTCACAACTGAAGATCGGAGACTCCTGAGATGTTATGACGTGTCGTTAGGCATACAGTGCTCGACGTTTCTAAGGACCATTCTTGTTGTTGCACCGTGCATATCGTCGAATTATTTAATAGTATACCAACTGATGCACATACATAAAACTTTTTCACATTAAAACATTAAAATTGCTCCGACATGTTTCGATCCAAAGGTCATCCTCAGGGAGCTACACTTTCCTTGCCAAAGTCACTTTTAAAAACGAGTTAGTGATTGTTTTCGTTATATAATCCAGCATGCTGCCACAGAACCAGACTTATATAACGAAAGCAATCAGTAACTGGTTTTTAAAGGTGACTTTAGCAAGGAAAGTGTAGCTCCCTGAGGATGATACTTGGATCGAAACATGTCGGAGCAATTTTAGTGTTTTAATGTGAAAAAGTTTTATGTATATGCGTCAGTCGGTATACTATTAAATAAATAGTTTCTAAGAACCGTTACCAAACGACACGGCGTAACATCACAGAAGCCTTGGCTCCTTATCAACACACCCATCAGAAACTCAAGTCTCGTAGTTTCATAATCTGTGCCATTCGCCATACAAACATGTAACAATACAGTCCCGTATTACGTGTTACGTGACGGCGGATGAGACTGGTGAAATGTGCAGCACGGAACAGGAAAAGTACGTACCTAAACTATTTCAGTTGAAAAACTGGAGAGGTCATTTGAGGGACGTTGGCGTCTAAAGGGACGCAATAATATGGTGGGCCTTTCAAAATTAGGGTGCAATTAGAGAACTGCCTTTCAGTGGTGCAAGTCTGAACTGTTGTCAAAGCGGAAATAAAGTCTGTTTATGTACCTATTAATTTAGAAAATGACTTACTTCTTTAATCAAACTTCTCTCCGAAATCACTGTAAAACCGCAAAGAGTTAATGGACGGTCGATTTTGTTAGGTTCTTCAGAGCTATTCTTCTTTAAGAAATTATGGAGTCTCGGAATTTTGAAGAGGGGCAGGGTAGTGTTTACAAAAACTAACAAAATACTCAACGGAGAACTGCTCATTAAGTTATGGAATCTGCTGATATTCTTGCAATACGTAAGTTGTGTATAGAGCACTTCCTTAATATGAGTTTTCGTCAAGATAAACGGAATGAAAGCGTCTAAAATATTCTTTCAGTCTTGAGATATTAAAGTGAAATCTGCTTTATTTGTGAATGGCAGTACGTAAATATTTATTTAGAATTACAACGTGACGTTATGTTTACTTCTCATTTATATATGCACTTGAATGAAATTTTAAAATTACCACAAATAATTGCATTAGTGATTGTGATGCATAGTTTCTAAATATTCCACAGCATTAAATCAACTACGAATGCTTATTATTTTATTGAACCTGCGGGTAATGAGAGAATACATTTACGTTAGGTGATTTAGAGACATATTATCAATTGGTCAGGATACATGACGTCGAATTCCGTTCCCAGTGGCCGCGTGGTCTAAGGCGTGGGTCTGCGGCCGCTTGCCTGCTGAGACTGTGGGTTCGAATCCCACCGGGGGCATGGACGTTTGTTTGTTGTGAGTACTGTGTGTGTTGCCAGGTAGAGGTCTCTGCGACGAGCTGATCACTCATCCAGAGGAGTCCCACTGACTGTGGTCCGTCGTTGTATGTGATCTAGAAACTTCGATAATGAGGAGGCCCGGGCCCACTGGGGGCTGTCGCGCCAAAAGCAAACAAACAAACATGACGTCCAATAACAGAAAGTAATGAATTCTGGTTTCCGAATTTTGTAAGAACTGGAGGCTAGATTAGTGGATAGGGAGTGACTGTACAATTTATAGAAATTATTTTGAAGAAATGAGGAAAAGAAATGCATAAAAACCACAAAGAAACCGGTTTCAGGGGCCGCGCGGTTTAAGGCGAAGGTCTGCGGCCGCTCGTCTGCTGAGATTGTGGTTTCGATTCCCACCGGGGGCATGGATTGATGTCTGTCTGTCTGTTGTAAGTGTTGTGTGTTGTCAGGTAGAGGTCTCTGCGACGGGCTGACCACTTGTTCAGAGGAGTCCTACCGACTCTAGTGCGTCGTTGTGCGCGATCTAGAAACCTGGTGAATGAGAAGACCCTGGCCCAGTTGGGGCTGTTGCGCCACAAAAACAAACAAACAAACAAGAATTTAAAAAAGTTAAATACTAATACATCCCACGCACAGATAAAGAAATACCGCCCAGAGCACTACACCACGACAGGTGCTAGAAAATAATTAATTATAGAAGGAAACTCTGATACCTTCTTTCCTCAAGTTGCTCTCAACAGGATGATGTGGGTTACAAGAACCGTACGTTAATAGCTAACCTACACAAGATAGTACAATAACATCATATCTCAAGGAAGAATACTTACAATTAATTTTAACTTCTTAATATGCAATTGACAAAGAAACGTTTATATTAATTTGGACAGCCACAAGTGGTGTTTCGTTTGCCACATCTTCGTGATTTAGTATTAGGAATTCTCACAATCTAACGCAGTTTTTTGCTAATATAACTGACTTATTTGAAGAAAATATATAGGCTGATGACCCAAGCTAACATTCTCTAATATATATTAAAAAGGCCTTGGTTAGAGAAACATTATTTATCGTGTTTCTTTATTTGTTAATCCGAGACCTTGGCGACCTTTGACACTATACATGACCAACTTACTAACGCCGCGGAAAACAAGGGTCAGGGATGGCTAAACAACGTACAATGGGCCAGCTAGCTGTCCGTAGCTCAGGAGATTAACCTCAAAATAGCTGAAGATAATTGTTTTAAAAGTTTCATGAAAAAAAGATAATACTCATAATGCAACAAGAAAGATGCGCTGGATTCTAGGAATTGTAAGGGAAATAAACAGAACCTTAGCCCTTATTCTACTAAGGTGGAGAATATGGTGAGCTCCTAAAAATGCCAACAAATGGTATATGGGATTTAACTCTGCGTTTAAAGTGTTAAAACACAAAGTACAGCATGACACAAAGTCAGATGATTGTAAATTTACAGTAATACCTACAATTGTATATGGAAATCAAATTTTGGTTGTGATAAACTGTTTAAAGCATACAAACAACAGGAATAAAATTTTGGACGGGTATCAAAAGTTGTAAATGTGTATAGAATTAAACAAACTGCACGAGGAATAATACAGAGACTGTCGATCACAACCCAATATTTTCAGGTATTGCTGTTATAATAAAACACTAAGAGAAAGTTAACTGCAACAGTACGGTCTCCCTTAAATAAGACCTTATTACTACAGTTCATCGTCATCTAAATATTGTATAACTACCGTACTTAAAGATGGCCAAACAGGCAGAAACTTGCCCTGTTAAATAACAAATAACTGCAAACAGTGAGTTTGAATCAGCAGTTCAATTATTATTCCAGTATATAAATGCCACAGCGGGATGTACAAAGCGAATTTATCTCAGTAATTAACCAACATGACGCACAACATTTTTGTTTTACAATAAGTTTGTTTCATGCCTCTACATGTTTCGAGCACATGTGCTCATCATCAGGAGGTCAAAATTGCATTACACAGCCTCTGGTATCATCACACCTATAGGTGTGATGATACC
>Ga0136643_10017772_pt1 | contig 10712 bp, 7 predicted proteins | sample TergutLab28metaG_FD_96883 | JGI IMG/M metagenome (GOLD analysis project Ga0136643, IMG submission 96883) | Labiotermes labralis P1 segment gut microbial communities from Petit-Saut dam, French Guiana - Lab288 P1 (version 3) (version 3) | ecosystem: Host-associated > Arthropoda: Insects >... | reverse complement strand
CGGGGGGGGGGGGTGGGGGTTGCTTGGGGTTTTTGTGGATTTTTTTTTTTTTTTTACCCGTCCGGTTGCCCTTGCGCCGGGGGGACGACCCGGCCCCAGGGAAAGAGGGTGATGCGGGTTTGCCCCGGGGGGGGGGGGGGGTAAAGGCGGCCGGTGCGTAGGGCTGACAACCTTACCATCTTCATGTGCCGATTGTCTTGAAATCTGGGAACCTAAACCTCCTGGAACCCTCAGGGTCTGTTCGGGGCTGTAATGGGATTGCTTTAACTTTACCTTTACCTTGACGTAACTTTTGTACGGATGTGAAACTTTCTGCTTTACTCTGATGCAAGAACACAGGTTGACGGGGTTGAGAATAAGGTGCCTAAGAGGGACGAGATAACAGGGAAATGGAGGAGACTGCACAGTGAAGAATTTCATGATTTGTACTCATCATCAAATATTCGGATGATAAAATTGAGAATGATGAGATGGGCGGGGCATGTTGCACGAAAGGGGGGGAGGGGTGAGAAGAAGTGCATACGAGGTTGTGGTGGGGGAAACCTGAATGAACGAGATATCTTGGAAGACCCATACGTAGATGGGAGGTTAACATTGAAGTGGATTTTGAGGAAATCTGTAAAGGTAAAGGTAAAGCAATCCCTGGACAGGCCCTGAGGGTTCCAGGAGGTTGAGGTTCCCATATTTCGAGACAGCACATTAAGGCTGTCAGCCCTACACATCGCCCGCGCCTTAACCTCCCCCCCTCCCCCAGAAGATATTCCTGGTACTCATTTCTGTTAGAGACTGAGTCTACCCCAGAGCCGTAGTCAATGTTATATGTCGATGAAAAATTCCAGTAACACCGTCGGGGATTGTATCTGCGACCTTCCGGCTTGTAGCGCAGTGCCTCAACCAACAGCGCCACAGCGTGTCCCTACTTCTATCGTGCTTACACGCCAGTTCTATATAACTCGACGTTATAGTGGCTCAGATATACGCCATAGAAAAGACTTTGTAACCTGCGACATTATGTCATATTAAAAAAAAACCCAGGGCAATTTACAATTTCAACACAAATGGTTGTATACAGAATATTGCTGAAGTGTCTTATGCAATCAGCATGTGTAAACGTCTTTTAGATTTAACCAGCATTCAGATAGTTCTGTTAGCAGTAGCCTAATGAATCAGGGCGATTTTTCGGCTGACCTGTATTAATTACAGTTTAAGTTAAATTTAAACCGAATTACAAAATAGCAATGTGTGTGATTGTAAAGGATTTAAGGTTTAAATATTAGCTTTTTTTACGATCATTACATTTATCTCCACCTACACAAACTTACATACGGCTGCTCATTTGGTTGCAAATGGATTCCATTTAGGTTTAAGCTATTTAAATATTTAGTTCCATCTACCAAGGAAGAGTAAGTGGCTGCCAACGAATATGGCTGGTAGTAAACAGGAAGCCGTTTCTTTTAAGAATGGTACAACCTAGATGTTCACGTTATTACACCTTGAATTATTCGTAATTAGAGGTCTCTTGCTGATTGTACCAGCAAATGTTATTTTGAAATGAAGGCTGGGCTAACATAAATGTATTCCGGGCGTTCTGTATGTTCTACAGTAATCATTATAGCGGTTAAATACGTATTTGGCGATCGGGGTTTGTTTCCCGACAGAGGCAGGCCATTTCTTCCAAACCGGCTAAGATTTCCTTCCAACATATCAATTATTTACGTGGGTGGGGGTTTATTTTGTGCGGACTGAAGTTGCTGGAATATGATTGAGACCAGTGGCCTCTATTGTGCTTTGTTGTGTATACAAGTGAAGAGTGCCTGGAGCTATATCTTCACTTCTCGCATGGTTACTACTTAAGAATACAGACAACTTTATCAGCAGCTCATTGTTTGATACAATTTTTAATGTCTGCCATCTCGAAGTGTTTAACATATGTATAAATATACAATGATGTATCAGTCAAACACTACAAAACTTTATTATGTTTATTATTGTATTAGGGCAACATGTTTCGATTCCTATGGAAGGGCCTGAGGATGATTCTATAAGAATCGAAACATGTTGCACTAATACAATAATAAACACAATAAAGTTTTGTTGTGTTTGACTGATACATCATTGTGTATTTATACAGGTTTGATATAGGGCTATATAGTAATTCTGCACAAACCTTACCTTTAAACGGGTGAAACATTCTTAGATTTAGTGCATTTTAAAAGCGTGATGTTGGTAGGCAGATCTGTTTTGTGTTGGTAGCGCAGTCTGCTTTCGAATAGCGCGTGAGTTGAAATGTGATCGATGGAACGCTTTGCAGTCTGTATTTACCATCACCTCCACATGACATTATTTGTTACCGAAAGGAATGCATTATGAGGAAAATGGCCATGTAAGTGTAACAGATACAAGGCTTGTTCTGTCCAGATCTCTGTCATACACATTTTTGTTTGTATATCAGGGTTGCTACCACAAGAAATTCTCTGCCCAAGTCCGAGGACTTGTCTAAATATTTCGTAGCAAGTTGATATTCTAGGGTGAGGACATGTAGGCCCTATTCCCAACTCACATTTTGTAGGATTACCCCTTGTCGGCTGTCCACCACTTCTTATTCAATACATTCACAGCTTCCCTCCACATCCTAGGGGCGCGCCGTACCGTGCTGACAAAGACCGTAGCAACGGCAGTTTTGTGGACTCAGATTTTAGGCTCTTCACCCCGTGGATTCAGATATTTATAAATTTTATCTTTTGGAGCATGAAATTAACTTGTAAGAGACAGAAGTTTAGTTCGTACCTCAGCAAAAACACACTGCGTCTTAGTTTAAAAGATCAGCCTGTAAATTCTGTTCAATGAAACGATCGGTGTTTGTTTTGAGAATTATAAGAAGCTTGTAAACATGCGGTGTGGGTAAAATGTGGAATTTCAGCGTTTTAAAAACGTGGTGCGTTATAGGGACCACTGTCCATTTAGACCAGTGTTTCTCAACAGCCGGGCCGCGGCCCGGTACCGGGCCATGGCATCAATTATACCGGGCCGCGAGAGGTTATCCTGGAATATATCATTTTAGTTTTCTAAGCAATTTTCATGAATACATGTTTTATAGTGGAAATATTCTGAGGAGAAAAATATTCGTGAATGTGTCGTAAAACTCAGACCCAGATGTTGGCCTCAGGAAACTACAATATGCTACAAGATTTTGTTAGTCCAGTGATTGACAACTAATTTAAATGTAATTTTATATTTGTCAACATGCCACACCGTATACATAAGTGTACTGATACTATTTATGATTATGCTATAATTAATTATTAATACTTGTGTTAGTTTGAAGTATGAACTTAAAAAAAATGGAAAGGTATTTACGAGTAAATTTGTTGGGACCGGGCCCTCGTCTTATGAAAAAAATAATTTACCGGGCCGCGGTCTCACAAAGGTTGAGAAACACTGATTTAGACAGCGATTCTCATTGTACTGCATTTTTTCTCACAAGACCTTTGTCTTGTGAGAAAAAAACGCAGAAGTTTCTTCCTTTCTTTTACAAAAATAAACATCAATTCCACTTCTGTAGAACCAAACCTCCTTTTCTAAGAAGTGCGTTTTTATCTGTCAGTCACTAATGACAATATTTTTGAAACATTAAGCCCCGCCAAACGACCGTAATTTCCCCCCCCCACCCAGTTGCGGGGGCCTCCTGTCGGCTGAGAAAGACTGCGTTAATATGTTTGTGTCTTACGAATGCAAAAGAAAATATCCGTACAGAACCAGCGACTTCATGTGTCTCCGTCAGAACTTGCTAACGAACTTGGCCCACCCCACGTTACACGCAGTAGGAAGGGCATTCAGTCGGGCCTGTGCACTGTAATATCTACGAATATTTTTGCCTTCTGAGGCCTAACGACGTGTGATTTGGTTTGTATGTACCAACATTGCAGATGTCTCTGCTTTCTCATTATCAGGGCGGGTTATGGTTGGCGCCAGGTTTTCCTGAAACGTCGGCACATATCTTGAGTGCCACATTAGAGAAGACATTTATCTTCATAATTATAGCCGTGATAAGCCCAAAGGTAACAGTGGCGGTATATCGGCTGTGCGAAATTCTTTGTGGTGTGGTTCAGGAAGTAGCCGTCAGAGAATGACGTCAGATACCGTAAGGGTACGTCTGTCTGCGTAATTTTGTGAGAGGTCGTTTTTGCCTAAAATGGAATGTAATATGGCGATGCAGCAAAATTCGAGTGTAATGATTACTGATACAGCCCTACCATTTCGGTTTGACACGATACAGATGAAACGCGTGTCTGAAGATATTTTAATGAGACATTGTATTATTATTATTATTATTACTACTACTACTACTACTACTACTACTACTACTACTACTACTATGCTGTTGTTGTTGTTGTCTCTTGTCGCAGGCCTTTTTTTCCTTGATATTGCTCTTGAACCAACGGCGACCCTCTACCGCTCATATTTGTAGTGTCAGCCTGCAGTACTTGACGTATTATATGTGATGTTCCTAGTACAGCTGTCTTTAATAGTGAATCTGTTGAAAGTTATCCTGGTATGGCTTACAAATTTTTTAAAACTCTTTGTCACTATTCCTGTGGCTCCAATTCTTACCGGTATGATCCTACATTTCATTTTATCTCTGTACATGATATCTGATATTGTTATTTCTTCATCCCCCCCCCTTCCCTTTGCGTGACATTTCTGTCCGCTGGTATTGCCACATCTACTTGTATAAATTTGCATGTTTTCTCTTTCTTTTGTTTCTAATTATTGTATCTGGCCTGTTTGCTGCATCTTCTCTGACTGTGTGCACCCCTTTATTCCACAATACTGTCACATCTTCCTGTTCAAATACCGGTTTGTGTACGTGTGTGTGTACGTGTGTGTGTGTGCGTGTGTGTGTGCCTTTTGTCTGTGGTTTAGATGTCTAGTGCTTTCTTTGCATATTGAATAATGTAAATGTGCCTGCACTTTATCGTGTCTCAATATGTACTCATTATTCGTCAAAATCGGGCATCCTAAGTTTAGGTGGTCAGTAGTTTCTTCGTGTTTATTATTATTATTATTATTATTATTATGTAGGGACCGAGATGGCCTTGTCGGTATACAGACTCCCTACGGGCTGCCGGTGACTGCGAGATTTTCCTGAACTGTTCATACCTTTTCCGAGGTCTCTCCAGAGTTCTCTACAATGGGTACCGGGTCTCTTTCGCGAGGGTAAAGTGTTCGCGGCGTGGCGTTGATCACCCACCCCTATCTTTTGTTTGTTTGTTTTTGGCCCGATATCCTCCAATGGGTCAGAGCTTCCTCATTCACGAGGTTTCTAGATCACACACAATCACGCACCACAGTCGGTAGGACTTCTCTGGACGAGTGATCAGCTCGTCGCGCAGACCTCTATCTAACAACAAACAACACTCACAACACACACCCATCCATGCCCCCGGTGGGATTCCAACCTACAATCTCAGCAGGCTAGCAACCGGAGACGTTCGCCTTAGACCGCGCGGCCACTAGGACCGGTATCATTATTTTCAATACCCCGTAACAGAGCTCTACGTAATATAGACAAGACATGCCATTTGTGTTTTCCGGGCAAAAAAGCGATGGGGATCCTAAAACTTCGTGTTAGATCCACTGTCTAATGCCAGGCTCCAGAAATCACGGTGTTTGCACAGTTCGTACACGCTGTCCGGCTTGAACTCTTAAATACCTGCTGACTCTTGAAGGAATATCAGAAATACCGTTTTAGCCGGATTGCGGCAGTGTGTAATGTAGGAAAGAAATGGACAATGTATGGCCTGCTCTATAAACCAAAACCAGGAACGACAGAGCGGAAGCCGATGACAGCAAAATACATTATTTATTCGTATGATGCAGTAATGATTGGGTTAGGTGATCACGATACCTTACGGAGTGAGTCTTTTAACTGTTTCGTAGTGAGTTCATGAATGGTACACAATTTTATACATTTGTAAAGAAGAAGCGTCGGTCTGAGCATGTATCCAAATAAATAAATATAAGCTATAGAAGAGGCTTATTTTGTGTCAATATTTAGTGTCCCATGCTTTCGTTAGCACATATATTCGCGAATAAGGGGATCATAATTTGTTTCAACGATCTTCGTACCGTGTCTAAATTCTTGACGCCAGAAGGGTGACACAAGGCGAGTTCCATACTTATGACCGACAGTTCTGGGGTTACCTGTAGACTCTCATCTTATCTGATATTGTCTGCTCGGTACGTGTGCACTGATGCACATTGCTGTCTGCAAGGAAAAAACCTGCAGTAGTTACGCTGAAAATGTTAAGCCCCACTGCGCAAAATTTAGTTTCTCTGGCCACCAGGCACCTTGGATTTGTGCATCCTTATTCGCGACTGTTACATGAGCCACGAAAAAGAATGTCTATCTGATAGAATGTTGTTTGTAAGAGTTAGGTTAACCACCCCTTAGTCCCCTGGTGTTAATTTGATGTTCAGGAGGCCGAAAAGACGCGCGTTTATCTTATTTTTCAAAGGACGCTCGTCGCAAAATGCTCTGTCAGTGGGTTCACATTTCTCAGGAACGCATTTTATAGCCGCTGTATGCGTCTGCCTTCTTGTGCGCGTGTACAGTGGAGAGCCGATAAACGTATTACTCGTGATACAGGGTGGCGCGGAGCCGACTGACACATTTCAAATTTGAATATTGCGCCGGCGCGATAACTTGTCATAGTTGGCGGGAAGGGGAACGGTAGAGGAGAGGACGCCATTTCATATGTTCAGTCGCTATGAGCGTTGGAACGTGCAACAACATGTTACCTGTGTTCGTAGTTTCGGCGACATCGCTTGGCCTGCTCGGTCGCCCGACCGTACTGTACCAGATTTTTTCCTGTGGGGGTTCCTGAAAGACCGTGTGTTCCGGAGGCGTATCATGACTATTCAAGAACTCAAACAAGCCATTGTTGATGGAAGTTGCAGCTATTGATGATGAACTACGGAGGCGCGTGTACAGCAACTTCCAGACACGCTTGCAACAATGCATTGATGTAAACGGAGGTCATCTGCCTGATATTCATAAAATAAGCTTGTAATCTGTGGGTAATAAATAGCATACTTGGACGTATTTATAGACGGTTTCGCTTATTTTTCCCTATTTCCATATATTATCTATGACCATTTGAAGTGTGTCAGTCGGCTCCGCGCCACCCTGTATTTTGCATGTTGGTAAATTTCATGAAAGATCGTCGATTGGTGTATGATTTTGAAAGGGCGATTTTCGCGATTGATTACAGTAGGTAGAGACTACAAGCGGTTCTGCGCGCATCTCGAACATAGCTGTCCAAGTATATGTCGTGATGAAAGATCTTTCAAACAAAAGTCGCAGAGGGAAATGATAGCACACACTTTACGTCCACAACGGGGGAGTCCATTAATTGAATGCATCTGCCCAGTATTTTCTTCTATTTGACTTGTCAAATGATATTTGGTTGCATTGCTGTCGACTTTATGATTACTGCGACCGGACACCTGGTGACTTTGGTGCCGTCTCCGTTAGCAGAGTACTGCACTTTGTTCAGAGTGAGGGGCTGCAGAATGCGTGGAACAAAACGGCTGCGCAAAAGATCGAAAGCAGTTGGTGTGAACGAGTCACGTCCATGCCTGCCTTGATGTGTTCTCTTCTGTTCTGTTGTATTTTTTTCTGTTCTAGTCTGTTTTATTCTATACTGTTCTGTTTTAGTCTATTCTCTTTTATTCTCTTTTATTTTATTTTCTTGTATTGTATTCTGTTCTATTCTATTTCTGTTCCGTTCCATTATCCTCTATTTAATTCAGTTTCATTCTATTCTATTCTAATTCTGTTTGTTTAATTTTTATTCTATTCTGTTTTATTCTGTACTAATTCTATTCTATTCTGCTGTAATTAAATTGCAATTCCAATTCTGTTCTATTCTGTTTTGATCCATTTGTTCCTATTTTATTCAGTTTTATTCTATTCAATTCTCATTCTATTTATTTTATATTATTCTATTCTGTTTTATTATATTCTAATTCTATTCTATTCTGCTGCAATTAAATTGTTATTCTATTCTCTTCTATGCTCTGTTCTCATCCAAGTAGATTGTGCATGTACGTATTATTATTATTATTATTATTATTATTATTACACATATATCATTTAGAAACTTACCTTTGAATAGTGCAAGATATGTCGGACATCTGTCAGGATAATAATAATAATAATAATAATAATAAAGACACTAAGAGGGAACTATAAGGAAGCATATAAATTATGAAGAGAGAGGAGCCCAGTGACGAGAATGAATATGGATGCAAAAGCATTGTTAAACCAGAAGAACTACATCTTAAAAGCTAAAAGAATAACAGCTGTTGAAATTGATTAGATAAAAGAAAATATTAGACTTAAAATAGGGGATGACACAGAAGAGTACACAAACAAAGTGAATGGCGACAAAATGGATGCAAATATTGTAGATCACCAGAAGAGAGACCAAGAAAACGACAATACTGGCTTTGGTAAAGTAGAGAATAATAAACACCCAAGTGCTGAAGGAGAGCAGCACACAGTTCAGAATAAGCTAAAGGAAGACTTTCAAATAATGTGGCATAAGGTGAGGCTCCTACAAACGTCTGAAAGGGAGAAGCTGCCAAAACTAAAACAAACAGCAAATTGATAAAGCTTCAAGAAGAAATAAATGGAGTATTTGAAGAACTTTTAGAAGAAGATGAAATGAATATAACAGATATAAACAACCTGATATACGCTGCAGCCACAATTATGACACAAACACTGAATGAGCCCAGCAAAAGAAGCAAAAATAGAAGAGATGTTAAATTCTGGAAAATAAGAATGCATAAACAGATAAGCATCTGGAGAAAAGAGTTATCAATAATAGCTGAAACTGGAACAGGCTCTGATAATGGAAAGCTTAACAGGAAAAAGAGGAAGATTTTTCAAAAATATAGGTGACAAACGCTAGGGAAGTAGCACAGTTGACAGAAACATTGAAGCAGAAAGTGCAAGCAAGAGCCCAAAGAATTAGAAGGTATGAAAAAAGGGAAACCCAGTATAGTCAGAATAAGATGTTTAAAGAAGACACTAAAAAATTTTACAGAAACCTGGTCATGAAGAATATAGAGGCCAGAGAACCTCCCTCTATGGCAGAAGCAGAGACTTACTGGAAGTCACTATGGGGAGAGGAAGCACAGCATAATGAAAGAGCAGAATGGATAAGAAGGGAACAGAAAAGGAAAGTTAGTCATATAGATTGGATGTCTATACAGATTACGGAAATTACTTCATATTTGTCTAAAGCTCACAATTGGAAATCTCCTGGAAATGATCAAATACAAAATTACTACTGGCTTAAAGCTTTCCCAGCTACTCACAGGCATATCACAAAAAACTTCAATGCAATAACAGAGGAACCGCAGAAGGCACCTGACTGGCTGACCGCAGGAATAACTTATTTGATACCAAAATCAGGAGACAGCAAGGAAGTCAGAAACTACCGACCCATTACATGCTTAACGACTATGTACAAAACTCTAACAGGAATAATAGCTAAAAGAATCTCCACACATTTGGAAGAGCAGAGCTTACTGCCAGCAGAGCAAAAAGGATGTCACATTGGAAGTAAAGGTTGCAAGGATCAGTTAATGATATCAAAAGCAATATATGAGGACTGCAGGAGAAGAAACAAGAACTTACATATAGCCTGGATTGATTACCAGAAAGCATTTGATAGCGTTCCACATAGCTGGGTGGAGAAGTCAATAGAAATGGTAGGAGTGAACAGTAAAACTGTTAGATTTTGTAAAGTATCTATGGAGAAATGGAACACAAGGCTTATTTTAAAAACAAAACAGGAAGTAATGCAGTCACAACCCATTCAGATACGAAGAGGCATATTCCAAGGGGACTCTTTTTCGCCATTAATCTTTTGCATTGCACTCATTCCATTAACAAACGAGCTGAACAGAGCTGATTGTGGATATCAAGTACATGGAACTGAGAGGAAAATAAGTTACTTGTTATATATGGATGACTTGAAACTGCTAGGTAGAAATGAGAATGATTTGAAGAATGAAATGAAAATTGTGCAAACAGTTAGCAAAGATATAAATATGAATTTGGGGTTAGAAAAATGTGCAAGAGTATGTTTAAAAAGAGGTAGTGTCCAAAGCAAAATGCATGTAGGATGCACATTTGAGAACGATATTAAATAACTGGTCTCGAGAAAAGCATATAAGTATTTAGGCATAGAAGAGAGTTTTGACATACAACATAAGAATGAGAAAGAAAAGCTCAAGAAGGAATACTTGAGGAGATTGAGACTAGTTTTGAGTACAGAATTAAGTGAAAAGAATAAAATTCAAGCAATTGGATCATTGGCAGTACCAGTACTTGGATACAGTTTCGGAATTATTAACTGGCGCCAAGAAGAACTGCAAAAACTAGACCGGAAAACGAGGAAACTACTAACAATTCATGTGTTGTGTAGAAGCCATATAATTGATATGTGCTGTGTTTTATTGTTCTTTTCTGTATATAGCTATACTGGTGTACTTATGCTACATGCTGTATTTTTCAATTATTGTTCATGAGTAAGCTAAGGATATCATGTTCAGTTAATGACCTAACTAAAGTAAACCAGACTGTGCCCGTGTCAAAGTGCACTCAATGACTGGGCACTGCGCTGAGGCACGCT
>Ga0136643_10017770_pt1 | contig 10712 bp, 8 predicted proteins | sample TergutLab28metaG_FD_96883 | JGI IMG/M metagenome (GOLD analysis project Ga0136643, IMG submission 96883) | Labiotermes labralis P1 segment gut microbial communities from Petit-Saut dam, French Guiana - Lab288 P1 (version 3) (version 3) | ecosystem: Host-associated > Arthropoda: Insects >... | reverse complement strand
ATACCAGAGGCTGTGTAATGCAATTTTGACCACCTGATGATGAGAACATGTGCTCGAAACATGTAGAGGCATGAAATAAATCTTATTGTGAAACAAATTTAATGCATCAAGTTGGTTAAATACCGAGATAAATTTCTGATGAAATTTCCTGCAGGCAAAAATAGCTCACGTGACAATATAGGTTATATAAACATTTTTCAAGTAGGTTCAATAGTATTGCTGATAAAGGCAAAAAAATTCATTGACGCTTCGGGTTCTTTTGGGCACGTGATACCAGAAATATTTGGCCAGATCTCTTAAATAGTCATAAACTCAACTGGTAAAATAGTATAAAATTGATTAACAAATTAAGAAATATAAAGCAAATTACTGCACGGAAAAAGTACTTTGCGTCTCTGCCGTCCGGGCGAAATTGCAACCCCTGAAGTGCCTATCAAACGAACTAAAGAATTATAAGATTGAAAAAGGTCTGTGGAGTTTAAAAATAGTTTAAAGCAGCTATGAGTCAGTGACTGCAGACACGTGCTGCTTGTGCGTGACACCGCGTGCCTAAGAAGCTCTCATCACTTCTAAAAAGCATTTGAATACAACAAAATAATAAAAGAAACTACAAAGACGACGACGACGACGACAACAACAACAACAACAACAACAACAACAATAACGTAAGACTATTTTATGACCAAGGATGATATTAATTCGTTCCAAGCAGGTCACTGTTGTGTGGAGGCTTCTTCCCTCAAGCGGATGGATAAGTTTTAGTAATTAACCAATTTAATGCACAAATTCTTGTCTTATAATAAGTTTATTATATGCCTCTATATGTGTCGAGCACATAGTGCTCGACACATATAGAGGCATATAATAAACTTATTATAAGACAAGAATTTGTGCATTAAGTTGGTTAATTACTAAGATTATACTGAGATGCACGGTCAGCAAAACATCAAAATTCGGATAAACAAGGTATAAATTTACACGGAACTCTTTATAATATATTAATACACAAAGATATTGTTTATTATATTTATTTATATTCTAGTTTTCTGTGTGGAATGTTCCTTGCGACTGTCAAATGATTCACGGGAGATATCCATAGCGATTAAACATGAAGGAGAAAAATTTAATACAAACAAATATGATTAATACAGGTTATGAACTATGGTGGTATAACAAATTCTTGTACGTGAATAATGCACTGTATTAACATAAAATATTTTAAAAATAGTTTTCAATGTCGAGGTATGGTATCCCCGTCGTGAGTCTAGAAAACATAATAAGAGAAAATATAACCTGAAAATGCACAATTACTATACCAATTGTAAATGGCATCTACATGTTTCTGCTACAAAAAGTAGCAATCATATGGTTGTATATATCAGAAGTATAAAACGGAGATCATATATTTTTAATTTACATATATTTTCAAATTGTTAGTGATCGAGATCTCGGCCTTACATATAAAGGTGTGTACGTAGTTGCCATTTCAATTTGCTATAACGAAGCTGTGCATTGAGGGGTCATATCTTCTTTTATTATGTAAATTTCAATTTGTTATGTTAGGGAACACGGCTCTCAGGGACGTATTCAGAAAGTTCTTGTAATTTTCACGGGTATAGCTAAAAGGTTTTGCGGAAGCGGTCTATGAATCCTTACGTGCACAACTGACGGTAAGTTCCCTAAACACTCTAAATAAAAAATGTGCTTAAAATTAGTCTAGTCATCCCTAAATTGTTACTGTAATAACGCTCCTTGGGGAATTTCTGTCAGAAGTTACAGAAGAAGGTTTTAGCCTGTAAGACAAGTTTATGTGGTGTCAGTTACAAGAAGAGCAGAAGAAAGTTTAGTGTTAATCGAAGTGACTCAAACCACCTCTGTGTTTTTGAAATATTACTTGTGTCTTGAGATTGCAAACGAGGGGCTGTGACCTCCGCAATTCATTTTGCAAATTATCTTATAATTAGGCCCACAGGAGTTTCATCTTTATTTAGTTAACGATGGACAATAAGACGCACAATAGTATATAGCTCAGGAATGATCAGTTAGAAGTTCACCATCTGGTACAACAGTGTAAAAGTTTCCACTACAATTTCGGTTCCACTTGGCATCACCCGCATCATCTGAAGTTAGTGTACTCTTAGTTTATCTCGTTATACTATTTTATATACGGTAACAATAAAGTTCAGATACACTAATGGTGAGGTAAATATCAGTCATGAAACCACAACTATAGTAGTGTGGATTTATTATGGTATTTAATAGCAAAAAGTAACTACATGTTTCGGCCAATAGCGGCCATCTTCAGGTTATTACAATTTTTCTCAAAGAGTATCATATATATGCCTATATATGTGTATATATACTATATGGTACTCTTTGAGCAAAAGTGTAATAACCTGAAGATGGCCGCTATTGGCCGAAACATGTAGTTATTTTTGCTATTAAATACCACCATAAATCCATACTACTATAGTTGTGGTTTCATGACTGATATTTACCTCACCATTAGTCTGTCTACACACAACGGGGATGACACACCTCAGAAACTTCAGACATTTTTTTCGAAATTATTTTTGCCACTTGGATAAAAATTTACGTTCTTCTGGGGACGTGGTGTCCTTAATTTGGCAGACAGGGACCGAGGCTTTAAGAGGAAATTCAGAGATACTTAATTTTTTCTGAGAGACCGATTTTTTGTTTAGTGTTTCTGGAATTAAACTGCTCTTTAATGAGGGCGGATTAAAATGCCGGTCTTAATACTTTAAAGTATTTCTACTCAAAAAGATGGAGTGAAAAACTCAGGTTTATGTTACAGTTTACATTTCAGAAGTTAAAATTGTAGCAGACGAAGTTTTACGCTCATTTTAACTACTTCTAGATGTCGCGATTCCAGTGACGGAACTCACCAAATGCGTTCTCAGATCGCTTCTTTTAGAACAAGTTCGATTACCTGTAACAAAGACGATCATTTGTTAAAGACAAAGTGGATATTATATCTGCACAATACCCTCCATATATCCCTGGCTGTTTGGACAGGGGAGTATGTAAATTAGTTACTAACAATAGGATAATTTTATTTGTACTCGGGAAAGCAGAAAATGAAATATTTTAACTGCAATATTAAACAGATATGACCGGAAAACTACATTTTAAGTGATTTGAAATGTGACTGGTACACAGTATCACCATAAATTACAAGATACCTACAATAATTAAGGTTCTATAGCCCGTAATTTCTGAGTTAATCAGCTTCCGTTTTCCTGGGATTAGACGCATCATCATATTGCAAAGGACGGATGATATATCATTCACACCGCTGCCAAGATCTGAAAACTCTCAAGCAAAATATTTTCCGGTGTGATGTAGCGCATTATTGGGGGTTTCGTGTAATAGATGGCGTGTCCACTCAGTTAAGTCCTATCCACGGAACAAGTTGATGTGCCATAGCAGCAAAGCTGAGAAGTTGGTTCTTACTGAAAAATTCGTAATGTGGTTTCGTTTTAAGCGTACTTGAAACCAGGAAATCAACACAAATTGAAAGAATTTGTAAGGTACCGGACCGACAATTCAGGCTTCATGATTTTCCCGTTGAATATGGAACTGTCCTTGAAGAAAAGGAGTACTGCAAAATGTGTGTAGGCTGCCGACCAAGAGTTCTGACGGCAGGGCACAAAATTTGACGTCTGGGGAACACACTTTCACATCTTCAACGGTTGCACGAAGAATGAAACTAGTTCCTGGAATCCACAGTGACGGGCGATGAGACATGTGCGCGTCCGTTAACCCCTTAAGCATAACAAGTGAAATGCGGGAGTCATCTAACTTGGATTCATGCTTCGGTGCAAACAATCAACCGGAACGCCTACTGCGACAAGCAGCGATGTCTGCTCGAGACTATTCCCAGCAAGAGATCTGACCATTTGTCGCAAGGTGCGACACTGTAGCACACCCCACACAGCGCACGTCAGACACGCGAGTCATTACAACCATTTCCCCGGCAACGTCTGGATGATTCGTCCTATAGCCCTGACCTTCTCAAGTCCTTCGTTTTGGGCCGCTGAAGTAACGTCTTTGTGGTCGATGATTCTATAACGTTAAGCAAGTGGAAATGTCTGTTCATGAATGGATGAAATTGCAAGAGCCCAGTTTGAACAGCGGCGGAAATGTAACTTGTGCCAAAATGGGAGAAAATCATCAATGTGCTCGTGGGATTTTTTTGAAAAATATTGTTCCTTCAGTGGAATAATTGAGCTACATTTTACGTTGTAATATTCTCTCATTTAATTTTCATGACAAGACAACTGACTTATTGCAATCCTTTGTAAAGTTCTTTATTAACATGTGATGAAATACGCAATTCGTGCAACACAAGAAAAAGTCAAGAATGTGAATCAGATTGTTCATTTATAGCTGTAGTTCTTCTCCAATAAAGAACTTATATGGACCTATATAAGTTACATCCAAGAAGTAGCTATGTTCCAGATTTTAAAATGTTCAGTTTTAACTTTCAGTACATGAAACAATTCAATTTAATGAAATCATTATAATGTTCATTTATACTACTGAATATTTTTAATGTTTTGTTGGCCGTGCATCGTGATATATCCGTACAATAATAACCAACAAGATACACTAATTAATTTCAATTTATTTCAGTAATTAAGAACTACATGATTCGAGCAGAGCTACTGTTCATTATCAGCAGGTATTACTCTATATATACAGAGTAATGCCTGCTCGTAACAAGTTGAGATTAATTATTGAAATAAATTGAAAGTAAGTAGTGCATCCTGTTAGTTCTTACTATGTTTCTACTTCATCAGTGTTAGCTGCGTCCTGTCCTCTACAAAACTACAACGAAACTTCTTATTTGTTATTCCAAACTCAATAGTTTCATTAAGCAGCTCATCTGGATATGAACGGATGCATAAATGCACGCAGGTCTGTGACACGATCGTAGGAAATTTCGTGAAATCTGCAACAATATTTGACTCGTTTAATCTCTCATTTTAGGATTGTATTTGTAAACGTCATGCGGAGTCTAAGGGCGCAACTAAAGAATTTAGAGTACGTCGGATGAAATTCAGTTTGACGTTTAAGGACGAAGATATTCACTAAGCCTTTCAGGGACATGTGAAAACTAATTTCCGAGAAAACAATACTGGTCTCTTTTTATCTCAGTAATTAACCAACTTGATGCACAAAATTTTTGTTTTACAATAAATTTATTTCATGCCTCTACATGTTTCGAGCACATTTACTCATCATCAGGAGGTCAAAATTGCATTACACAGACTCTGGTATCATCACACTGAAACAAGTGAATGGTCTAAAATTACTAAAATACAATTCTATAAATATGGGCAAATAGTAGTAAAATTGATGTGTGATTTTTTCGGGTGTGATTACTGTATATTACTTACTTACTTACTTACTTACTTACTTACTTACTATGAACATGCTATGCCATGTAGGGGTTATTTTTATCCAGTTATTAAACTTATTAGAAAGGATAAACATAACTTCTACATGACATAGCATGTTCATAGTAAGTAATACACAGTAATCACACCCAAAAAATTCACTCATAAACTGTACTACTATTTGCTCATATTTATAGAATTGTAGTTTAGTAATTTTAGACCACTCACTTGTTTCAGTGTGATGATACCAGAGGCTGTGTAATGCAATTCTGACCTATGATGAGCACATGTGCTCGAAACATGTAGAGGCATGAAATAAACTTATTGTAAAACAAATATTTTTGTGCATCAAGTTGGTTAATTACTGAGATAAATATACTGAGATGTACGGTCAGCAAAAACATTAAAAAAAAAATACTAGTCTCGTCATGTACATCTCCGTCTGTCTTCACGGGACAACACCAAACACCATCACACTTTTTACTGTGAAATTTAATATTTGTGATTTTTATTCATATTACTCTACACATACCAATGTTGGTTGAAGTTGGAAGAATATAAGAGAGGCATGTGTGTGTGTGTGTGTATATATATATATATGTATATATGTAACGTAACACTGAGGCGCCTTCGAGTAATCATTTTTGCTGTGGCAAAGCAACGAGTGTTACATATTCTGGTTGTTTTTTTTTCAGCCTTATTATTCAGCATGCAAAGAGCATGTTCCGTGTTATGCTGTCATCTGTGACCTATTTAGCTGCACCATATTTTCACACATATCTCAAGACGACACGTTTTTCTGAAAAAAAAAATATTGGACATTGAATGGGTGTTTTGATTGTATTGACAAGTTCTTTTCTGAAATATTTTTTATTCTAAGAATAATTCAGCGGGATTTTATCATTAGCGAATGCCAATCTTCATGTAAAGAACTAGTTATTGTTATCAGATTTTAAAGAACCTTGGATTTTTTCGACAGATTTGCAATAAACATTTAAATACATTTAAGCGTAGTATCTCCAGCGGAAGCCGAGTTTTTTCATGCAGGAGGGCGGGCGGACGAGCAGACAGAAAAACATGTTAAAGCTAATAGTCGCTTTTCTCAATTTTGCGAACGCCCTTAATAAAGATCACTTTGCGTGAAGATTTATATCTCGTCGTGACTGATCCTTATAATTGCGACAGATTATCTATTCTCTGCGAGATATGAACTGGGAATGAAGGAAATACTGACCATCTTGAAATAACATTGAATATTATCTCATTGTTTCTGAGATATAGATCATAATAGACTGCAAATCCTTTACTAGTTTTGGAGGAAATTCCACAGTGTGTGTTGCTAAGACACGGCAAAGCGCATTTCAAACACACCCACCCTAAAATTTTTTTTTTTAAACGGTATTTAAAAGTAAATCAGGATAATTTTCGACTTTAAAAGGTTAATAATAAAAGAAGCTAACACTTATTTTACATTCAAGTGTTTTTAAGTTTCATATATCGATTTAAAAAAAACAAAACACAGTTTTTGTGCTGAACAAGGTCGTAGTGGACAGATGCACGCAGATAAAATCCAAACTGCCAATGGCAATATTCCACACCAATTTTTCATCTACATTCTTCCAGTGACTTGAGAAATGGAATAAGCTAGTCGCTAGATCTACAAATCGACGGAGGAATGTCACCGTTTTATTATGCTCTCGCGCTTTGTATTTCTGGCCGAAAAACCAAGTCTAAAAGCGAAATTTGAAGACGCCACTGCAATTTCTACATGTCTGGAAGACGTCTGATACTTTGTTCTTGTTCATAGCAACGTGTCTTTATTCAGTAAAAATAAACAACTTGTTCTACACTGTCCTACATCTGTCGTATGTACATGTTATTTTACCTCAGACAGAATAAAATGTAACTGATTTAATTTAGCAAAATGTTTAATACTTATCTCAGACCGGGAATGTTGAATTTAATGACAGTTATTTCTAGGATCTCTCTAAATTAAGGATAAGAATTCAGGTAAATTTAAATAAGCATACAGATAGGAACATCCTACGAGACCCAGAACTGATCTCAACATAGAATTAACTGTAAAAATGTGTTCGAGTTATAATGTCCGTTTCAACAAAAACAAAGAAATTGCTGCCATAAATTAAGTAACAGACGGGAATCTGTTCCAAGTAATATCCAGAGATAGGTACATGTGTATCTCATTAAAGTGAATTAAGTAGCATATACACAGAGAAACATTGAATCTCCTTATTCTATAATAAAGTTCGTGTACGATCATCCTCACTGCCGCAAGCACAGCGAGAAAAGAGTAGAATAGAAGAATACGATATAAGCCTATGAGTTGAAATTCTATATTCTTTCCTCCTTTAGTAAGTCCTAAAATTACAAATACCTATGTGGGCCATGTAGCAGTTTCTGCTGAAAACTATCAGTCATTCGAAGCATTCGACAATACAAATATTGAGATTGGTGGTGATAAGCTGAATATTTCCAATAAAATGCACATGTAGGTAGCAAACCATTAGTCTTACCAGGCTGACTGTCCAAGAGTGTTATTTATAGTTCATGCTTGCACGAAGAAATGATGACTGAGCAGTGCAGTTGTAAATCGTATCCAGAAATGAGAATTTAGTTGTTTTGTAGTTGAAATTTGTGGCGGCTTCTCACTAATTCTAATATAAGGATTGGTGATGCAACACAACATTATGTCTAAGTAATAAATTGAGAGTCATTGCAGTTCAGTAAGCACGTAACGTATTTCCTTAACGTCCTTCATTCTATTCTCTGACCTGATTTTTCATGGCAGCATGTAAAGCTGATGTGAAAAGAGTACAGAAAGGCTTAGGCCTATGTGAAGATAAAGAAAACGAGATTTTTTATAGTGCTACTTGTTAGCTCTGCAGAATATTTTTTCGAATTTTGAGGTTTGTTTGACCGTGCATCTTCATCATGAAATTAAATGAAATGGCAACTTGATGCAACATTGTAATTTATTGAAGTTTCTTTAGCTCGACATGTTTCGGGCGTATACGCCCATCATCAGGGGCACTAGATGTTAAGTTGCAGCATATGGTTTTCTGCACTGGAAGGAATGAGGCAACATGAAGCGTGTGTAAAGTGGCCGCACCACGGAATGCGGCCACTATACACACGCTTCATATTGCCTCATTCCTTCCAGTGCAGAAAACCATATGCTGCAACTTAATATCTAGTGCCCCTGATGATGGGCGTATACGCCCGAAACATGTCGAGCTAAAGAAACTTCAACAAATTACACTGTTGCATCAAGTTGGCATTTCACTTTATTTATATTGAATTTATGAAGGTGGTAAATGTTCGGGTAGAGAGACGGTTACTTCAACGGTAATGCTTTAGACATGTATTCGGAAGATGTGCAGTTCAAACATCCGACAGGGCACCACTCGCATTGATTGAGGTATTTCCTGCTTATCTCACTTCCTCGGCTATTTGGAAGGACCGAGAACACGAAAGTACTTCGATCAGGCCACTATCGCTTGTTTGAAAAGAATTTCAGTTTCATCTTCCTCCGATCATCCTACAATCGACGGTATGCATTCTGAAATATAGACAGAGCCGTAGATTAAATCACTGAGGATCATAAAATAAACACATAACGTACGGTGACCCATACTATAGACCTGGGAAGGTAAATGTGACCCTATAGCAGGTCATGAAGACCTAGCAGGGGAGTAGAGGTACAGTCTTACTATTTCTTTAACCTCGGTGCTAAATGTGAGTTGGTGGTCAACGCTAAATACCGTTTGCTTTACCCATGGGAAAGGAAGCCAGTACATGTTACACAGTAGGAGGAGTGGGTCCCAGGGCCAGTCTGGACGGGTGCAGGAAAATTCACTCCCACCGAGATTTTCGATCCCCAGACCGTCCAGGTCATAGGGAGTCGCTGTACCAACCGTGTTATCTCGGGTCACACTGTAGGCCTATAAGTTCGAATTAGTACGTGATAATAAATAATGGATTTGAAGGGTTTTGAAAGGAAGCGGTAGTGGTTTAATTTACTGTAGTACGCACGATTGCACTTTACTAATATTTGCCTGAAGAGACTCAGTACAACCACGAGGAAGTCATTGATATTAGAGTGTATTCCGCTGAGGCTCGAACTAGAAACCTCCGAATACAAGTCATGATTACCGTGACTCAACTTGGCTGATTCGTTTAGGTTAAAAGGAGAGAAAAAATAGCCGGAATTAAGGAAAAAAATGGTAAGGGAATAAAAGAATAAATGAAAGTATGGAAAAAAGAAAATCCTGTTGTACAGTACATGTACGCTGTAAGCATTAACTCCTGCTGAGCCTCCGGAAAGCACGATAACATATCGTGGAGCACAAAACAGTAGGCTGTAGTGAGAAAACTCACCCACACTTCGTGTACATTAAGTAGACATGTCAGTTTGCGGAAAACACAAGTCTCCAAATCAAATAGGTTCAACACCCCACCCTTGTGTAGATGAACTCTCATCAAACATTGATTGAGAATGACCGGTAGAGCCACGTCGGTGTCGTGTTTGTTTTATGCACGTTATTGGACACTCCGACGCCGAATCCACCCATTCATCGACGATATAATTGCAGGACAAGCGCATGTTCATTGGAGCTAGGATGGTCCTGTGGGGTCTTGCTGCTAGAAGCATACAAAGCACAAACTTCTGTACTTGTCACGTCCATACAAACAACCATGTTTCCTCGAACGAAGTGAATCCGACAAAAGGTTGCCATCCAATTCCATCCTATGCTTCTCACGACCATTTTTCTCTTTCGCTACTCCAATATCCTCATTTCTCTGTCGCCTGCAGTCACAGGATCTAAGCCATCTATATTTACACGTGCAGTGTGCCTTTCTCTGTATCGTGGGACAAATACATAAAAACGAACCCAAAACGTAACTGGGAAAAAATTTTATTTCTTACCACAGCGCCTGCCTTATGACTTGTGCTGTTCTTTGTAATAGGAAAGCAAATTATAATTTTTTTTCTACTCTAGCCACTGATAAATCTCACTTGGTAGATGAAAAATACTTTTTATCAAGTTATTTTGACCCTCTTACTCGAGAAGAATGAGATGGGCTGGACATGTGGCGCGTATGGGTGAGGAGAATAGGGGTATAGGGTCTTGGTGGGGAAACCAGAGGGAAAGAGACCACTGGGGAGACCTAGGCTTAGATGGGTGGATAATATTAGGATGGATCTCCAGGAGGTGGGATGTGGATATATGGACTGGATTGGGCTGGCCCAGGATAGAGACAGTTGGT
>Ga0136643_10017767_pt1 | contig 10712 bp, 9 predicted proteins | sample TergutLab28metaG_FD_96883 | JGI IMG/M metagenome (GOLD analysis project Ga0136643, IMG submission 96883) | Labiotermes labralis P1 segment gut microbial communities from Petit-Saut dam, French Guiana - Lab288 P1 (version 3) (version 3) | ecosystem: Host-associated > Arthropoda: Insects >... | reverse complement strand
TCCGTCATTTTGCAATAACTGACAATCCGACGAGCGTTCACAACACTTACACAGTCATCGACCGACTGCCGGCTACTGACGCTTTCTATAGGCGGGAAAAAATTCACGCATGCGCATAAATGTTCCCTCCACATCTACAATGATGGACACTTCCCGTGCTTGATTTGTTTATGCGGGAAAATTTAAGGTCCGATACTTTTTTAACAGACCACGTATATACTCCATCCATCTTGCAGATTTAAAGGATCTGAAGTCTGAATTTCAACTGTATAATATTAAAAAGTTAAGTTAAATTCCATACAAAAACACACTGCTTCTGCGTAAGAAGATCAATAAATTAATTCTTAGGTGAAAACCTAATAGCTGTGTGTTGTGAGAATCATGTGAAACTTATAAATATCAGTTCTTCACTTACTTATTTACTTAATTTATTACTCATTTATTTAATTATTTACTTACTTACTTACTTAATTACTTGCTTGCTTACTTACTTACTTCTTACTTAATTACTTGCTTACTTTACTTACTTACATACATACTTACTTACTTACTTACTTTTACTTACTTACTTATGTACTTTTACTTACTTATTTACTTACTTACTTACTTACTTACTTACTTACTCCATGCAGCCGAGACCTTTTTGATAAGCTAGCCTTTTTTTCAGTCAGTCAAGAAATTCCCCACACTTTATGAAAACCGAATGTTCATTACCGCATTCACAAGTGACCATTAGAGACAATACAGGCAAGAACTGGCTCGTTCCTGGAGAGGAGACAAAATGTGACATCACAGGAGACAGTTGGAGAAGGGTTTGCGGGTTTCTTGGTCTTATTCTAACAGTGCTACTGGTGATGGGGTGATGCAGTCAAACCCAGTCGTCCCTAGCGAGGAACAATACTGAACTAAATTCTTGCACACGTTAGAAACCAGGAATGGGAAAGCAAAGCCATACAGAAACTCCTAGAAACCCACGACGAGGAATTGATCAAAGTAAGGAAAGAAACAAAGGAGGAGTTCGGCGAAACCACTAGAGGTTTGATTAAAGAGTTCAGACAGGTGAAGCAAACAATAGAAAAATGTGAGTCGTGGCAAAAAGAGATAGCAATTGGACTGGAATGGGGAAGACAAAAGGAAAAAGCATTGTTATATTCGAGTTTGCTGAAGGTGATAATGACAGCTACATCGACTTGTTAGAGAAAGTGTCAAAACAAGGCTGTTGTCTGAGCTAACATTTAACATCTGTATTCACGACCTTGTAGATTGCATTAAGGAATGAAGCAGGCACTTCGCAGTAGTGGCTGAGCCAGCAACACACTGTCGTTTGTTCGCAAACGTTATACTAACAGTAATAATGGTTACCTTCACAAAAAATGGATTACAACAAGGGAAAAACCAAGAAGGAAAAATCCGTGAAACGTGGAGCCTAAAATTTAACCTCAGGTGATGGTTTTCAAGAAAGGTGGAAATGAAAACAACAATGAACGTTGGCACATGGAAGGACATAAGCTAGAAATCGTAAGTGAAATCACATATTTGGGGATAAAACTAGAAAGCACAAGGGGCTGAAGAAGGCAGAAAGTGAGGATTACAACAATAGTGCCTAACAACAATGCCAAACATGAGAGTAAGCATGTTACATCAAATTTATCGGATGAAATGTGAATCCAGGGTGCTACATGGGGCTGAAATTTGGGGAACAGATGGGAGCTTTGGAAATGGTGGAAGGAATGCAGGTGAAATTCGGCAAGGGAGAGCTAAGAATCCCTAGAAATGCGGCCAAGGGGGCAGCTGAGATTGAGGTTGCGAGGGACGGCAGGAGAGGAAAGATTCCGTGTGCTGAGATATAACACAGGATTAGGTTCGAGCAGAGTGCAGAGGTAGAACCGATGAGACAGAGTTATGATTGGCAGGTTGGACAGCCGAGGGTAGAATGTTGGGATAGGAGACTAAGGGAAGAAATGGATAATATCGGGCTTGACTACGTACGTCAGAATGCGAGAGAGACAGAAATAAGGTCCATGTGCCACATCATGAAGCTCAGATGCGCGGTTAATCAAAGACAGAGTTGGCTAGCCGAACTGAGAGAGAAGGGAACTTTATCAATATATGGGGATTTGAAACACTGTTTGGGCAGAGGGATTATACAACCTGCAGCACTGTGAATGAAGGAAAGAAAGAATTGGCACAGCATGGTTTAGGCTGGGAATCTTGGGGAGGAAGGGGGAACACAGAAGTCCAAGTGCGAGCCTAAGAAATGTATGTTTACAGACATATTACACTCCATATTTTTATGGAATGTAAGGGTTAGTAGTCACTGTGATGAAGGTTTTTCTCTGAGATTTCAAGGCTACATCGTCACACAAGTAGCAGAAACTCTCTGGTTTATTTAAACACTTTCTTGGCATAATGAAAGCTGCCACAGAACTGTGATAGGATGTATCAGTAACAATCTTCAGAGGAGTAACACGTGTGGCAGAGGCTGAGCAAACCTAGCACTGACAAAGCAGTGCCCCTCAGAGGGGCTGGGGTTTGGCTGGGGTGATGTGGTATCCGGATGCAGGCTGAAGTCTGCATCCGGATACCACACCACCCCAGCCAAACCACACTGTAACACCAACACGCATCGTACCAGAGCAATACAACCCATGAAATAACTCAACAAATAAGTCGCAAGCTCCTGAGGATGGCTGTACTAACATTCGAAACATGCTGAACATTAAATAATGAAATAAAAAAGCAAGTCACATCAAGTTGGTCTCTCTTTATTCAACTATCAAGATGATGCACGGTCCAATAAACACAAAATTGTAACTATCAATTTATACCGATAACAAAAGTTGGATACAAGTCACGTTTGACTTCTGCAACTACAAGAGGTGCTCAAAGTGGTTACCATCAGCGTCTAGACACTTCTGATTACGGCGAACTACTGCTTGAGCAACGTTGACCAAAGTGTCCACGTGTATCGCTGCGCATGGCGTTTCAATTTCCTGCCCGTCGCATGGTAACGCTAACATTCATTTGATTAACGCCATATTTTGAGCGAACGTCCTACTAAACTAAACTACCGTAATTCAATTCAACTCCGAAAAGTAATACATAGATAACGTCTCTTAAAATGTGTGTACATTTTTGGCACCCCCTGTATATATATATATATATAGTGTGTGTGAATGGTCAGCAGCACGCCCCGATCTCACTTTACCCCCGAGAAAAACCCGGTACCCATTTTACAGGAGGCTGGGTGGGCCTCAGGGCCGGTCTGGACGGGCGGAAAATCTCTTCCCCACTGGGATTCGATCCCGGACCGTCCAGCCCGTAGTCAGCCGCTATACTTTCTGAGCTACCCGACCCACACACATACACACACACACATATATATATATATATATATATATATATAAATTACATGCTCCTGATAATGCGATAGGAGGCAGAAAGTATATAGATTTGCGTAATGTAATTCGATAGGTATATTTTATGGCATTTTGGTATGATGGTTTATGGGTTTATGGTTTATACTGAAACTCTGCATCATGCGCTAGTAATATGAATATGAGGCTTGTAAGTCTTCAGTTTGGTTAGTTGTAAATTCTCTCTAATTAATGAGGGTTTTTAGCGCTAGATTTATTTGCTCTTCGCCGTGTTTCGGCATGCTGTCAGTAATTTTATTTGTCTACTGTCTGTACTCTGCAGTGTGGTCCATAGGAAAGGAACGGATTATTTATCGGCCAGTCACCCGTACAAGTTTCGTGACACCGTGCATACTCTCAAAGTTGTGTCACACATAGCCATGCGTGTAATTAAACAGCATCAATGTCTGGCCACTGAAGACTGAAAAGCAACATGAGCGAATCTCATTCTACAGGTTGTAATTGCTGTTGACTGACCTGCATGAATGTTGTTTAATATTCGCTTTGATCGTTTCGGTGGTGGTACTGAAAAACGTGCCTTTGAGTGCTATGAATGGCTGAAAGCGTGTTGACCTGTTAGACACAGCAACAGATGGTGGCATCTAATTAATCATTTTATCAACGCAGTAAAATGGGGAAAATGCGTTAAATGTGAATATTTAACTCTTTGAAAACTGAGCTTCATTTAAATTATGCATTAAACTTGATGTGTCACATTACTGAGAACAGCGTCCATGTCCGTTAAAAATACAGGCAATTCGCATTGTTGAAGCACACAAATGAACGTTGTTGGCAACATGCAGAGATTTTTAATGTTGTGACTTATGGTATATATATATTTACCAAAGGGGCTTTTATTGATGAAATGTTTCCGAAAGTTACACAGTTATTCACTGTGGTGTCTGTGAACTAAAATGGGTCACATTTTAACGTAAAATTACTGGAATATTAATTGCTGTTACTTGCATATGTATATCCATAGATCTACTGATAGACGCCAATCAAAATTGAAACATTTTAAAGTCCTACAATCGCTGTTTTATATAAGAAAGCCTATACGAACAAACAAATCGTACTTTAGCACCGTCAGCACACGTTTACTATAGCTAAAATTGCGTGCCAAACACCAACATAACGCTTCGTCTTTGATTTCGCCATCAAGCCAATCTATAGATATGAGTACATGTGTCGTGATGTCAGTTTTTATTGAGCTATATTCCATTCCTTACGAGTTATTTTATTGCAGAATACCTCATTCTTATTTCTATATTTATTTCGCAAATTTTTTTTTGTATTTTACGCTGATTTGTACTGTTTAAAATTATAATTTTATGTTTTGTAAATATAATAACTTTCCTGTTGATCTAAAGACCTACAATCTGAAATTCTGTACCTTTTCTGTCTCCATGTAGCAAATCATAATTACAGTTCGCATATGAATGCAGGTGGCATTTATTCCCTAACACCAATCTGTCGTTATGAAATAGTCATTATAGAAACGAATCTTTTATTCGACAGAACGCATGTTCAGTGAACTGGTGTATAATCCTGGACTAGTGAAAAAATCTGAACTGGTGTATAATCCTGGACTAGTGGAAAAAGCAGCTGAAAGTATAGGCTGCTGATGCATAAGGCTTACTGTACAGCTTTGGTGCGTATTAACCCTTATCCTGCCAACGTGGAGAATATGGTGAGCTCCTAATAATGCCAGCAGGTGGCAGATGGGATTTAACTCTGCGTTTAAAGGGTTAAGGGCAAAAACTAATCAGTTCTTTTCTCCCTTTCTTCTAATTTTTTATAACCTTCAACATAATACAGAAGGAAATGACAAAATGTACGTGTCGATGAATGGAGTGTCTGGCAGTACCGTCGTTTCAACTATTTCGGTACGTGTGATATCCTAATCAGGTTTTCACAGCTTTGTTATAAAAAATGCCATGTTACTGAGGCGTGACGTCGTGTTTGTTGGTAACTGGTTACCGATATTTCTGGTCGTTCTGCTGACTCCTTCATCAAGTGTGGTTCAGTTCTTCTAGGACTCTCTTGAATATTTTTGAAACACGCTACTCCGAAACGTCGGTAACTCAATAGTAATCAACACAGCGTCATCCCCCCCACCAGAGGACAACAGTGTTCTGTTGTTGGTAAAATTCCTTTGGTTTGTCAGGGGTTGCGCCACATGCGGGTTCTGGTACAAAATTACAGTTAAAAACTGCCAGTAAATAATGTGAAGGACAGAATGTGAAGGACAGAATGTGAAGGACAGAATGTGAAGGCAGAGCCACAGAAATGTTGACAACCACGTTAAATTTAAAAAATAATAAACAGGGCCTGAGAATATTGCTTCTGGCAGCATTGCGTCTTACCATCTTTTTCAAAAAAATAAAGATGGCGAGTCGCAAGGTCTAGTGAAGGGAGCAGTGAAGTGAGCAGTAAATGCTGAAAAGTTATTATTACAAAAGCTTGGAAAGAAATGGGAACGAGACACAGATTGGAGGGGAGGGTGAGTTGCAAGAATTTGGGAGCGGAACCCTTAAAACCTAAACTCATTTGGCAAATATTTCAAGAGACATAATGTACCTGTTACTATTGCTTGACTTTTTAGGTAAAGGTAAAGGTAAATAAGTCCCATTACAGGCCTGGAGTGGCCCAGAGGGTTCCAGGAAGTTAAGGTTTCAAGATTACATGACAACGGCACAGGATGGTGGTAAGGTTGTCAGCCCTACGCACCGGCCGCCTTTACCCCCAGGAAATAATCCTGGTACTCATTTCTGTTAGAGGTTGAGTCGACCCCAGGGCCATAGTGCGATCGGAAGGAGTATGTAAATAAAAAATTCCATTGACACCATCGGGAATCGAACCAGCGACCTTCCGATTTGTAGCACAGCACCTTAACCACTGTGCTACCGCGGTACACGACTTTATAGTACCTGCCGAAAACTGTTACACACCTTTGCCGTATTTTTAGGTACCTGCCGAAAACTGTTACACACCTTTGCCGTATTTTTAGGTACCTGCCGAAAACTGTTACACACCTTTGCCGTATTTGTGATTTTTCACTAACAGACAATATTTCGCAAGCTTTATGCATTATGTTTAAATATCACCTTTTTTCCAGATTTTATGTAGCTTTGGCTACGAACGTCGGTTCAAAAATAATGCCTTATTTTTTTCTTGGAATCTATAATTACATTTACAAAGATACAGTTACATGTATTATGGGTACATCCTTCACAAAGTTTACACTACTTTTCCAAAAAGTCTCCATTACCAACACAACTTCTCTATTTTCGCGCGAGACGCTGTATGTGTTCCCGTGAAACTCTTTGCTGATAACGCCGGATCGCATCACGCACGCTCTTTCGGCTCGTCGTCAGCAAAATAGCGTCCTAGGAGCGCATCCTTCATGCGACCTCTGAGATGGAAGTTGGAGAATGATAAATCGGGACTGTAGCGAGAATGAGGGAGTGCAGGCTTCTGCGGGTACAGCCATGACTAGCGTTTTCCGGGAGAGTGAAGGAATCATGTCACTAGAATTCTCAGAGAGGTGCCACAGTAAACTGAGAGTGATGTGTGCAGACATTGAAGAAGTCAAAACAAACAATTTGAAGGGTTCGACCTAACAGGAAGATGAATGATGTCATCATCCATCCTACAGTCCCAATTTAACACGCTTCGATTTCCATAATTTTGGCTCCCTGAAAGATGCACTCCTAGAAGGCCGTTTTTCGAATTTCGACGAGTGGAAGTAAGGTGTGCCTTATTAGCATCCAAGTTTCAGCATATATTTTCAGGCGACCGACGTACAACTTCTCATGCAAAGGTGAAAAATGTGCTGATAATGGAGAATTCATAGGAAAATAATCTGAAGTTGGTAAAGGATGTACCGATGATGTATGTGAATTTCATTATAATTTTAATTGTAGTTTCCTTCCGCCCTTCGTAAAATAATCTGTTGGTCATCGCCATTTAACAGAGAGCTGCGGAAAATTGTATTTCGGTTGATATGGATTTATTTAACATTCTACAATAATTTGCTGCGAGGTAAGTTGCACAAAATTCGAAAGTCCGTTAATCATATCCCATCTCGGTAACCTGAAGTCCAGGAGCGGTATTTTCGCTCTTACATCACAAATTCGCGCGTTTCTTAAGTTCTTATGCCTTATTGTAGGAATTTATGTTTGTACCGGGGGTTAGTCTTCTGTGGCACACCGTGGGTGTTGTGTCCAGTGGTGTCCCGTCGTCTGGGTGAGAAAACTAAGCAGGGTGTGCAGAGATTGTTAGCATGGAGACTTCATAAGCGAGGAGTTTTCTAGGTTACAATTTGAAATCGGTGTAGTGATTAGGCTACATGAAGGAGATAAAATTATATCTTCCACTTTATTCCGTGACTTTAGGTATCACAAATCAATTTCTGCTCGAAGATATTCTTTCCACGTTCAGTATATTGACCAACAGATGCTCTTAATAAACTACATTAAAATAGAAATCAATGAGCACAATTAATGGTAAGTATCACCCGTACATGTTTCGGCACATGAGTGCCATCTTCTGGGAGTCTACGAATAAATGTATGGGTGATACTTATCATGTATTTTGTTTCATGATTGTATTTTATTTTCTTTTACTTTATTTTATTTTATTTTATTAAGTGCATTTGTTGGTCAGTATATTGAATATACGAAAATGAACATTATGAGTAACACAAAATATTCTTTCCATGTTCGCGACATATGCTGTATCATATCTCACTGCGGATAATTGTATCTGCGTTTTCTTGGTTACAATTTTATCTCATGGATTTATAGTGAGTGCATTCCCATTGAATTTTTAAAAATTGAATGCGTACCGGAGCATAACAATAAGACCTGAAAAGGTTCGTTCAATCAGTGTTAAATAAAAACAAACCGGAACTTAATTTATGTTGTAATTTGAATGTCGTATTGAAGACTTCCATTATCTGCCTTGTTTAAGACCAGGGAAACAAAACTATGCCGAAATAAGTAACATTTTTAATTGGTATTGTTAAAACACTTGCTTCGAATCTCTGCTGGTTCACCGACCGTGTGCACTGAATTGTCTCGTGATTTTCTTAAATTTCCCTCCCCCCCCCAAAAAAATAAGGGTCATCCGTTTTTGTTTTGACGCAGACTCATACTGGCTCTTGTCGCATAGAATTTGCCTATCTGTAGGTTCTTTCCCTTCGAAGTGCAGATTTTGTCGCCCGATGCCCTCCCATTTCATTACCTGCGGATAAAATGAAAATCAGAAAATACAGTCTTTGCTCCACGTCCAGATACGTAGCCGTTATCGTGAAAAATGTTTGATTGCTCTTTTCTATGTGATAAACTAGAAAAATTGTGATGCGTAAAACCAAACAGCCAGTTCACCCAACCTACCCTGACAGCGACATGTATTCGGGCTGTCAAATGTCACTTGCTTCTTGCTGACAACAGGCCAGACAGATGAAAATGGGCGTGACTGACACAAGTTGTAGCACATCATATGAAGTGATAAGTTTTATTTTGCCTGTTTGACGATACAGTTAGTAAGCACATCGCTCCGGAAGTGTCTGTAACGTTAATTAACATACACTAAGGTATGGGCTCCGATTTAAATGAACATATATTATTAATCGTATCCAGAAATTCATTAACGGTTCTGTGTCTTTATATAACTAAGGTCTATGGAAGTGTGACAGGCAACCCGCCACAGCATCCTATCCTGAAACAGGTGAACAAATTCCGTACATTCGTATTAGATTACAATACTATACCCCCTATTCCACATATTCTTTCAAAGAGGCTCGTCTATTGCCTTCAAGTTTTTATACAAAACATGTGCATTTATAGCTCATATCCCCATACATTTTGTGTGCGTGTCCCAACGGAACTACCTACATTTGATGGAGTGTCTTGCTGCATCTATCAAACCGCTCCAAACTGGCGTATTTTCGGTAAACACCATACCTTAGATATTGACTAAAATTTATAGACCCATTTCAGTAATGGTTAAAATAGAACAACCTAATACAATTATGTGAAAACCTCCTTACGTCGACGAGCACTTTCTCTTTTTGGTATTTACGTATAATTCAGATTATGTTCTCTGTGAGGTACGACCTGAGTTTGACTAAAATTTGAGCATGTAGCACGAAAACAAAGTGCTGTCCCAAAAGAACTGATTTATTGTCCGTGTAGCAGAGGACGTAGTATGACCACACCAAGACTCTCGGACAATACGGACATCCGAGCGAGGAAGCAAATCCCCTTTTGTGTCAGCAAACAGTAGAGCGTCTCTTGTGTAGCAATAACTGAACATGACGTGGGATGTCGACTGGCACGAAACGCAATTATTAGCCCTTCATTAGATATTTGGTTGGTTGGTCAAGCATGAAGCATGGTTGATTGAAAATGTCGAATATCGACTTTTAAGAGTTATCGATTGTAAACCTCCCCGCTTATAATGCCTCGGTGTTAATCCATTTTAAATCTGTTGCTAGGATATGAAGTAACAGTACGCTTTGTATTAAAGTGCTCTGCGTGCAACAGCAGAGCGAAAACCACAAAGTGTTTCCCTCCGGACACATTTCGTAAACTTTTAAGACAATGTTTTGTGTGATGTACAGTGGTAACATGGCGGTGACGCGGAAGTGCTCTGTACCGTCCGTTTCTACACAGACAGCTAACAAGACATGGAGGCGCGCTGGTGGTTGATGTAGTAAGAGCAAAAACTGCGCAGTTCTTTTGCGCCTCTTTTTCTTATTTTCTTTTTTCAACACATTACAGTCGAACAGTGGAATGCCTGGCGGTACCGTCGTAGTGACTTTTGTGAATGTGTGACTTAGATTTTAAAAGTGTTCTTATAAAGATTACAGTGTTATAAGGGGTGACGGTCGGGTTTTTTGGTATTGAGTTACCGCTGTGTCTGGCCGACATGCTGCCTCCATCTTCCGTGTGGTTCAGTTCTTTTTGGACTGTGTAATGGCCGCATGGCGGCGGTGCATAATTGTTCGTTAGATTTCGGTCGTAAAGCAGCAACTAATACGGCACTGGAGCTAAGCACGCATATTAACCTTTTGGCGCCGGAATTATTTTTTTTAAATTTTAGCGCACCCTGTATATAAAATGTGAACTATACAGGAACCAAATACGTTAGAATTATGAAACAAACTGCATTTTGAAGAGAAAAAACGGAGAGTATATACCATGTTTAAAATATTCGGTACCTATATTTGTTGAATAAATATATAAAATGTAACTTTAGAGGTTAGCGGTGCGGTACGACCACTATAGT
>Ga0136643_10017765_pt1 | contig 10713 bp, 8 predicted proteins | sample TergutLab28metaG_FD_96883 | JGI IMG/M metagenome (GOLD analysis project Ga0136643, IMG submission 96883) | Labiotermes labralis P1 segment gut microbial communities from Petit-Saut dam, French Guiana - Lab288 P1 (version 3) (version 3) | ecosystem: Host-associated > Arthropoda: Insects >... | reverse complement strand
AGTAATTTGTCAAAATATTCTTTCCATATTTCTGCTTTCTTCTTTGTATTCATTGCCAATTCTCCTTTTTTGTTTCTAATTATGGTAAATTTATTTCAATATCCTTTCTTCGATTGGTTTACTTTTTGATGCATTTTCCTTGTGTTATTGTGCTTCTGATCTTCTTCTATTGATTCTATTACATTTTTCATGTCTGTCTTTTTCTTATTCCTAATTATTTTGTGAACTTCTTTTCTTTTATGGTGTTACTCCTGCTCTTCCTTCTCCCTTCTTCCTTTTATCAACCACTTTTCTCTTGCTTTCTTCATTTCTTCTATTGCAAATTTGCATTCCTCATCATACCATTTATTTTTAAATGTTCCTGTCCCTTGATCCTTTTCTTCAATAAGCTGCTGTTTGATTTCCTTGATTATTGTTTTAATGTTCTCCCATTTTTCATTAATATTATTGTCAATATATCTTAATCATCCACATTTTCCAGTATTTCAAACTTATTATTAATTTCTATAACATATTCTTGTTTCCACTTTGGATTTTGAAAAATATTCACCACTTTTCTTTCCTCATTATGTTTATTTCCAGTTTTTACCCTAAATTTCACTTTGAAATTTATCGTCAGTAAGTTGTGATCTGAGCCATTGTCTGGTCCCCTTAATGCTCTGATGTCTGTTATTGCACTCCTGAATCTAATTAAAACGTGATCTGTTTGGTTCACTGTACTGCCATCTGCTGAATACCATGTCTCTTTGTGAATATCTTTATGTGGAAACCTTGTACTTCGTAAACTTAAACCTTTAGATATTGCAAACTGAATCATTTTTCTTCCTTTGTTGTTAGTTTCATTATGTGAACTTTCATTGCCAGTGGTGGGTTTGTATATGCTTTCTTTACCAACTTTTGCATTAAAATCTCCAAGTATTATTTGAATGTCCAACCTAGCTATTTGATTTATATTTTGCTCTACTAAATTGTAAAATTCTTCTTTTATCTCTTTCGTTTTGTCATTTGTTGGTGCATGGACATTTATCAGAGTACCTGAAAACCATTTAGCTTTTAATCTCAAACAGCATATTCTTTCATTTATAATTTTGAAATCCTAACATATTTTTAAAATTCTTCAATTACATAAAATCCACAACCAAAATCATGTTTTTTACTTTCTAATCCACTATTGAATAAAGCAGATGTTATCAAATTTTTGAATACCACTTTCCAACCGAGTTTCCTGAAGTGCTACTACGTCGAAGTCTAAATTTGACAATTCATTATGGAGCACTTTTAGTGCTCCTGACCAAAATAGGCTTCTTACATTCCACATTCCAATTTTCATATTCCTTTTCCAAATCCATTCATCATCAGTTATCCCTTCCTTCCAAGACTCCTTCGAGAAATTTGTAACCATATATTTTTTACTTAGCTGGGGGGTTAACCTGTCGTAAAACCCTCAACCTGAAAGGCCAGGATTTTTAATCAGGGTTTACTCCCTTATACGACTTTCTTTCACCACAGCTTCCAGAGCGTCGTCTACCCTTGGTTTGATTTTGGAGTGTTCTTCTTCTAGGAAGGTTGCCACCAAGCACAAGGGTCCCTCCTACCCTATCTGATAGACCCTTATGATTGGGTCCATCAGACCCCCTTGCTCTTTCTGCTTGGTGACCCATGTTGCCGAAGTGGTTGGTTACCTCAACCCTAGCATGGGTTACTCAACTTAACAGGACCCATTGCTAGTAGGCAAGAGTGGGGTAGGAGTGGAGAGGTTTGTAGATTTTCATCTTCATGTTGAAAATCTTATTAGGTATCATGTACCTTCACATCACACTCCCATATGGGTCCCATTTTAAATTTATAGGGCCCTGAAATGCATTTGTGACCATACAGTGTGCTGAAGTATGCAGTGTGCTAAGAATTAATAATACATACATTGCACTGAGCCCAGCATTGCATCGTTTAAAATCTCTGGAACAGAGTAATTTTCAAAGTGCTTCCACATGCTGTTTACTTGAATTTTTTTAAAGAGTTGGAAGTAATCAGGTTTTAGATGTTTTTTTCCCATACATGTTTGTGGAATAGTGTGTATTTAAGCCTGGAGTGATGTGACCTACCAGATTCGATTCCAATTTGGGATGTTTTCTTTGTTCCATTTTTCACCTGATTAACAAATATGTGCTTTTTTATGACCAGTGTTTACATCCATATCCAAATGTTGTTTAAAATTGGTACAAAGATAGCTTTTTTGTGTGTTTATGAACACAGGCATGGCAAGGTAAAATTGAGAACTGTTGCATTAGAAGCAGAGTGGTCATTTATAGGCATATTGACAGTATTTTTGTGGAAGTATGTGACATTAGTAGAGAAAGTACATTTTTTATGTTGTGACTAGTTGATGTGCAGTGGTGGTGTGGACCTGTTTCCACTCCATGATGCTCATTGCTACATAGATGGGGCAACACCCAAGCACAGAGCTGCAGAGGATCACCTGTACCACTGCATGGCATTACTGTCAACAAGCCACAGTTTCTCATGGAGTCGCTGGAATCTACTGGCTGGAAGACGTAATATGGTATTACAGATGAAAGAATTTCTGGAGAAAAAGAGACAGGTAAGAAAGGTACAAAAAGAAATAAACATTTGTTCCCATAATTATGCACACATTGTACATATATAGTTGTAGCTATGTGCACCTTGTTTTACTCTATCTTAGTGTTTGCATAATTTCAAAACAAAGTGTAGAACAGAATATTTATACCCAAAGAAGATTACCTGACAATTTGATGTCTTATCCTATAGCAAAAAGCCTTGTATCTTTGCATACTTAAAAAAATTGTGTACTTGTTGTGCATCTGCAGAAATGAATTGTTATGAATTATTGAGATTTCTAGGTCAGTTAATTTCGGCGATATCAAATTTTAGGTTTTCATATTTTCATCAAGTTTATCCTACATGTGGCTCCTACAATCTCACAATATCTGGAATGGTACATGGTAGACATTTTCAGTAAGAGGTAATTTTTTAAGGCAGTATTATGTGCTCCATCTCAGTGTGTAATACATTTAATTCCTATGTCTATAATTAGAAACAGCTGTCATTATAGTGTTGACTTTGATATTCATTCCCCATCCCAAATTTGACATCACAAAAAAAATAAGCATGTGGCACGCAGAGAGATAGGTAGTCACTTCTTTAACTACCGTATTATAGACCACAGAAATTAAAGTGTTAATGTTACAGAAAGACTACTCACTCCTGCTTGTGAGTCCGCAAAAAGCCTGCATAGTGGATTGTACAGAAACGAGTCAATCATTCACTGATGAATGCATGCCGGGTATGAAGGTAAGATAACATAAGCAATCATTTGACTTGTGGTGCAGTTACCATACAACAGTACACATCAGTGTACAGTAGAGTATCGTTTTATGATGGGGTTATGTTCTCGAATATTTGGTTGTAAACTGAATCAACGTAAAACGAGTACTATTTAAATGGTTTAATTGAGATAGGTTCATGGGCCAAAAAAATTAGTCAAATAATTTTATAATTTGTAATATTTCTTTACATTATGACATACAATTTTAATTTAATGAATTATGTGTATAGAAAATTACACAGATAATTAAAAAAAATCAATCATATCACTTTTGTTTAAGAAGGCCCAAGCCATGGTTCAGAAGACATAAAGAAAGAATGTAATGTCAACTGTGTTGATTTTTTCTTCTTTTTTTTCTTTTTGATGTCATGGGTGAAAAAATCACAATAAACTTAAAAGAAAAAGAAATTCATGCACACTGGAAAAGAGCTGGAAGTGCACTAAGTAAAGGAAACTTGAGTTGCAACAGTGAAGCACCACAACTTTGGAGTGCTCAGTCCGACTCGACAAGGGTTGTAAAAGTGAATCATCGTAAAACAAACTGTCGCAAAACGAGACTGTACTATATTTGCGTAAGAGAATATCCTGTCACCTACTAGAGTTGACTGTGTAAGTCACAGGTACAGGTATGTCTGTGCCGTGTCTCTGTGTGAGAGAAAGTGAAGACAGAAGAATTAGAATGACAGGCCATACACTACTAAAATTTGTGTTTGTATCAGACCATCAGTTAATAAATTTCAATTAATAAACCACCTGTGTAGGGTAAATTAAGTAATCATTTATTTTTTTACATATTATGAAAGTAAAAGAGAAGTACAAGAGGTAAAGTTGTTCTGTGCTTGCCATAAAAGCATATAGGTAGTGTAGGTACAGCTCCACTCATTCCTAAACTTCACACTTGGTGCAGTTGAGTGGTCATCTTCACACCCTGGCCAGTTCTCCCCAGGAACAGACCCTGTTCCCATTGAATAGGAGACAGGCTGAGTCCCAGGGCCAGTCTGGATGTTGTGGAGATGATTAATATTTCTTCTCCACCTGGAAGTTGAACACTGGGTTCTCAGGCATCCAGCCTGTAGCATAATAACTGTACCAACTATGCTATCCTTACTCTCACAGTAAAAGAAATTCCAATTATATGATATATACAGTTAAACCCAGTTATAATGTCATATCAGTCAATTCCTAACATTGTCATACTCCTCATTAGAACGGCATTTGTTTATAACAACACAAATTATGCAGTCCCTTTCATGACATTACAACCAAGTTCAACTCTGTGTGTGTGTGTGTGTGCGTGAGTGTGCGCATGTTTGCATGTACATGCACACACACACATGCGTTTATATGTGAATATATTTGTGTACATATATACACACACTTTATTAAATGTCATGTCTTGAGGACATTGAAATAAAGCTTCACACTTTGAGTGCTTTGGCATGGTTCATTATGGATGGAGGTGGGGTAAGCACCAGAACCTGCATGGGTGTGGTAGCAAAGAGAAAAATTGCTGCCCTGCCTGAAAATCAGATCCAAATCATCCACCCTGTAGCCTGGTATTTCAATAACTGAGCAAACATAAATAATTTTATTCCTTTTCCTTAACTCTTCTACCAGATTGAAAATGATTTGAAGTTAAAATTGTGCATATTAATGAAGTCCCTCTGCCAAAAGCATGACTTTCGATTTAAGTATTATACAGATTCAAGAGAATCATTGCTGGGACTCGGTAGATATTTCTGTTCTTCAGTTTTACTGTAAGTTCTTAAAGAATTAATAAAATGAATAAAGGATGCAAGGTATAGCTTTGTTTTTTCTTTGTTGCAGTTTTATTCAGATCTGTACCATCTTGCACTAGACCGAGGTTCACCTGCAGCCATAGGGAAGATCAATGATATACCATTCACCTGGGCTGAAACTGTGTTTGAAATGCTTGCAACAACAAGAGTGCTTAGTTTTTCCTAAGACTTAAATGGAATTTTTGTTTGTGGTGATTTTTATGATGAAATATAAGTAAAGGCAGGCCTCTTTTTATGCTCTTTTGCTTTAATGCGACTTTGAAAATTTTCACCGCTTTTTGAATTTATGCAATCGTGTTTGGTTTAACATGATTTGACATAGACAATACACAGTAATTTTCGGTTTAGCACAATTTGACATGGACAAAATGTGGCCTTACTAGTGTTGTTTTGAAGACAAGTGGAAAGTAACATCACTGCTATGCCATCAGTCATGTGTATGGATTGATTATGTTGGTGATGTAATCACACAGCTTGTGTAGTTCTATCTTCATCGTCATAGGCTTTTGTTATGAAAATGAGTGAGAAACGTAAATCTACATAACCTAATGCAAAGCAAGTGAAAAATCAGTGAAAGACAATCAATATAGAAGAGAAATTAGGTGTAATAAGCTGAATTGAAAAAGATGAACGAATTTTTTACATATGATGTAATGTTAGGCACACTTGTATTAGTGTACATACACTTCATTTTATGCTGATAGAATTACAGAAAGTTCTAAGTCAGGAACTAAACTTTTTGTGTAGCAAGTTTACCATGGTCCTATCAGAATTAACAGTACCAAAAACTGTGGATGTGAGTCTTACATTTCTATTGTAAAGGTAAAGGTAAAGCATTCCCGTTACAGGCCCGGTGTGACCCAGAGGATGGGTAGAGGTATAGCTCTACTCTTCCATGACCGCAGCACTAGAAGGGGGTGAGGGGTCAGCAGCATGCCCTGGCCACACTTTACCCCCGGGAAAGACCTGGTACCCAATTTACAGGAGGCTGGGCGGGCCCCAGGGCCTGTCTGGATGGGCAGAAAATCTCGTCCCCACCGGGATTCGATCCTGGACCGTTCAGCCCGTAGTAAGTCACTATACTAACTGAGCTGCCTGACCCACACGTCACTATTGTATTCGAAATAAATAAATATATTGTGTAGTGTATATATACTTTATATACAGTAGATACATACTGTAAATGTCTGTTTGTCCACTAGTGCTATAATCATACACTATAAAGGATGAGGTCAATCCTCAAACCCCCAGGAAATGCACTGTTTTAAATGGGAATTTTGTGTTCCAATTTGCGTGTTTTCGATTTGTGCAGTGTTTTTCAGGAATGTATCCCGAGCATAAAACAAGACATGCCTGTACATTTATTTGTTCCTCCAGCTTTGGAGCTGCTGTATTTTTTTTTTTGGTGGGGGGGGGTGGGGTGGGGGAGGGGTGGGAAATGTTGCCTAAAATTTTCCTGTGTCTTATGATCTGAAGGTATACTAGGTGCTTGTGGTGGTGTTCATTTAAATCAGACTGTATATTGTTGTGTAGCATACCTGAGTGAGGCTTTATATGTGTCTCAGTCCCAACTGAGATATCAATAAACCTATATGTCACTCTAGAAACTTTGATTCATGGAAAGAACTACAGGGAATTAACCATGGAACTTTGTTTTACACTTAACGTATTAGAGACGCTGCCTTGTCTTCTTACCCTACTACTTCCTTCCTTCTGTGATCATTATGTGCAAAAATTAATACTGCACACTGTCGACAATAGTCATAATTTGAATGACCTTCAGCATGATGAAATGAAATAGGATAGGATGGGTGGGGCATGTGACATAATTTTCGGACAGGTATAGAAATACATGAACTGCATGCAAGAAGTAAAAATCTATTTCCATAGTAAAACCAACAAGATTCACCAGTGTATCAAATTTATTTTATTTTATTTTGGAATGACACTCTACATGTTTCGGACAGTCTTTCCATCCATCATCAGTAGTTCAAGACTGTGCATACAGCAACAGGCAAGCTAGCAAGCAGACAGCAGTATCTGTATGACAAATGCCTGTTGCTGTTCGTACAATCTTGAACGCCTGATGATGGATGGAAAGACGGTCCAAAACATGTAGACTGGCATTCCAAAATAAAATAAAATAAAATAAATTTGATACATTGGTGCATCTTGTTGATTTTACTATAGAAATAATATTACGATGCATGGCCATTTGAATGTCAAAAGTAAAAATCAACTTTTCATTCCAATTGCAAACCTCACAGGTGTTCAAAAAGGAATTGCCCCTTCTGATATTACAATACATAACAGTCTGCCCAGCAATATTTTAAAACTTAAGATGATAGGAAACACTTTAAAAATGAGTTATACAGGTATCTTTTAAATAACTCGTCTAACTCTGTCAAAGAATTTTTGGAGTTCGGCAGAGATAATTGAGTTGATAAATTATTTCTGTTGTAATTTGTATTGTATTATTTTATTATATTGTGCACAGTATTTGATTTTGGAGACTGTAGTATTGACATTTGTTTATAATACTGTATTGTGTTCATTTGTTTTGTTTGTGTGTTATGTGTTTTTTCTGACAAGTTTCATGTCTGACTGTTGTATGACAGAATTTGTGGACCTATGAAATGATGTGTGTATGTATGTATATGGAGAGAGAAAAGAAATATGTACAGGGTTTTGGTGGGTAAACCTGGATGAATCATATGCAGGAAATGAAACATGACCCAGTTGTCAAGTCTTGGAAGGAAGGCAGAATAAGTTGTCCCTTCATGGCATTGCCTGTGAGCTATTGTTTTAAGGCAGTGAAAGTTGTGTCACCATTCATCAGTGGTTACATTTGAAAGTAGGAGTGATGAGTTCTGGGGGTGGGAGGGGTTTACAATGCATAGTAGCTTTGCTCTAAGCTAATAATTTTTAGTAAGCTCTTGTGAATTTATGTTTCAAGTGTGTGCAGTACCATTTTTTTCTCCTCAATTTTTGTATTCTAAAACGTAGTTGTGTCGTATGGTCTTGTCTCATGTGGTGTGTGTTGATAGTATAGTAGAAAAGGACAAGATCTTGACCAAAAATTAGACAGGCCATCTACTTTTTAAAACTTCAGAATGCTTTAGCAGATCCGTATGTTGAACAGCTGTCCAGCTTCTGGTTGTAATTGTAGACTTTTGATTATCATCATCTTTATGTGATAACTTGGAGGGAAGGTATTTTAAATCAGTTCAAAATTGGAAACACAAACATAGAGGTTATTTGTTTGCAATTCATGTGTTCTTTTGCAACTCATAGTACAATATTTCTTGAATAGTCTGAAAACTGGGATATTTCTTAATACAAAACCACCCAGAATTTTTCATCATGAGCAAGATTTCATTGTAGATTATTGTGGCAGGAATTGGTCACTGATCTGTCCTGCGTCATAAATAGATCTCTGAACCTTCCACCTTACTGGAATATATTTGTATACATACACTTGTATTTTGCAAGGACATTTTACCCAGGGGACATTGTTATATTCAAGAGCTCCTAATTTGAATCTGGGTCCGAAGATGGCGCATCCGGACTGACAAACTCAGACAGGCATATTATTTTCAATCCACTATTCACAACAACTTACAACGAACTCATGCTGTATAATATACGGATCAAAGTATTCGCTTTAAGAAAAGTCCTGAATTGTTGTTTGAAAATTTCGCCTGTCGCCATTACCTGCCACATCGACATCTGGTGGAAATGTAACGTATCACAAGTACAAAATCCGCCATGACAGCCTAGTAATTTCTTTTGACGTGATCAGCGACATGACAATTTGTAATGTAATAGACAAATGGCAGATACGTTCTTCGGATTCAATACGTCATTAACAGTTAGTACATTATTTGTTTGTTGTATGTCTGTTATAGTAATGTACGAGTAGTCTCACTTTTATTTAATGACGCCGCAAATTAAGCATGTGAAAGAGAACAATGGTTTTGTTTTGAAGACTATTCATCCCACCTGCTGTTAAAGAATCATTTGTAAATAGCAGCACATTATTTGAAAATTGTAGCCTTCCCCAGACATGTATCTGGAGGCAAAGTTTACGCGGAAGGAGTGGTAAAGTGCTTGAGTGTGTACCTTAACCTCTGTTAAGTTTCGGAAATTGTATTAGCTTTTAGGATGCAAGAGTGAAGAATGTTCACTAAATACGGAGCAGTAAGAGGTCTGCGTAGTGTTCCTTGCAAATCGGTCAGAGTATTACATTTTTAAACATAAACTATTGCATTGGTATTTCACCAGACCACAAAGATTTGTCGCCTTCTGAAATCTACTGAAAGAGTTATTGCTGTGTTAATAGGTTATGCTTTGTGGTGCATCAAAGTTAGATATATCTTAGCTCGATAGAGTTTTATTTGTTGTTTGCATGTATTTTTGGTTTCATGCAACAGTACACTAAATTGTGTGTAGTATGATTGAACTGCAGGTGTTCGTTTTATGGTGTCCCTGAATGTGGCAGCTTTATTATATTGAAAGTCTGCATCCAGTAGGAATTTAGAGCACTTCAAACACTTCTGTGATATATTTGATAAGATTACTGACAGCTATCATGCTAAGGCACATTAATCGGACACATTTTTTTGGAACGCGTTAATTTTACCTTGGTTTGTTATGGGTGTACCCCAGTTTTGTACATTGCAGGCAGTAACTCAATGTTTATTATTGCATGCGGTTAGCCAATGCGGTGAATGGAAGATAATGGCAACAATTTTATTGTTTGTAGTAGATTATATACCTTAGTTCAGAATTAGGTTGTTTGTTGTTTGAATGCCTTGTTTTTTTAGGTTGTTGAAGATATGTAAAACCAATGGACTTCCAGTCAAGGAAGTTCAAGCAAGTGAAAAATTGGACATGTTCAAAGGCTGCGACAAAAAAATGGTTAATTTTCCAGATCCTATTAATTATTTGACAGAAAGTTTGTTCCTACTTTGAACATTCTCAGTAGCTTTTTATAGCTCTTTTCATTAATTTGGTTTGTTGGTATTTGTGTTTCTTTTCTCCAGACAGAGTTCATTGTTTTTGACATGTAGGTGTAAAAGTTGGATATTGCTTTTGAATACATCGGTTTCATGTGTTCCTTACAAGGAATGTGATGAATGGTAACCATTATCTTTGGCATTGTCATCATTATGGGTTGCATAATTAACCTGCTGTATCCCCTTTCTAATCCTTTAAAATTATTTGAAACTGTTAATGCACATTACCAGTATACAAGTGGGTGATGTGATGGAACCACCATCTCAAGTCTGACAGTGTGCATTCAACCATAGTGATTTAGACAAAAGAAGACAGGGTATGTACAGTCATATTTGCCCCTTTTAACTCCCACTGTATATTATTGTGTATACTAATACATTTTGTTATTTTGACATATTCCTGAAAACAATGGTGAATTGCTGCAGAATTTTTTTTTTTTTTTTTTTTTAGTTGAGAAAAAAAATATTTTTATGTTTTTTTTTTTTTATAAATTTTAAATTTTTAAAAAATTTTAAAATATTAAATTTTATT
>Ga0136643_10017763_pt1 | contig 10713 bp, 4 predicted proteins | sample TergutLab28metaG_FD_96883 | JGI IMG/M metagenome (GOLD analysis project Ga0136643, IMG submission 96883) | Labiotermes labralis P1 segment gut microbial communities from Petit-Saut dam, French Guiana - Lab288 P1 (version 3) (version 3) | ecosystem: Host-associated > Arthropoda: Insects >... | reverse complement strand
CACTGCCAAGGTACAAATTTAACTTGTGTTACGGAGTCAGTGGAAGGAAATTCCAAAGACGATGTAGCTTGAGGCTTCCCATTCTTGGCGTACTGTTGTTTTCCGCACCATTCCATTCTGCCCTATGGAAATCAACCCGGTGTATTTGTTAGTAATGATAACAGAGGGAAGTATGCTGGTGGAGGAACCATAACAGCCGAAAGGAGATGTATAAGCCTTCCATGGAGGTTCTTTCTATGTCATCAGGATAACATGATAGTCTTATAATTTTCTCTTTGGTGTGTTTGTAGCTTTTGGTTTCCTGAAAAAAAAAAATTGGAGCATATATGGTTACATTAAATCAGTTGCGTTACTTATAACCTTTTGAAGAGAGAAGTTCGTCTGTGTAATGCACAAAAATTCAATTAATCGCCTCGTCACAGAACAGGAACTGTGACCACTAACACGACCAAATGGTATGTATGGGGGCTGGTGGGTGTTTATTGTGAGAATAAAAAAACAAGTAAATCTGCTACGTGAGCAAAATGCAGTGTTTCTTAATGTTGAGCATTTAGAACAATGAGTTTTCAATGGGATTTAATTGGTTACTGAGAAATTGTTTGCCTCTTGTATTTAAGTCTTGTTGTGTGTGTCAGCTGAACTCAGTGACAAAATGCAATTAAAAATATGTTTTTATTGTAAACTTGTATGCTTTTTTTTTTTAAAGATGCGGGTAAGAAATTGGAAATAATGAGGGAAAGTATGAAATCTAGGCTGACTTCTTTCTAAAATGTAAATTTATTAGATATAATGCATCAGTTACAGTACCTCCTTGCACAGTGTGGTTTTGCCCAGCATGATCTTGGATAGATACTGTTGAAGTTAATAAAATATATTGGGAGGAAACTGACAAATGCTGAATAATTTAAACACAGGGGAATAAACATGGGTGTCAACTGCTGCTGAAACTGGCAGCACCAGCTGTCCGAGCAATGTATAAATGTTCTAATGTCTAATAATGGGTGCATTTTAAGTGTTGGTGGGTGTGGGGGAGTATGTCAAAGTGTCTGACTTAACACTGTTTTTCCCACAAGAAGTTTGTGCTTGTGTTTCTATGGAGCATGCCTCCTTTACTTCCCTTCATCTGCATGCTGGATGATGGATTCTGCACTTTTTTGTAGTGTATCTTATAACTAATAAGCAGTAAACATAATGTATGTGGAACATTTAATGCATTGCCACCGAATTTATCGTTGCACAACAAATCAGATATACCATAAGAATAAATACAGGGGGTTGCTTTGAAAACTGAATTCAGAGGTACAGAAGCTTAACTGCTGTACATCTCCACATAATATGTATATATATGACTTTCAGCTCCCAGACATGGCTTGTTTTGGAAGAAACTGAAACAACAGGAAACCACATTCTAAATTTGTTGTGACACTTTTTGTTCAGTTTCCTTCTTTTGTATGTTTGCAGAATGAAAATCCTTTGTTAAAATGTACTGCATACCCACAAACAAAGAAATGTATTTTTATGTTTTTTTGTACCAGGCATTGTAATGTAATTATACAATATAAATCTACAAAATGCACATTTACTAAATGAATATTTTAATTTTTGATGTTTTCTACATGTTTTGAACCCGAGGGTTCATCTTCAGAAAGACGGTTGTATATACAAGTGTGGTATGGTACAGTGTGTTCTATGTGCTGAAATTACAATAAAACAAAATGAACCTCAATCAACATAAGCTGTACATATCCTAAATGACAAGCATGAATATAGACCCATTAATACCAGCATGTGTCTCCTACAACAAATCATGAAAACCTCACAATTAATTCCTTATGAACAATTGTATATCCAGTCACAGTATTAACACAAGGAACTCATACCGGAACAAAACAGGTGAAAACAACCCAGTGTACCAGTTGATCTTTGACCCCCGCATTATGTCACCACCTGCATTATACACCGATCAATACTCCAACATTATATTATCTTCCTAGAGCTCGGTATCGAACACACTCATCTACCTACAAGAGTGCTTATACTGATGATACATACAATATTCTGATGCCACTTTGTATCACATTCTGAGACACTATTGCATTGCTTGGAAAACTTGTATCATCTTACAGTTTTATATTCTCATGTTTTTAAGTTTTTATATCATAAGATTTAACTACTCTGTTGTATGTTCATATAGATATATTTAAAAAGCTCAAATATTTTATATGTGTGTATCTTATAAAAAGCCTCTTCCCCCACCCTCAATTTCAGCATGTTAAACACACTATACCATACCATGGGTTTGAAATGTTTACAAGGCATAAAAATTAAAATATTACTTTAGAAGAGGTGCATTTTGTTTGTTGATATTTGTAAAGAAGAGTAGGAGTATGTTGCACTGTGCTTCGCAGATTTGTTACATGCAGCAGGTTGAATGGGCTGTGTGACTAATGTGGTGCAGTGCACCATATGTGTGACAATACTGGTGGCGGAGTGTGAGCCATTCAGCAGCCCAGGTGCACACCAGCTGCAGCCCCACTCAAATTAAAATTAAAAACAAACCAGAAATACTGTAGATGGGATGATATAAATCATTTTACATGATTTTCCCTTCAACCACAATGAGCCACTGAAATGGGCTGAATGGCTACTGGCATCGTGAAAAATAAAATAAAAAGCTTAGTATGTCTTAGATGATCTGAAGAAAACCAATATTAGAACTTGTGATTGAAATAGAGTGAGTAAATCGTGGAACATGTCATTAAATTGATGTGTGTATAAATGCAGTTGCAAACAATGTTATGTTACAGTTATTGTTTATGACATGATTTGTATAACATAGTTTTTAAAATCAAACATAATATAACCACATGGTCAACCCCCACCCCCCTCATGCTCTCGTGAAAAATTCTGGGTGCACACCAACAGCGGCCATATAATAACCCGCCCTGATCTGGCTGAGGACAGGGACAGGTGGCAGGAATTTGTGAATTCGGTAATGAACCTTTGGGTTCCATGAAATGCGGGGAATATCTTGACAAGCTTCTCACCAGGTGTCCTGATTGTGGAGGAGTTGAAGGACGTCATGTGCAGCACCTGCTCCTAACATGTGGTAATGTTATATGAGGAAATGTAAGGCTGTTAATCGTACCGTGCGGCTGGTTCGGTTTTCAGTAGTTGACCTCCCTGCATTAGTACTGAGGTGTACAGCACATGTAGCTGTACTTTCATGCGTTCGTGACTTTGTATTAGGGCTTCCCTCTCCTTGCCAGAAAAGCCATTTTTGGATGTGTTGACATAACTGGAGTGCCTATTGAGCCCTGTCCATCAGTATTCATGTAACAGCTTCAGAAGTTCTGAATGGATTTTCATGAAGTTTAACATTTGTCAATTTTTACGAAAACTCGTCATTTCAGTTGTGTTTGGAATTTTCTAAAAATAACGCACTAGTCGAATACCTGCGTGAATTTCTGCGTCAATCTCCAGTATAGTTTGTCAGATATCGGAGCCAAGAATGTGTCCGTTGAAATTCGTAGAGAAGTATGGAACGCATGTACATTTTCCCGTAAATCCTACGGTATTCGAGATGCAGGTAGCTGCTACGCGTACGTTGTCGAACGAATGACCAATTGTCGGTAGTTCTAAATACTGATTTATCTACTGTTGCATGCAAATAAGTCCTGATTGAGGTTAGTATATGTTAAGACAAGGTTCGTTTCCTTACTTAATGTAGTGCTGTGTTAAAACCAACTTGAAATATATCCTGAGGTATGTGTGCGTGCGTCCGTGTGTAACATACCTGGCGCTTAGTGTGAGAGAGTGAGGCATACCCGGGTGCCATGGTTATCAGTGTCTGCACAGGGGATTGTCATGGTTACGAGGGGCTCGAGCGAGACTGCTCTCGGTGAGGTATGCGCTGTGTTCCCTGACGTTCGACCTGAGACTGACGAGAGTCTGCAGCATCCGACAGGCGATATTAACGCTGGGTTTGCCCAAAAAATAAAGAAGAGCGATTCACTCTGGATCTGTTATTGATTACTGACGATAGCACTGGATCAGTGGTTATACGCATGACATGAAAGTATTTGCGAATGTAGCCATATGCTCACCATAATATTAGCGCGCTCTACCGAAACACCTTAACCATCCGTGGTAATCGATACGGAATTAGTCTGATACCCACTAATGTCAATCATTTTAATATTCTTCTATGTAATGTCCTTGGTGCGAGTGATTGTTTTACATTGGGTGTCATGGCTAACAGTGACTTCACCCCGTAGACATGGTTCAGGAACGCACTGAGATTCTGCGAATTACACGCTGAAATAGGAGAACTATTTCCTTGTATAGAGAGTGTAAGCAACACCTAGAGCTTGCGTGTGGATTGGAGCTACACACAAAAATTAATCCGAGTTGTCTGCGTCGCCTCATCAACGACACACTGGTCGATGACATGCCGTTGCCCATGTAGGATTTGCAATCGAGCCTGCTCCTTTGCCGCAACCTGTAATTGCGCAAGTATTACTTCTGCGCATGGTTCCACGTGGTTGATCATCACCGACGTAACGTGGAGATGAAGCTGCCGATAAGAGAGGTACGGGTTATGCTCGCAATGTGTATGTCCTGGCGTAAATAACATGGGACGATGAAACGCATTCTTCTTTAGCAGGAATTGGGGCTTCAACGCGTCAATGAAGCTCCCATGCGTAATTAATGGAGAAAATTTAAGTTGTACGCAGGGAACACTGACGCAATACGATGATAACGCGTTGCAGCACTAAGATTGCAGTTACCGCAACAATTTTTTAGGTGGACGACCACTACCTTATTGCGTAACTCGTAGCGACGCAGATTGGCTTACACCCTCGCTCGCAAATACCACGCGATTGTCAAATGTTGTCAAGCGCTGCCCGAATCCGGGGTAAATCATCTTGCTCAATTGGAGCCTCGCAGAAGAGTAATCTGAGCCGTCCCCAGGAGATAAGAGACAAGGGGAGATATGTCGGGGTAATGAATAGACCAAAAGAAAGGATCACCGCTCAATGAGCTAGCGTCCACGTATTCTCAGGCGTCCGTACTGAAATGAGCCGAAGCTCCTTCGTACATGAACCACATCATTCGGCGAACGTTTTGTGGCATATTCTCATGCAATTATGGTAGTGAGTGCTCCAAAAAGTCAATGTAATACAATATAATACGAAGCAGAAAATACGGGATTTGCATGCTGGATACCTAAGGCAAGAATACAGACACGCATAATATTTATTGCTTTTCCACAGCCATAATGGTTAGGCAAACGCGCCTCCATGTTAAATTATCCGAGTTCTGTGATTGCTTCCTACGTTTTCAAAAGTGTGCGTGGTCTTCCGTTGTGTTGGAGGACTTGAAGCTGAACTCTCCTGAAACGCTTCTGCACGGTTTTAAGAGTTTGTACAGATCTGAGTGAATGGTTTGCATAATGTCTACCAAAATCACTCCTGCATACGTTCTCTCTACCAAAAAACAGTGGCCATTATTTCCCCTGCTGAAGCGGTGGCTTCCGAGGAGAAGTAAGGCGATGCCATTCCATTCAATTTTTGTCTGCAGTTCAAAGTGACGGATCCATGTTTCATCCCCATGGACGATACGTGACAAAAGGCTTTCATCATCAGCTTCTTAAAACGGGAGAGAAAATCTGAACACGGCTCTTTCTGCGGGGTTTTGTGATAGTCGGTTAGACTTCATGGAGCCCAAGGAGCACAAAGTTTGAACATCGCAAGACATCAGTAATGTTGTTCACACTACTCTTGGATGCCGACAGCTCAGCTGCAAGTTTCCTGGCTGTAATCCGTCGGTAGTTTCGAACGAGTTCATCAGCACGTTGAAGCAGCGCCAGAATGGCTGCTGTCGTTGGTTGGCCAGAACGACGTGTGTCACTGAGCTCCGCATGACCTCCCTCAGATCCTGCTGTTCGTGAATCCCAACAACATAGTACGTTTATCAACAGCATTGACGTTGTATACATTTTTAACTGCTTTTGAGTGTCTGTTACTGATTCCTTCTCTTTGAAAAGAATTTCAATACCCGCTGTTGAATACGCACGTCACCATACTATGCCATTTTGACGACCACCTGCGCATGTGCGAGAAAACGTCCCTTGGCGCTGAAGTAGCAAGAGGGACACGCAAAATTAACGAAGAAAAAATTCAGTCATTCGATTGTGACTGATGTGGAGGAAGTGTTCGAAAGCTTTGTGGGCAACCCTCACACGTGCGTGTGTATATTATTTTCTGTCTTCTGTTCTAATGTGCATAATCTGAAAGCGTACGGTTTATCTAACCGATTGTAACAAGTACAACATCGGAACAATAAAACAAGCCGTATTTCATTAGCGCAACGAGGATGACGCACATTAAGTACAGCGTATTTTGGTCTTGAGCGACTCACTGGCTGTGATCAATGGGGCACGGGTTTTGATTATCACAGTTTTGTTCGTAACATAAATCATGGACTTGGCAGCAAATTTGAATTAGCTTTTACAAGTTTATCTTCTCTTAAAATTAAATTTCATAACTTGAATGTTAGCGTGCCATTCCATAAATTCCTTCTGCCGAATGCGCTGTTGTTTAATATTAAAGTGGGTGATATCGGTCTTATCAGGTCAGCATTCCGGAATTCAGACAAGTGTCCAGTGAGTCCCAAGCAGCCTGGTGTTAGCGACATGTTATCTGTCCTCGGCGGATGAGGACAGTAATTCCTCATTTCCCGTTAGGAAGACAGAAATTTAATCTCATTATCTGGTTTCACTGTGCACAAACTGGATAGTAACTCGGGCATGGACTCTAGTTCCGCTATGCAGTATATTATTATAGAGTCTTCTGGAGATTTCTTTCCATTTGTTCAGCAAGTTGCTGTGACAAATGAGAGGCTTAATGACTTAAATAATGAACAGTCTACGATGTATAATTTCACCTCTCACAGATATTATTCTTTCTCATAGTAATGAACTTTATCGTATTATTCCTAGTACTGAACATTTCTTGATCTATAAATTACGAACTCCAAAGCGTCTGCTCCTACAGAAACTATTAGTCGCTCAGCTGGTCAAGAAATTATCCGCCTCACTTGAAACCCAAATGTTCATTACCGAATGCAAAATAGCCGTTGAACTATGTTTTTCCTTAGCCAGTTGAATTAAGTCTGCCACTTCAATCCCACTTTGTGTTTGCGTTTAGGTCCTGTTCCTACAGCGTTGGCAACTGAAGGGTCATACGCGTCTCTTCCATACCTGCCACATGTACCCTACATTTATTCGTTGGTTTCAGTTTGATAATGACGATAGACGGACGGTCCAAATCATGCAGCTTCTCACTATGCCATTCTTTCCATCCTCATGTCACGTCTTCTCTTTGGTCTAAATATTCTCCTTAGTCCCCTCAGTGTCTCTTCTGCCTCTAGGGCGAGAGACAAGTTTGTGACCATGTAACGAAGTAACACAGAAGATGTATTACTGATAATTATGATAATAATGCCTGGAGTCGCAGGTAAAATCTATGTGATTCGGAGCCCGTGTAACATCGCGATATTATGGAGCTCGGAATTTTTCACAAATATTTTGGTATATTTGTGTATCTTTCCATTTTTCACTACCTACATTTTATTAAAAAATGAATTATTAGCACAAACGTTCCTGTACTCATCACAGACTTTTAGGCATCGCTTTCTATTCTGTAACCTCACATGTGTGTACTGCTTTTTTTGACACTACTTCCTCATTTACGTTTAGTTTAAGTAGGTATTATCTAAAATATTTTGTGTCCATTGTGTTTTGCGTGTTGAAGCTTTGCAGCATGCCACATCTTTTTCGCATTCACCCCTTTCATACATACAAATTTCCCTTCTCTGCTTCATCGTTTCTGAATATTTTAAAAACTACATGTTTGACGTCGTCATCCCCTACAAACATTTTGGATTTACGGTTTGACAAATCCCTGTTGCTGTATGTACAGTCTTCAACTCCTGATGATGGACGGAAAGGCCGTCCGAAACACGTAGAGTGTCATTCCAAAATAAAATAAATTTGATATATTGGTGCATCTAATTGGTTTTACTATAGAAATAACATTTTGCCTTCTAAAATTCCCTCTTCACCCCCCTCCCCTACCCCCGTACTTTGCAATTCGCTGCTGTGTGCCACTTTTAGTTTCAGTTTAATTGGTTAACACCCGCAAATAAATGTCGTCTTTCGATGTTATAAATATGCATTTTAACGGGTATACAAACCCTGCCTAGAGTGATTGTTACTTGGCTCCGCCAAATGTACGATAGACCTAAGTTTTCGATTTCTTCGTTTAAAGTCCACCGTTACGTACTTTGTGTGCCGTTCATAAAAATTCTTGTGTCCCGCTCGTCATGTGTAACAAGCGCAAACAGTACTTCGCTAACCCCTGCATCATCTTCCGTCTTCAAGTGTCAGTTCCTAACTCTAATTCGGCCACTTGATTTGCCATGCATAAGTGGCGCTGGTGGCCTCGTGGGTCAGGGGTTACAAAAGTACAGAATACTAAAATGTGTTACGGGTTTTTAAACACTGTATTCCTGCTGACAGAAGGCAGTATTCAGAATTCAGTTATGCGATCTGGGAGTAACTTTGCTGGTAATTACAAGTTGTCCGACCGTTGTCGAATAGCGAGATGGAGGAGGGTGGGGTGTGCTGATTATGGAGTCTCGGGTAGTAGGCTCCCGATTATCGTGTTGCATGGGGGCCCTGAGCAGGTGTCTACGCCACTGCCCCCCACCTAGACATCCTGAACCCTTCCTTACGAAATGTGCACAGTATTTTTTTTCTTCAGTTTGTTTCAACTCTCCCGCCAAACCAATATCTCACTCCGGGTTCACGTAGAATCTCACTTTTATTTCTACAGATCTTCCCTTCTGTATTGGAGTTAATGATTAAAGATTTGGCAAGGTCTGTTAAGAGTCTGATTACTTTTTAATAATATTATTGGTGTTTATTTACTCGACAATCCTCTGTTTTCCAGAATAGCTCTTAAATATTTTATTTCCCTTACTATTTCTATGAAAAGTTTATTATTTATTTTCTAACAGTTCACAATTAAATGTGGAGTGCACTGAAACCATTAATTTCAACACACACACACACACAAAGAAAGTGATGCACTTTCTGAAGTTAAGTTTGCCGTCCAAAGCGCCGCCCCGTTGAGGATTAAGCATTGTTTCCGTGAATTCGGCTATGTTGTCGCGCTGTCCGATTCACTGCCACGACGTTGATGGTATTCCTGAGGAGGACGGAAAGCAAAAATATTAAATTGTAACCACGTTTCCAGGGACATAAAGCAATTACGTGTCGGACGAATGTTGATTTATTGCGTTGTTCTTGATTTATATCAGACATTTTATTACCTGATTGAAGGGCTCATCTCTCTGTTGTAGGACAAAAGAGTCCAGATACATGTTGTATACATACGCACATCCATATATCCAGTGTTCATTGATTAAAACTGTTGTCGGTGCCGAGGAACTTTCATTTATTCACCAGCGGGTGCTAACAAGAATCAGTGGGATAAATCAAGCTGAGTTTTGTCATGCTGTATCATGTCTGTTCTGTTGCAAAGTGTTCTGGCTTCTTGGCGGCGGAAACCAGTGGCATCTCTATCAGCGTTAAGTCAATTAGTTCCTGTGAAATATTCACCAGTATAAACAATTTAGCTCTTTAAAGCACAATCTTATCTACGTGTACCACCTGCGTTAACATTTAAGAACTCAGCGTTTTCATCACATAGTGCGTTTGTGTGTTTCGTATCATACAAACGCCAGAGAGTTAGTGTTTCCCTAAACACCGTTATAAACCGGTTGATCTTTGTAATGCAAAATGGGGGTGTCTTCTTTATTGTAGGATTTTAATTTTTTTGATATTATGCGCGTAGATATTATACCTCCATCGGTTCCTTGGCATCTTTCCGATCCCCACTGATACCATCTGTATAATGTAGCAGCGCAAACTACTTTTGTATCGTGATTTTGCCAGCTGGGGAACAGCACGTTGAACGACAATCGTAATTACCAGTATATTGTGCACGATGACAGACTTGTCATGTACCGCAACCAAGGTCGTTAAGAGACGCGTTCTAACAAAGGAAATGAAAGCTTACTATAGGGTGTTAAACATGCTTGTAAATAATCACCGTTCATTGTGCGAATTCAGCGTTGCACATGAACTGTGTAGGTCTTATGCAATTAGTGTAATGTTAAATGGATTCCAGTGGCGGATCGGTCTAAGGCTTGGGCCTGCGGCCGCTCGCTTGCTGGGATTGTTGGTTTGAATCCTGCCGGGGACACCGATGGCTGTCTGTTGTGAGTGTTGTGTGTTGTCAGGTAGAGGCTGATCACTCGTCCAGAGGAGTCCTACCGACTGTGGGGTGTGTGTGTGTGTGTGTGTGTGTGTGATCGTGAAGCCTCGATAATGAGAAGGCCCTGACGACTAGGGGCTGTTCTGCAATGGAAAAATAATGTTAAAACAAGTGGCATGTATAATTACCATTATGTTTTAAATGGTTGCTATTAGGATTTCCCAAAATAATGTGACAGTGAGATGTAAGCACTGCTTGAACATTTCGTCATTTAGTGTATAGGCTGACCGCCTCTGTGGTCTAGTGGTCGGAGTTTCTGGCTACAGGTACAGAGGTCCCGGGTTCGATCCCCGGCGCTACCAGATTT
>Ga0136643_10017759_pt1 | contig 10714 bp, 6 predicted proteins | sample TergutLab28metaG_FD_96883 | JGI IMG/M metagenome (GOLD analysis project Ga0136643, IMG submission 96883) | Labiotermes labralis P1 segment gut microbial communities from Petit-Saut dam, French Guiana - Lab288 P1 (version 3) (version 3) | ecosystem: Host-associated > Arthropoda: Insects >... | reverse complement strand
TCCACCCATCTACGCCTAGGCCTCCCCAGTGGTCTCTTTCCCTCCGGTTTCCCCACCAAGACCCTATACATCCCCCTCTCCTCACCCATACGTGCCACATGCCCGGCCCATCTCATTCTTCTCAATTTTATCACCCCCACAATATTGGGTGAGGAGTACAAATCATGGCTCACCTGCCTAATTTAAATTCCAAGGTCTAATCTTCTCGTTTTTTTTATTTTATATAAGACGTTCTATGTTTTATTTCATTTTTCAAAATTACATTCTACTAGTCATCATTGGCTGGTATCGACTGAAAAGTAAATCAGTTAAAACGTTTGATATAATCATGTCAATAAAATCTATGTTTTTTATATTTAGATTTTGGTGGGGGAGGGGGGAGGGCTGCAGCGCGGCAGTACCGACACCCGTTGGGTGCACGCCAATCTTTCACGCATGTCTTACCAGTCAAAAATTGGTATTTATGAGACAGTGCCCAACAGGCGCAAAAAGAGAGAACCGAAGAAAGACTCCTTTTTGTGTAACTAAGTATAGCAAAGGGGAGCTTTGTACTCCACTCAAGTGACAAGACAGGATTCACTATGGAAATACGTCTTCTGGAAGAAGAGAAGTTGTCAGTCCGTTCTCACTAGCACGTGAAAGCAGAAACAGAGAACTTCCTGTTCCTATTTTGGAGAACTTTACCTACGAGAAAATAAGAATTAGATTTGTAACTCTATCTGGTACTTGAACACTGTGGACTGGGTAGCTCAGTCGGTATAGTGACTGGCTACGGGCTGGACTGTCCGGGGATCGAATTCCGGTGGGGACGAGATTTTCCGCCCGTCCAGACCGGCCCTGGGGCCTACCCAACCTCCTGTAAAGTGGGTACTGGGTCTTTCCCGGGGGTAAAGTGCGGTCGGGGCGTGCTGCTGACCACTCACCGCCTTCTAGTGCCGCGGTCATGAAAGAGTAGAGCTATAACTCTACTCACCATTTGGGCCACACCGGGCCTGTAACGGGATCACTTTACCTTTACTTGAACACTACACATTTCAGTTTCAAGCAATAATTAGACAACAATTTTAGTAAAGGGAAGAAATAAAATTGTGGCCTTCTACATTAGTCGCTGGCGAAGAAATGAGGCACACAGTAACTTCGCTTTCCTAAGAGGAGACACGATAAACATACTTAAAGTACTGTAAGGCAGCACGTTTCCGTTGCGTTATCGAATACAGATTAATTTTTCGATTCGCACAATACTATATTCAGCAGGGACGGATTTACCATGAAGCTAATGAAGTTTAAGCTTCAGGGCCCCTTACCTGCACAGGCCCCTTCCAATGCCCTGGGAGGTTAAATATATCGTGACCTTCGAAGATGGGACCGATAGGTTGTCCCGAAATGTCGGTAAGGAATTACTAACATACGCTGCTTAATATCCCAGAAGAGGGCAGGTCTCATGTTTTATTACACTTGCTGAATACAGGCGGTTATCTCCGAGGAACTACACTTAAGAAATTAAGCAGTGTTTATTTTTCCACGAATTTGCACTTTCTTGTTTATTTACTTAACTAATTCCTGTGCGATAATTTCAGATTACCTTTCCTGTCTGATTATTTGTTCAGTTCGGAAAGGCATATGTTCCAGCATCTGTTTGGCTTTTTCTTAGTTTGAATGCGCTCTTTACAACGGCCCGCTTCACATCCCAAGATAAGAACAGCCCCTAGTTTATGTGCAAATTAGGGTTCAGCCATTCGTACGGACTCGCACTTCTAGGTCGGATGCTGGTAATAAATTTCAACGCCGGCCAGACTCGCGAGGGAAATCCTGCATTTAAGTCATCGAAGGTGCGGCTGATTCCACATCTTTTCGTGCACTAAAAGTAAAAGTAATGCAGATGTTCCTGAGTACAGAAGCAGAAAACACCTCGGAAACTTTGATATACATATACACACCAGCATACATACAAACACACACCAGTGTACATACACACACACAAGTATACATACACACACCAGTATACATGCACACCAGTATATATACACACCAGTACACATACACACCAGTACATATACACACCAGTACACATAAACACACCAGTATACATTCCCACACCATAATACATACACCAGTATACCTACACACCAGTATACAAACACAAAACAGTATACATACACACCATTATACATACACACCAATATACATACACACACCAGTATACATACACAGACACTAGTATACACACACACCAGTATATATACACACACACCAATACACATACACACAAACCATTATACATAAACACACACCATTATACATTTACACACCAGTATACATACACACACCAGGATACATACACACACCAGTATACATACACACACCAGTATACATACACACACCAGTATACATACACACACCAGTAAACATAAACACACCAGTATTCATACACACACACCAGTATACCCACACATACCAGTATACATACACACCAGTATACACACACCAGTTTACTTACACATACACCAGTACACATACACACACCAGTATACATACACACACACCAGTATACATACACACACACACCAGTATACATACACACACCAGTATACATACACATACATCAGTATACACACACCAGTATACATACACACCAGAATACACACATACCAGTACACATACACACACATCAGTATACACACACCAGTATACATACACACACACCAGTATACATACATACACACACCAGTATACACTCCAGTATACATAAACACCAGTAAACACACACATACCAGTACACATACACACACACCAGTATACACACACATACCAGTATACATACACACATCAGTATGCACACACCAGTATACATACACACCAGTATACACACATATCAGTATACATACACACACATCAGTATACACACACCAGTATACATACACACACCAGTGTTTACATCCATGGAATACATAAAATTAAATCACTTGTCTCGAAGTGAGCGACGTATAAATTGTGTTTACAACAGTGGGATACACAAAATTAGATAATTTGTCTTGTAAAATGTGTTATACAAATTGTGTAATAAAAAGTTAAAATATATAAAATTCTCAAAACGATATACTGGTGCTCACCATTTTACAAATGTTAAGTCCCGTTACCGTCTAGTTGTTATGGAGCTATGGGATACTATATATTTACTGGTGACGTCCGAGTACGTCTTTCGTTGCTGGTCCGTAGGAGTGGGCGTGTTATCATATGATCTCGCATGATGAAACTGTCTTGTAGAATAGTTGATAGCGTTGTCTGGTAAGGTTCGCTGCTGGTTTCTATTGTTATGTTGTAAGGGACGAATACGCTTCCCGTTAAGATTTCCTCCTGACGTAAGTGTTGAGTTTTGGTTCCATTATTTATGGAATCCTTACAACCCGATGTAGTTTTCAGCGTAGGTGTCTATACGTTCGCACTGAATATAACCACTATGAAGCGTATCGTTCTATAGCTATGTTGTTCTAAGTATTACATTCACTTTACAGACTTGGACGGCTTCTCCGACGTACTGCTCTTGCGGGTGACTGTGTCAAATGTGTACATTTGTTAATATTCCTATTTTTAATAGAATTATTTAGGCACGTTGAAACTAAACTTAAAAGTCGTAGATTTTGCGACCCCTGTTTAAGAAAGTAGTAAAACTCAAACAAGAGCTTTTTTCTGCTACCATAAAAATGTAATCTCCTTATCCGTCAACAGAACCAGGATCTCTGCAGTACATCGCTGCTGCTGCTGCCGCTGCATGACGAGCGTTAATATAAACAAACACATATGGCATTAGCAATTGAAGATATCACGTTTATATCGAAGCCTGAAGTTTAACACGAAAACCTACAATTGTTCCGCTATCTCATATGTGTTTGTGAACCTTCTCTCTCACTATGATATTGAATCTGCACTGATTGAAAAGAGTGACGAAGCACTTTGTTGAAAAAAATATATTTCTTTTACCTAAAACCAACAACTCACCAAGGAATTCTGTCATAATACAAAACCCTGTACATTAAACTGAATGAAATGCCTGCTCTTATGTGCAGCATATTTTAAATGGAGCGCGAGACATGGTCTCACCAGAAACGCAAACCACAGTAACACCTCTGTTCCTGCCCTAAGATAACCCAAATTTAATTAAATATTAATAATTTCGTTAATATATCATTTGAAAATCAAACACAAAAACGTTGATAATAAAAATAAACTGCTATGACGGAGACGTCCAAGTTTATTCGCCTCTTATTAATTTAAAATTAGCGCCATTTAAACGATTCATAAATGACACTGTATTAATCTTTTGCCTACATCTGCACCACCCACCAACAAATCACTGTGTTACAGGATTGTCAAAGGTTTAGCGTTGCATGGGCTAGGGGCGGCGTGAGGATCTGAGCGTGTACAGCAAAACCCTTTGGGAAGGCAGCAGGCCATCGGAAACCATACGACGCTAATACGTCTCTTGTTGGTACCGTTCCAAGGTAGAGGATTGAAAGACATGGCCGTCTGGTGCATACAGCACCGACATTTGAATTACATTGAATTAATGTTTTAAAGGCTGCCAGATCGGACAGGATCGTTTGCAAATTGAGGTACAAAAAGGAAAATAATCCCTTGAAAACAATAAAATGAAGGAAGGCTAACTGAATTGCTCACATCTTGTGTAGGAACTGCCTTCTGAAACACGTTATTGAAGGACAGACAGATGGAAGTAACGGGAAAACGAGGAAGAAGGCGTAAGCAGCTACTGAATGGCCTTAAGAAAAAGAGGGGGTACTGTAAATTGAGAGAGGAAGCACTAGATCGCACTGTGTGGAGAACTCGCATTGGAAGATGCTATGGACATGACTACGGAATTAATTAATTAATTAATTAGGGCCAACAAATACAGTCACATAGATAACTAAAAAAGCCTTCGTTTCGTCAAGGGCACAGAATTACGTTCACAGTGAGCAACCTACTTTGTGCATCTGCGCAGTCTCAGATATTGTCACTGTCACGTTGCATTTTGTACGGGATGCATTGATTCAGTGGTTTATCAAGTATCGTAATGTAGCACACAAATTAAATTGGTCCCACTGGTTGTTGGCCCCACGAGTGAAACTTACAATGACAATAAGATATTATGATAAGCATATGAAGGGAAATTGGTAACACTGTTCCATTGACTATGTAAGGTCGACGAGAGAGAAGACGAAATAAGAACCAATAAAATTTTGGTGCTGGAGGTAATGTTATTTATTTATTTAGTTAGTTAGTTAGTTAGTCAGTTACAGATTGTTTACAGATGATATTATAGTTCAGTTCTGCAGAGCGCCGTATTATGGAATATCCAGTGAGTAACCGAAAAGAAAGAAGCTGGAAAACTTCATGGACTAATTCACGTAAAATCCCGAAATTCACCTGGAGGGATTGAAAAAAAAACAAAGAAAGTATCTTTTCTTTTTTCTTTTCTCTGGTACGCCGCAATTCGAAAAGGAACTTACCACATACAGGTTAGGAACATTATTGTTTTGGGCCAACCCACCAGGTACTGTGTTTCTGTTAATTGTGGTGGTGATAGTGGTGGTATTAATTGTGGTGGTGATGCGAACAGTGAAACAGAAACACAACAAAATCTATAAACATAGAGCGAACATACAAGTCTGGTCATACTTTCAACGCAAGCAGTTCTTAAGACAGACTTGTCACCACATTGGCCAATAATTCCACAGCATTCGATTGCGGATTTCCAGTCAGTCGGGTCATAGATTCTTCGTTACTGATAGACGTTCGTGCCCATTCTTCAGAATACATGTTTTATTTTGTGCTGGGGAAAGCACAAGTATTCTCACAAAATTTTATGCTTACAAGATTATGTTACCTCACTTGCCTCAGCTAATAAATACCAACATTCACACATAAAAGGCGAATATTTTCAACAAATTACAAATCCCTAAACACTATGACAGTGTATGTGTGCATTTGTTGGCATTAATGTGGTATAGCGATATTAGTGCACGGATATGAAAAACATAGATTTTACCGTAGGACGCAAAGCTTTCATTCCGTGCACTTTTGTACAGTAATTATATCTTTCATATAACAACTAAATGCACACATACAGTTGAATATATATATATATATATAATTATATATATATACGTATTATCATTTATCAAATCTGTCCTACATGTTTCGGCGCGTACTGCACCATCCTCAGGGAGAACTCTTGACAAAGATAGTTTTGAACAATTCTTATAATAAAACCAATTAGATGCATTAACTTCTCAAATTTATTCCAAAAAATAAATTTGAGAAATTAGTGCATCTAGTTGGTTTTATTATAAGAATTTGTCACGATGCACGGTCACCTGAACGTCAAATTCAGTTTTGAACAAGTGACAATATTTCTCCTTGAGGATGGCGCAGCACGCGCCGAAACATGTAGGACAGATTTGATAAATGATAATATATATTCAAGTGTATGTGTGTGCATTTATTTGGTATATTAAATATATAATTTCTTTATTGTACGAGTTTTGGTTGGAGCATATTTAGTGTTGGTTAGTGATGGGCTGCAGACCTGTAATAACGGCATTTGGCTCAGTGCTTTACGCGGTATTTTGGCAAGGGTGTCTGTACCATGCAGGCCTGTGATGTGTGGAATATAGCCGATAGCGGGCCGCAGAATGGAGGGTCCCATTATGACCATTATCATTATATAACATATTATATTATGTTTAATTTATGCTGGGTTTTGTTATCGCAGAATAGGAAACTTTCTCGTAGTCCCTCCCCTCTCTTCTCCTCTTCGACTAGGTGTCTTTGTGGCAGTAGGTGAGAAGAGGGAGCCGACTCAAATAGACGTCTCATCTCTATTAAAATTTACACACAATTTACACGCCACGAATCTTTATGCAAATTATACTTTAAGTAATTTACAATTAATGGCATAATCCACAAGCTAACAGAAACCTGAAGGCTTTCAAGAAGTGACTACCAATTCAAGCGAATGATGTCCAGAAACACTGTACCTTTTTTCGAATCGTATATTATTAAATTTAGCATTCGTTTAACCTAAGGCAACAACACAGAAGCAGCCAAATATCCGACATATATTAACCTTTTTTTCGGGTAAGATTTATCTTTTCTGCTTACGTTATTGCACTGTTTCTCTCCTACCCTTCGCTGTATCAGTGTTGCACTGAAGGTTTTCTTGTCTCTCGCGACCCCAATTCCAGGATAAAACACTTTAAAGGAGAGGTATAAAAAGATCTAGCCAAGAAAACAATGAAATAACGTTTAACAAACTGCCACTGCCAAGACTCAACAACCAAAGCTTTATAAAGGTAATAAAATCTGTCGCATTGAAAATGGCCCAAAGCACAATGCTAACAATATCTACTCGTCGTGTGCTTTCTTCTGGGTAATTCCCCGGCGATATTCAGACGCCGGGGAATTACCCAGACGAAATCACACAACATTCAGAACACGGCGAAAGTTTTAAATCAAGAATATCTACTCGTTTGTGAAAAACAAATACATGAGCCGGTCTAGACTTTCGGGAGAAGAAAGGGACCTTGTGCCTACCGGGCCTCGAACCCCAGATGGTCCAGCTCCTAGCTTAGTCATTTAAGCGATTCCGCTGTCTCCGGTCCTATCATTGAAGAAGAGCTATCATATTTCCCAATCATACATAAATAATTTACATCATGATTATGACTGTCAGCGTGTTTGACGACATAAATTCACAGTAAGTGAAGTCGTTCACAACTGAAACTATTTCTAATATGACAATGAAGCCTGTTGCGTTGACGTATGCATGTTCTATCTGGAAGTTCATCAGTGCCTTACAACGGCTACAGGAGATGAAAGACGTCAAACTTCGAAGGATGAAAGCGATGAGTTCGTTTCGCAGTCGTAATTTAAAGACTAGAACTTTCATATAGAGAAGGTATTGGATTCTAAGACTGATAAAATTATAGCCTGGCAACGATAACCGTCGGAGAATACATGAAGTTTAAGACCATTCTCTCAATCCACTTGAATTTACAAGGCGATCAGAAATAGCCCTAACTTCAAGCAAAGCTTTGTCTAATGATTCAGCTTCTTGGTTAAACTGGAGTACGGCATTTTTTAGGATAAATAATGGTTACATCCTCAACTGTACACCTAGTGTTCATTCTCACGTTGTGTTTAGATAAGGAGAGGAGGTAATAAATTTTCGCTATAGGAACATTCGATATTTGTTTAAGAATGATAAATTTTAAGTGCTTGAAAAGGGGCGCAGCAGACATTGTTCGAGAGTAAGGGAGATATAAAATGTATCTCACGTGACCAGTTAAGTGAAACAAATGAATGTTTGTGTTTCACTGGTCACAGCTGAGGAACTCTATAAACAATATGTAAATAAACGTGGAATTTGGATGGGATGTTTGTTTATTTCACCTTTTCAACAGACTCAAGATCACTAAAACACTTTTCAACACACGTTTCTCTATTAGTTACCGACGCTAGGCTTATGAAATTGTATATGCAAAGTGATCATAAACGTAAGTATACGCCCAGCCCTTCTTTTATGCTTGTTTGTTTTGCCCCTTTTTACTTTAACGCCCCTTGCCATTCCTTAATTTGCGCTCTCTACTCTTCGTTTTAACGCCCTTTGGTTGGGAGCCTTCTATTAGACTAATCCCTTACTTTTGAATAGAGTTTATAATTTACGCCCACTCTTTCAGGAGGGCAACTAGGACATAAAAAAGAGTTGGGTGTACTAAACATGATACGCATAACATACGCGCATACCTTTGGTTGGTTGTGGAGCCAATGTAAAGAAATCTGAAAGTGTGCTAATGGGAACTGTGTACAGGAAAAATTAATAATTTACGTAATTATTCACATTTATTTATTTAACACCTTCTTACAGGAACTGACTTCACGCTATTAGTGACACTTGTATGTGCCCCCCCACACATACACACACACAGCGGACTTACAATATATGTGTGCAAAGAATACTGAAAGAAAGTAAGGCTAAACTAAGCCCCGTCCACACCATGAAGGTATATGGGAGGAGCAGAAGTATAGATCCACTCACTCTTAACCTCGACACTAGATGGAGGTCAGGTCTTCGAATTCTGCTCCCATGCAAGAACACTGGTACCTATTCGATAAGAGCCTGGCTGGGCCATACAGCCGGTCTGGACGTTTAGGACAACCGAACGAATAAAATTCTAAGAAACAAGACATGCAATGTACGTATAACTTAAGAATGAGGCGCGTTAGTTCAACCATATTTGCAGTGGAAAAGCATGAAGTATTATATCTTACAAGTGTGTGTAGCTTTAGTTATCCAGCATGCGACATATTGTCATCTGTGGCCTGTCCGGCACCACAATATTTTTCCACGGATCGCATAAACGGCACGATGTTCGGGAAAAAATTTATTCATTATACAATGCTGGTTTTGATTTTCTCTGCAACTTATGTCTGACACATTTCTCATTTTAAGAAGAACTGAGCAAGACAGGTCTTAAGTGTATAATGGTCTTCATGTAAATAATTCGTTATTCTTGTGAGACTGTAACGAAGCTTGAATTTTCTCGATAGATTTTCAAAGAATATTCAAATATCAAATTTCACGAAAATCCGTCTAGGGGGGGGGGTCGAGTTGTTCCAGGCGGAGGGACGAACAGACAGACATGACGAAGTTAACAGTTGCTTTTCGCAATTTTGCTAACGCGTCTAAAATGGCTACATAGAAACCTACAAGTAATACTGTTGGGGTTCAAAACTGGCGCAGTAAATACCATGTAATTTAGTTATTGTATTGGGAACATTTAGACCTCTACCCTTTACATTTTCACGGTTCAATGCTTAACCCTTATTCTGCTAACGTGGAGAATATGGTGAGCTCCTAATAATTGCAGCAAATGACAGATTGAATTTAATTCGGCGTTTAAATAGTTAATTACAAGCGGAAACAACTTCACTGCTCGCCGTCACTTCTGAACAAACATCAAGTGGACAGAAGGCATATTCCCCTGGTGGGACACATTAGAGGGTCAGCGTCTTATACATCTCGCTGTCTTTATGTACACACCACACACCACACCACACACCACACACCACGCAGCAACTAAGCACTTTCACAACGGTTAGAGTTGTCTAATTATAATTTTTAGTCAAGGCATCCCCATTGTGTTCTGATCTAATAATTAAATAAAGTGATGAAATATAGGTGGACACAACTGTATTAATTTTGAATAAGGAGAGACCAACTTGATACTTGAATAAAGGTTGACCAACTAGATGACACTTGCTTTATTATCTACTGCTCAACATGTTTCGGATGTTAATACATCCATCTTCAGGAGCTTGCGACTACTTGATGCGTTATTGTGTAGGCTGTATTGTGCTGTAATGACAGAGGCTTATGTGTTAATTTATTTATCTAGTGGTAAGTGTTATACCTATATTGTGTGTCGGGTGTGGCTCTGAGTGAGTGTGTTCCTGCAAGTGTGTGGTGTCCTGTGGTTCTTGAACATTTTGTGTGTCACTTGATGTCACTTGTTTTTTTATTTCATTATTTAATGCTCAACATGTTTCGGATGTTAATACATCCATCCTCAGGAGCTTGCGACTTATTTGTTGAGTTATTTTATGGGTTGTATTGCTCTGGTTCGATGTGTGTTGGTGTTACGGTGTGGTTTGGCTG
>Ga0136643_10017751_pt1 | contig 10716 bp, 5 predicted proteins | sample TergutLab28metaG_FD_96883 | JGI IMG/M metagenome (GOLD analysis project Ga0136643, IMG submission 96883) | Labiotermes labralis P1 segment gut microbial communities from Petit-Saut dam, French Guiana - Lab288 P1 (version 3) (version 3) | ecosystem: Host-associated > Arthropoda: Insects >... | reverse complement strand
TCTAGATACTCTGTCCAACAATCAGCACGCATGTGTATTAGATCGTGCATCTTTGTGCATGAAGGCACATCGAACCGTTAGATTCAGGCTTTACGATCTGGGTGCATCTCTGGATTGAACACGGCTTTCAATTTAAACCGGATGTTCCAGATTCAGAACTGTGAAGTTGCCCTTCCGTCCCTCCACTATCTTCAGAATCTCAGCTGCCTTAAACTTAGGAAGCAGTAATTTTAAACTAATAACGCCGACTGCTTTAAATTCCCTTTATGCAGACAGTGAATTTATTACTTTTGATTACTTTTCTTTGGTTTTTATTTGCAACAGTTAACAAAAACGAAAACATGATGGATACAATTTTATGGTTATAGTTCCGTGCATCGCTGATCTATATTAGTAATTGTCTAACGAGACGCAACACAATGCAGTCTATTTATTATTCTGTAAGTTCACTCTACATGTTTCTGGTGTCAACCACACCCATCATCAGGAGCACGCAAAACTGTAACTACAGTCTCCGGTACTGGTTATATTTTTTGTGCAGCTACCTCCCTGGAGGGAAGTAGCTGCACAAAAAATATAAACCTCCCTGTATGATATAAAATGCCTGATGTAACCTAACACCCATAACAAATCCTTCGTAAAATTACACAAGGCCCAAGTACGTGTGTAAGACTGTGCGCTGGCGAGAGACGGATTAAGCATTCCTCCAAAAAAATAATGCCACAGACAAACACAAGACGCAAGAGCAATTACATTGGGCTAATTTCTAAAATGTTTAAATGTTTTCAGCGTGGAGTATAGCACATAGTGTCACGCTGAGAATCGCAGCTTTTAAGTCTCGGTTTTCGATACACTGTATGGCTCAGCGATCTCCATGTCTGGCAAATAGACCTGATCCTGTTCCGTATCCGCTTTACGAGTTTGTTTTGTTCTCGGGCTTCGTTATCGATTTACTCTTTACAGAAACTCAGTGTATTGAAAGTTACGTGAGAATTTACGATAATGACAATTGACATGTCATGGAATGTCACGAAGAATGGATGTCTATCAGAGAAAGGTACTGGGAATGTAGGTCGTATTGTCTGCCTGTCTCCGTCTCTCTCTCTCTCTCTCTCTCTCTTCCTGCATAGATGTATATCCACGTTCCTCTGTGTACTGCACAGTATAGATGCCACTGACACTCTAATTTTCGTTTCTGTTCCTGTGTACGACGTGCAGGTATAGGATTTCTATTTTCATTTAAGTTCTCTTGTCACCTGAATGCAAAAATCCGGAATTATTTCATTAAATATCAAAGATAAATAGGACAGCCAGGATAGTTCATTCGATATATGAGTAATAAGAACACTATGGACTGGATGATCGAGAATTCATGGTCCGTATCCTGCATGGTTGAGATATTCGTGATTTCTCTAACATGCCCACACAGGATGTAGGGCCCAGATAGCCTCGAACTTGATCTTTACCCAAAACTTTCTCCGGGAGCAAAGTAGGCAGGGCGTGAAACTGACCGATCACCTCCATCAAATGCCAAATTTAAGAATAAAAGGAGCTAAACCTCTACTCCCTTAACGTTTATAGCAGGAACATGCCTTTCACTGAGCTTGATATACTGGTGGTAGGTATCATATACGAGTAAAATACGAAAATGTAAGATTGCTGACAGGCTGAATTTTAATACTTTTAATACGCCTTGTCTACTAGTGACATCATAGAACTTTGAACGAAATGAAAACGTGGTCTTTATTTTTAAATATACGTACGTATGAATGTGGAAGAAAACGGACTTAGTCTATAAATTTTACATTCTCTGAACCGTGCATCGTGATACACATACTTGAGAAAGACCAATCACATGCACACTTTTCTTAATAATTTATTTCACTCAATTTATCTTCGACACGTTTCGAACAAGTAATTATCCATCATCAGGAGGAGTTCTGTACAAGCAGCTTATAGTATTTCACCATGCATCTTAAGGGGACTCTGGCCGCTGACACGATGTGAACGATACTGTATCATTCGTAATGTGAATACTGTACGTTGCTTGTACAGAACTCCTCCTGATCATGAACAATTAGATGTTCGAAAAATATCGAGGATAAATTAAGTGAAATAAATTATTAAGAAAATTGTAAGTCGTGTTGGTCTTTATCACGTATGTGGACCTAGTCTACTCCAGCGTTAACTTGGAAAGATACAAAACCGATAACTCTGTCGGAACTCAAAACAGGATGCCTCTCAAATGAAGCCCGAATGTTTACAGCTACATTAACCTGCTGGTCCTATCCAAAACACGAACACAGACTTATAGAATTTCACCGCGTCTCCCCTGCTGCAGCAATCGTGCAATGGAATCTGACAAAGGATCACTAATAAAGTGACGAAACTACTGAATGCGTACTATACGACAAAGAGGCAGACACTCGAGGAAAGCATAACGCGATTATTTATCGCCCACGTCAAGTTTTCGGAGAAGCTACTAGCCGCAAATTCTCGATATCACACCAGGAAGATAAATTTAGGTAATGAAGTGCAAGGTGCTGTAGAAAACACAAGTCTTTAGAAGAATTTTCGCTTTTGAGACTCATGGAAACTCTGATAATGACAAATGTGGTTGCTGGTTACAAATCGTTACGGAGTGGAAAAATGTTCGCTGCCGAGTGCGACGAAATCTATTTTGCCTTACAAGTGAGCATTTTCCAAGAGCGTTTACCAACCAAGTATGTACTCATGTTTACTGCGGCTTGTAATTAACCTTCTTTCGCAAACTGGGTGGCCGTGCTTTACATCCAACCATAACTCTGTAACGGTAGGTACGTTCAAGGTAAATTCTGGAATTTTTGGAAGTATATAGTACAAAAACGGGATTAGAACACATAATTGATAATAAACTGTGATAAATTGTATTTAAATTTCATCTACGTTCCTGCGTTATTTGCTGCAGTAATTTGAAATAAATGTATGTAATGCGGTAAACCGTGTCGCGGTTAATTAATACAGAAATGCATCTAAATTTCAAAACATATAAAACCTCCTGTCACATAAGACGAGAACACATTCATCCTCTTATTTAGATTTAAATAAATTTAGGTTTCCGAAAAATGCAAATATTGAATTAAGGAATAGCTTCAAGTAACTCATTTTTCATGACTCTCTCTCTCTCTCCCTCTGCTCCTACAATGTGCTAACAGCAACATGAGAAGAATAACATGTGCTAATTTATACCACGTACGAAAACTGTAGGTAATCAATAGAAAGTTTATACACAGCTCTCTCTCTGACGTCAGCTTATATTAAGTTTGTCTCCTCACAAAAGGATGTACAATAGCGGCAGACAATATCAATGCAAATAGGACATCTTTACGATAACATGCAAATTCACTTCCACCTGCAATCTAGACACTGATGAGTACAATGACTTAAACTCCCTCTGCTTTTCTGTATGAAGACTGCTGAGGAGATCAAAGTCGAATTCACTTACAAAATGAAGCAACTTCAGTGTCACTCATACTGCAAAGTCTTACAATAACCCCCTGCCTACTGTACGGAAGGATAATTTGCATTCATCGTTACTGGCAAACACAAAGCTATGTAGACCTATGCTAGACCAATAACTTCTCAGTCGGTATCTGTCAATAGTATAATGTGAGAAATATGATAGTTCCTTTTTGAAGTTAAACATCCTACTGTGTTTTCACATAATTATCCAGATGGTAAACTGTCAATACAACTAAGTATATCGTTTAATACGGCATGTTTCAACCTTCCAAAGGCCATAATCAGGATAAAATACGTGTTATAAAACATAAGAAGGCTGTTCTATAAGAAGTCCTTGAGCCTGATGAAGACCTTTTAAAGTTCGAAACATTTTACATTAAACGATACATTTAGAAGTTTTGGCTGTTTATCTACATAATAATTATACGACAGTCCATCTGAAATGAACATTCTTTTAACCATACTCATTAACATTCAACTGTCATTGTTGACCTGAAATTAAGGTACAAATACGACTTCTTTACATTCTTATATAAGGTTTGTTAAACCAAGGACGATGAAATAAAAGGTACATGTAGCATGAATGGAAAGAAACCACTGGGGAGACCTAGGCGTAGATGGGTGGATAAATATTAGGAATGATCTCCAGGAGGTTGGATGTGGGTATATGGACTGGATTGAGCTGGCCCAGGATAGTGACGGGTGGCGGAGGCTTGTGAGTGCGGTAGTGAACCTTCGGGTTCCATAAAATGCGGTGAATTTCTTGACTAGCTGCAAACCAGTTAGCTTCTCAAGGACTCTGCATCATGGAGTAAGCAAGCATGAACGGAAGCGTTCGGATATTCTGTGCCTTTTTATATACGTATATAATATGAAACTGTTCATGACTTTGCTTCCTGGAGCTACGTAATTCGATTTCAAGACGCTGTGAAGATAGAAATGTTGAACTTAAGTTCAAACCTTGTCAAAAGAGAAGTAATTACTGCACCGTCTCACATGTGGTGACGATAATGGATAGAGGGTTACACAGCACGGCGGTTGGTGAAAAGAGCCAACCACAGATTAAAAAAAACGCTTTGAGCTGCAGCTTGGGACAGCTGGTATAGTTGTGTGACCTACAGGGAATGTTTTATCGCCGGTGTCTACGTACAATAACTTAGTGGCGAAGGGAAGACAATGATATATGTTTTCAGGCTTCAAAAGACGATATTATTCAATGACTTATCTTCCAGGTCATCATAATGGGCAAATTCTTACGGTATTATCGACGTTTCGAATAAAAACTCTCTGTTATCAGGGTGACGGATTGACATCGAAGAATACGCTGGATCTCCCTCCCTTTGTCATATTTTCTAAAATAAAAAGATGTTTATCTTGTGAATCCATGCATTCGTCTCTTCCCTTGTTGTAATTCGGTAATGCCTCTTGAATCGTAGATACGGACAGCACGATACTCTGTAAGGAGATTATGCCAGGCTGGTGTTCAGAATGGAGACCCTAAGAAAGGGAAATGGTATGACAGAGTACTGCAAATTGATCACACTCGTCATTCAACACAAGACTGTGAAAGAGGTTCTCACGTTAATGCCAGTGAGTGTGAGGAGGAAGATTCATTAACCAGATATAACATCCACGTAACAACACTTTTTACTAACTACAGTTATATTTAATATACTATCTTCCAGAAATTTATAACCAGAACTCGCCAAAGAAGCGTTCATTTTCGGGAAAGTGGCGCTTTCTCGTTAGCTACTTGTTTGCACAGGCTAGCCGCTTCATGTCCAAAAAGGAAAGTAATTACCACATTCAGCGTTCTTAGACCTTCACCGCCTGCACGTAATTTTTAGAAATGGTCGGAGATATTTCGATAACGCACTGCTTCACAATAGGACAACACGCGAGAGGGGGCAGTTTTGTTTACGGTGCCGGTAGCTTTATAGTCGCAACACAATAAGTACGACTCACCTAACCATCAGTTCAGAAATGTACTTGTGCCCTATATTATAGTACATTGTACTGAATAAACCTTACACTTATGACTTATGCAGTACTTGTTTAATATTCAATGGCATTAAAATATCATTATTACATTTATACAACCAATAAAGTGCAATATTGTAAGTTTGCGCTGAACTGCTTGTGAAAATTTCGATCTTCCTGAAGCTTACACCGTGTACATAGTTACAGAGATACCAACCTTCGGAATAGCTTATTTCTTCTTCGTCTTCAAGGTAGTCGGACTTCCTCGAAGATGAAGGAATACGCTCTTTCGAAACTTTCATAAGTGTATATCAATCAACATGACGGCACATCGCAGAAAACGGAAATTTTCAACTAATTACTTATTCGCCAGCGAAAGTGTTACGCAACCTCCTCCTATCGCCCTACCATCTCCACTTGCTGGCCCCTCGATTTTCAGCACATCTCGCGTAGCGCGCAGCACACATTCTAATGTAACACACAGGCAAGACTTTAGTTTTGCACATAAGGTATTAGTCAAATGACAAGATTTGGGGTTTTTTTCCTTACAGAATGCTGGATTAATTCAGACATCAGAGTGAATGGATTTTTTTAGTTAACGTCGATTGCATAACAATATTTCAAGTATTTTTGTCAGTCGCAGATACATTTCCCTTTACTTAGCGCTGATTGTTATGTCCTTGAAATCTCCCTACCCAACCCATAAATTTTCCCCTCCAATCACTATAAAATTCACCTAAAATAAATTCAGTTGCTCTGAAGCTGAAGGCAACACATTCATTTGAAAACTCACAAAAAACCGACTGTATTGCATTGTGTAAAAATCCGAAGGATGATTAACTGGAATACGTACGCCCTAATGCCACTCCAAATATGCATCTGCCCGCCCTCCTGGTGTTAATTCGATGAAGTTAGATTTTAGTTTCACTCGGCGGAAAGAGAGGAGTGTTTTCTGTAACGGCGTTGTCAGTTGCTGAGACATATTAGCTTCGGTGAGAGATGGATGAATATGGAGCGCTGGTGGAGTGACAGTAATAGGAGAATTCCGATGTACTTGGAAAGAAACCTGCCCTATCACTACTTCGTCCTCCCCGATTCCCACATAAAGTGGCCCGAGATCAAACCACGACCTTCGAGGTGACAGGTCGGCTAATAACCGCCTCAGCCAAATCAAAGATTTGGATGTTGCCTCATCATTATGCCTTATCTTTACGGAAAAAATGACGGAATAAAAACAATGTTTTGGGGGATTTTCTTCTTAGATGTTACGCTTTGAAGGGCGCGTGTAACTAACTATATAATTTCACGGCCACCGTGAATTTCTATTCTGCGTCCGCGCCGTGCCTTATCGGCAACTTGTCCGACAAGTATGCCAAGCTTATAGTGTAAATACGATAGTATAGGCGACGTCTCGAAGCAAGAGATATAGCGCGAAAAATAAGATTTTGAGACCCGCATACCTGGAATATATCTTCGTTACTTAAGATTCTAGTCTTCTGAGATATTATGTTGTGACGAAAACATATTACAGTGAAGATAAGAAGGTAGTAATATCAAAATGTTAAAATTTTATAAGTTACAATCAGTAAAAGCATAGGTTATTCTTCAATGAACACCCAGTATAAGTGGTATAGTGGTCACGTGTATTGAAGGAGGAACTTTCACTCAATGATACAGAGTATCAGTGGTTCGTTCGTGTACTGACATTTTACAGGATGTGGTTCAAAGATTATAAATGTTCCAACTTTTTTTTTATACTATTATTGGAATGTAGTTTTATCTCACTACTGATTCGCTTATTTCCTAAATATACGAAATTATTGTGCAGCGTATGGCACGTCTAAAGTATCCAGTGTCTGAAGACTTACTCTTCCTTTATATACGTAGAATTTTATGCTTTTTTGTAACAACTTGGAAGTGGTTACACTGTGATCGAGAGATGACGTTATTCTTCAGATTACTTCGAAATGTACATGCTTTTCGGCCTTGAATAAAATTCTTGCTGGATTTCCAGAGTGCCTTTTCTACTAATTAATATAAAGACCTTGATAAAAATAAGAATAAACAAACGTTTCAATTAGTAAACTGAAGAATTTTCGAATTAATTGTACCTAAAGTGTAAGAGACTAAAGTGTTACAATTACATGAACTCAGAGCAAAAGTATGGTCACTGTTGTCTACCATCACGCTCACGTCACCTGAGAGAGGCAGAACGGTATACATCTTCTTAACTGAACCACGGTACGAAAGAACGCCACACAAGCTGATCGATAATTGGCCACTGAAATGGAACAAACCACATCACAGAACATCTACATGCTGCACATCAATTATATTGATCAGCCAGCTTTTAATCCTCTTGCTTTTCAATCAGTGCAACGACAACTACAGCAGGACCGAATTAACGAACTTCCCTCGGGTTCTCTTAGATATTCGCAACTACCTTCACATCTTACTGGGTGATACATAACTTTTACCATGAAAATATCATCTGACAACCTAATAATTCATGAAACGTCCGTGTTTGATTCGGGATTTACCAAAAAATTTAAGTCCTCTATAAGGTAACCGTGGCCCAATATATTAAAGATGACAGAGTCACCGAAATTATCATTTATTATAAACGCATTGTATGTTTTTATAATCGTCATATTTCGGCGTTTGGTATCTTACGATGCATTTTCTATAAAAATACATGTTTCTCTTACAGTTTAGTGTCTTGCTTTTGGCATTCTTACACTGACTGATAAGATACGCTTTACCAACGAGCGCAAATGTAAGAGAAGACATCCATAAGATTATTCTTTTTATAAACCCGCATAGAAGTCATTAGGTTCTGGATGGAAAAGACGGCCTCCGTATGTGTAGTAGCTTCAAAATATTCTCGAAATCACTTTAATCCTCAGAAAGACAGAACAATATGATTATTTAAGCTACATTTCTTTCAAAATATTCCCCTTGCACAACTATACACTTCTGCCTGCGACTGTAAAGTTGCTGAAAACATCCGTGACAAGCATTTTGTGAAAAACTTTTCAGCTCTTCCGTCGCATTATTAATGAGTCAGCAGCATCACAAAAACGCCGTCCCTTCAATGCTGATTTCATTCAAAGGAACAGGTGAAAATCAGCTGTAGCCAGGTTAGAAGAGTGTGGGGGATACTTCAGTGCTGTCTCATTGTTCTTTGATAAGAAATCCTTCTACCTACACCGACCGGTGAGCTGGAGCATTGTCGTGGAGAAACCAAATGTTGGTTCTCCATTTTACGGGGTGTTTCCTTCTGATCACATCCCTAAGACGACGAAAAGTGTCAATGTACATTTCTTTACTCACAGTTGAAAATCCTGTAAATTATACCAGCGAATTCCGGGAAATGTTTGAAGCTAATATGTGTAATTGAATGAGTAATAACCAATAGATAACAAATCGTGGCCCTCCAGAACTGGGATTAGATAGGAAAAAACAGCGTCTCACTGTAAACAGGAAGCAGTAGGCTATGAAATGTGAGACATGGTCTCGGACTTGGCAGGATTTTTTTACATGGTAATGCAATTTCATTTTCCAAGAAAAGCAGCAACTTTCGTGACTACCTCAGCACCTATTAACTTCTCGGTAAGGGGGAGGTCCCTAATGTGGCAATAGATATCTACGTAACTGACCCTACGTAAATGAGGCAGATTACAGTGCTGTCAAACTAAAGCCCCCTACCAAACTTCCAATAAATCGTTTCGACAGACAGCAAAGTTACACAGGTATGGCGACGGTTCAAGCTATTTTGACTGCTGTTGTTTGCCGTCACGTTTTACAGCTCTTCGCCGACAGCCATTCTCAAACCATTGTCATTTTATGTTACAGACTGATTTCATTACTTGACTGTTGATCTGTGACGTTTCTTATAAAATTGATCACAATGTAAGTACTGGCGTACTTCGTTTCGAAGAAAATCCAGGTCAAAAAACAGAATATTAAAATAAAATTAAGTGACAAAGTTTGCAACTTACGAAATTATGTAGTTAATCCCGAGACTTTCACATGGAAGTGAAATACGAGTTCATCAAAAAGTGCAACACCCAAGCAATAATAATGAAGTATTTGAATAAGTTACACTGGATTTATCAGAGTAGAAACTATGAATATTTTAATGTTAATTAATGCTCCTCCAGTGAATTGTTTAATGACTTTGTTACTAGATATTTACACTTCTTCAAACTACTTCTTAGACATGCTACACGGTCCAATCAGTTCTTACTCTTTCCCTACGTCCAAAAACACCTCCGATATTACCCGACCCCCAGCCAACTTCTGCGCACTTTAGTGCTAAATTCTTTTCACCATTATTTTTAGGCGAATCGCGAATATTATAATTTTGTCGGCTATTTCTTTTCCCTCGCATTGTACTTTAACATTAAACAAAAATTTCAAACTAAACTCTGTACCGTCGTGTAAGAGATCTCTGTACAAACGGCGCTGTCAAATGAAGCCCTCAGCATTAATTTAGGCAATCTTACGGGCATCAGAACCAATGAGTCTTAAACAAAGGATTAAAGAATGCAAATAATCATTTAGTGAAGACGTTTTACGTTGAACTAAAAACACTTCTTCTAAAAATTAAACATAATATGAAGGGCGTCACTGAACACTCTTGAAACAAGCTACAAGTAAAGAAACTCACTGTATAAATACGTGTGCTGAGATCATAAACTTGCATTGATGTAAGAATTATGATTTATTAGTGAGTAAAGTTACTTGTCTATAAGTAATGAAAGGTGTATACAAACTTTCCGGTTATCGTCATCCAAAAAAAAAAAAAACACAGCCAACTCTTTCGCCTGTCGCTTTCGGAATGCAAAATCGAGATTTTATTCTGTTTTTCGCATGAAAAGACGGGAACGATATTACGCTGCAGATGGGAGTCGAAATTCACACAACTCTTCATATAAACTGTTTGTTATGTTTCATTTTTGCCAGATCTGTCGTCACTGTACAGTTTCTTCGGAAAGTTCTCCAACATTATACATCATCATAATTCCTTAAGCAGTTCTTGAATTCTTATACATGTGTATGTGAACTGATAGGGAAACAGACTATAACGCACTTCACAAAGACATTGTTATTGCGTCTAAAGCTAGTTATTGTGAACCTTCCCTGGTGTCTATTTGAGTGTTAAATTAAGAACTGAAAGCTTAGAAACTAAACGGCCAAGAAAATCATGGTGTACATTTCACACCAACAATA
>Ga0136643_10017746_pt1 | contig 10717 bp, 12 predicted proteins | sample TergutLab28metaG_FD_96883 | JGI IMG/M metagenome (GOLD analysis project Ga0136643, IMG submission 96883) | Labiotermes labralis P1 segment gut microbial communities from Petit-Saut dam, French Guiana - Lab288 P1 (version 3) (version 3) | ecosystem: Host-associated > Arthropoda: Insects >... | reverse complement strand
GTGCGGGTGATAAAATCGAGAAGAATGAGATGGGCTGGGCATGTGGCGCGTATGGGTGAGGAGATGGGGGTGTATAGGGTCTTGGTGGGGAAACCGGAGGGAAAGAGACCACTGGGGTGACCTAGGCGTAGATGGGTGGATAATATTAGGACGGATCTCCAGGAGGTGGGATGTGGGTATATGGACTGGATTGGGCTGGCCCAGGGTAGAGACAGGTGGCGGACACTTGTGAGTGCGGTAATGAACCTTCAGGTTCCGTGAAATGGGGGGAATTTCTTGACTAGCTGCAAACCAGTTAGCTTCTCAAGAAGGACTCTGCACTGTGGAGTAAGTAGGAATATCGGAAATACAGTAGGTCATATGTCTGGCATGAATCGGGAATGGGCTTGGCCAATAGGAAGATTGGTCATGTAAGGAAAGTGATTTTAACCTTTAAGCAACTGGATTGGTGTGTACACATTTTAGCATATCGCTCATTTGCGTCAGGAGTGTCACAACACAAAATTTGGCATTTTTGAGCTATTGGTATAGAAAGAAACGTTTGCAGATACACTTTTAACAGGTATAGTGTCATAACGCAGTTTGCAAAACTTGCTGCTGGACAGCAGTTGTGTCGTCGTTGCACTGATAGAAAATTATAGCACTTCGAAACCTTTAAAAGCTTCTCCTGAAAAATCACAAATTTTGAGTTGTGACACTGTTGTCGCAAATCAGCAATATGTTTTATGAAAATAGCTTGTGTTATTAGAACAGAAAAAAAAGATAAGTACAAAATAAAGGGCATTTTGTTGAAAATAAAACTCGGATTATGTGACTTGTCATAAAAGTGCGGTTAATTTTCTTGTTGCCTAAGTATACTAAAACAGATTTTAAGGGGTGATTTCTTAACAAGTGTTTGCATATGTGGTCACGGATTGTTTGAAGGTTATAATGTGCGCTGTGATGAAAAGATGAAGTAAAAAATGAAACATGCAGTATTCACAGAATGTTGTAAGCTGTAAATATGTATACAGCACAGTGTTTACTGCCTCAGAGTTGTTCTAGGAGATGATCATCACTTCTTCCTCTGGTAGATCAGCAGTATGCTGACTGTTGGCCCAACATACAAAAGAAGCTCTTAACAGCAAACTTGCCACTAAACAAAGTGCCTAGTAAATGAATTTCATTGTAGGAAGGTGGTATAGTTGTAACGGCTGAACACGCATTTATGTGTATCTAGTTATCGTACGACACAACACCTCGGTCAAAGTAGGGTCTTGTCAAGTTGAGTCCTACGTGTCATTTGCTGAACGTTTTAACACGACTTTAAATTATGCGTGCTTTCTCATAACACACACACTTTTTCTGCTCCTGTCATTGGGATTGCTTTCATGTAGGGGCATTATTTTATCCGGCAACTTTCGGTTCCCCCTTACTGTCAACTCCATTGTCATATGAATATAGCCCACGTGCATTGTGGCATACTGGCAGAAAGTGACTAACTGTAGTTATCAGAAAAAAGGACCAGTATGTGCTGCTTTTCCTTCCACAACGGCCTCACATGTCATTAGTCACCTGGTGATGCGTGGTGATAATGTTGGGGGAATTCCACACCCCAGAGCAAAACAGATGTCAGGCCTGTGAGTTCCGTCTTTTGTGTAGTTTTTGCTTGTAGAGAGTGACTTGGATGTGTAACTACTAAATGATTCATTTTCTTACATTTCTTATTTTTTAGATGTTGCATAAGTGTGCAGTTTGAACCTGCAGTAATGTTAGTGCAGGAACTGTCTGCTAGTGCCAGCACTCCTACAAAAGAGGTTAGGTTAAGTTAGGTTGGGTTAGGTTAGTGTGAGGTAATAAAAGTTATCGCTTTTCTTTTTATTTCTGTTCTCAGCTGAATGGCACCCTAACGTATCTATATTGAGTGTCCAGTAGAAACCAGAACTTGCTCGAAGAACCTTCAAACTTGCTCGTAGAGTATTATCTGTATTACACAAGGTGTTGTTTTATTCATGGGGCCGCTTGTATAGCAGACAATGCTGCCCATTTTAAAGTGCACGGTACTGCGGTATGAAAATCTGTATGTACAAGACTGTGAAAGGGGCTGCAATCCAAAACCCTAAAACTCAGGATTAAGAACGGATTGGGGGGGGAGGTATCACCTACTTTGGATGTGCCCATGAACTGTTCCATTTGCAAAGGAAAAAATTTGTTTATATTCTTGGACAGCCCACATTTCCATGTCCTTTCAGTATTCATTCACCTTTCATGGCGTTAATTTTTTCCAGCGTACATGCTCTTTTGAAGTTAAAAATGTGCACTTTGCTTGCACATAAATTTTTTCACCTGAATCATGAACATTGTTCCCATCGTTTCATTTCTATTCAAGAGCCCCATACTTATGTTCGTGGATAAGAATTTAAACCATTAGTAAAATTTTAGTTGGAGGAAAAAACCAAATAATTGATGTTTTCCACATAATATCATCAATTTTATTGAGCAGTTATTTGTCCAAGTCACCTCCAGAACCCATTTAACATATATTGATTGGTTTTCTGCATTATACATTTGTTTGTAATCATTATACATAGCACTTGCTTCAGTTATGATCTTGAAGACTTACGTCTTGCGGGATGTGATGCTTTTTCATTGGCTGAGCAGTTCCTGATCTTTTGAAGGCTCTACAGTTCTTTGCAATGTCGTTAGCCACTGGCCCAGTGATGTAGCATCACATTCCATAATACTTGAATCAGCAGCAGCATCATTATCACCTAATTTGTCTGCCTTCATAACACAAAGTTACAGAATATTGTAATTAAATATTATGTTGTAATTCATGTGGCCTACTTTGGGCTGATCATCACAGATACCAAGATTCAATCCTGCAGCAGTGGTACTTGTGATGAACATTGTGGCACTGGGAGGAGGTTTCTGTCTGAGCATGTCTTTTCTTGCCATTCATCATTCCTTTAAAGCTTTTTATTCCTCTTTATTGCCTGCGGTGTTAGCATGACAAACCGGCAGGTTGTGACAGCCACACAGGTGAATGGTCGCGTTTTCTGGGATGTTACACCATGTTGCTTGCTGAGGAGTGACTGGTGTTTTGAAGGACCATAGTCTCTTTGTGTGTTTCTCATTTGCTTCAGTCTCGAGATGAAGGCACCTTATTACGCTGAAATATTTGTAACTATTTACCAGTTGACATGGCAAATCATCTCAGAAGACTTGAAGCTGTTACTTGAGTGATTTGACATTCCAAGGTCCTGTGCAAGGAATTGATAAAAACCTAGTAAATTGTTTAGCATACACAGACACAGTCGTATTTTCCGATTATTCGGTCAACAGCAGTATTAAGGGTTATTCTTTGTGTAGTAATTGTACTTACAAGACGTATTGAGGGAACTGGGGTAGCTCAGTCAGCATAGGCATTAGGCTATGGGCTGGACATTTTGGAATTCGATTCGCAGCAGGGGCAGGACTTTTTCTCTTGCCTCTGGGGCCCACCCATTCTCCTATTCAGTAGGTAAGAGGCGTTCTTTCCTTCAGGGTAAAGGGACTGGGTGCATCATGCTGACAACCTACCTCCATCTGATGCTGAGGTTAGGAATAAGTGGAGCCATACATCTGCCCCCCCTCCCCATATGCCTTCATGGTGTGTACAGGGATAAGTATACCATAACCTTTTATAAGAAGGTTTGAACCGTAACCTTAGTATAACATTCATTGTGCACTCTCCACCTCTTACATAATTATGCAAAAAACCAGGTGATGTACGATCCAAGTACTTGTCATATAGTATTGGTTAATTTTTCTCCACAGATTTCATTTCAAAACATTTTTGCCCCTGATAAATATTTTGTACATTATGCCTGACACTTAAATCTTCATGATAAGGGCTTATTATTTTTGTTCAGTTTTCATTACAGTCGGAATATATATAGACATATTTCATGACAAGTCCGCAGGCTCAGATTCCATGAAAATTTGAGTAATGTGTTATTTGTTGCATGCAGACAGACAAACTCACATATAGTGAAAGTAATGGGCAGCAAAATTTTGTAACTTCTTATCGCAAACATAGTGAAAAGAAGACAGGCCCCAGACCTGTCCAGAGTGTGTTATTACTGCTTCGGGGAACAAATTAAGGTTATGTAGGTAAATTTGTTTGTTTCTGCAACATAATTTAATAGCTGATCTGTGTAATAAAAACCAAGACACAGAGACAACGTAAACCATGGGATCCCATCGGTAAAGCAACATTATGTACCTTAATTGATACTAATCTTTGTAAGCCTGATGATGGCCAAGCAAGACCGAAACATGTTGCTGATGTAACCAGTTGTAGAATACAACTGTCACTTGTTTTGTGCAAAGATGGTTTAATTCATTAAAAAAGAAATAACAACAACCAACGTGATGCACTGTTTATCCTCCGCTTATTTCATCGATCAACCTCTACGTGTTTTGGGAATATTTGTAGCCCATCATCAGGAGGTATACTGTATATATACAAAAAATAGTACGTGTTGTGCTTTTCAGTTGGCTGTCTGTTGGCCAACCAACACATACCAATTGCTGTATATATACAGTATACCTCCTGATGATGGGCTATAGGTATGCCCGAGACACGTAGAGGTTGATTGACCAAATAAACTGAGGATAAATAGTGCATCAATTTGGTTTTTATTACACAGATGTATGGAGATGCACGGTCAACAAACAGTAAAATTCAGTAGTTGAGCTGAAGAGCAAACATTATCTTAAAAATCTTAAATCTACCACTGATAGTTACTTGTGGCCAGGTTATGTTTCTGTCATTTCAGTAACGTACAAACTGTTTCCCTGATCCTAATTGAATGGTAAATAGAAAATCTGTATGTTTGTATGGATAGGTGCAACAACCATGTGTTTAATTGACAAAGACTGCTGACTATCCAATGTATTTGTGATGCAGGCACCTAAATATCAAATATATCTGTTTGCCGTGAGTGTTGATTGTTGATGTGTATAGAATCATAATATTGAAAGTTGGAAAGGGACAGTGTGCGTGTGTGCGTGCGTTGGTGTTTGTCTAAGCTTTGTTGCTGTTGGAAATGATTTATTGATTGATTCAGGTGAATGTACATTCATGAAAGGGAGGGACAGATATACAGACATATAGCAAAAGCCTCTGTGCGTCTCTGCTCATTGAGTTGTTTGATGTATGTGAACGAATTGTGAGTGGGTTCAATGGTAATTTGAACAAGAGACATGGTGGTCATGGGGTTTTTAACGTGTAATAGTGCAGTAGGTCATTTTAGAGCTAAAACATTGCCTATAAACTTTTTCTTTAGCATCCTTGCCAGTGATGAGTAGTTTTACTAAATATGTTAAGTGAGTATTTATTTCATGATTGCTACTTGTATCATCGGTGGTAATCGGCATATGATTCGGTTTGCATAAAATTTTTTACTGGAAGATCTATGAAATGAAGTTTAACATACAGAAATGGATGAGATCATTAGAGTAGAAGTGTTGACTCAATTAATGGTGCTATATTCTAATAGATATCATATTTAGTGAGGTGCAGCTGTCACTTGTGACACACTTTTCTCGCGTTTAATTAAATATATAAATTGGCACGTGTGTGTGTGTATATATATATATATATATACACATGGTATTATTTTTGTAACAAAGCATGTAATCAGCAGCTGGACACACAGAATAACAGGAACTTTTGTTTAACCCCTTTAAATGCTGAGTTAGACACAATCTGCCATCTGCTGGCATTATTAGGAGCTCACCATATTCTCTACGTTAGCAGGATAAGTGTTAAATGTAGACTTTCAATACAGAAAAATGTATTATTTCAGTTTGTAGATTATGATTTAACTGTGCAGAAAATGTTCATGGAAAAAAAAAAAACCCTTCCTTTTAAAGCATTTGTTAATAAAAGTGTGTAATGTTGATTTCATGAGTAGTGCATTTGGTATATTAACAAACTCCTGGTCTACTTGGTTGTCAGAATTTTTATATTTTTGTGTGAACTTGTAAGACTTATAAGGGAGAATCGAGTGTGTGACCTGCTTGCTATAATTCTGGCAGATGTACAAGGACTATTGTCAGAGGCTGTTGGTCTGAATGTGATGAATTTGCATTGTATTTGCACTGGTATGTCATATCTTGCTTTGAAATTCTACTTTCAGGCACTGAAATGATTGTTCTGTATTGATGTAGGTGTGATTGCCTGAACAAATAAAAGTGTACAATGCAAATGATCTGTGCATCTTGGTTTTAGAAGCATCCAAACGTAGAAAATAGATACTGCATTATACAGAGTGTTCCATTTAAAGCTATAGAGAATCGTGTGCTACAATACAAAAATAAGAACAGAAGTAGTTCCTTCCCTGTGTAATGTACTTTTCCTGCTTTGCCATGACTGTCGAACCAAGGTTACCTTGTTTGCTAGGGCTCTTGAATTTACAAGCAGAACTTGTGTTCATTCCATAGCAATACTTAGCATCGAAACTTTTGTGTTCCTGCTCGATAAAAACATAGCAATCTGTAAATGACAAGGTAACGGAATGAGGTAACAATATGTAGATTGATAGCATCGTATCAGGGCACAGGAAATTTATTTGACAGGATATATGTCCAGCATTAGACAGTGTTGACAGACAAAGGCCACATTTGTGCAGGGATTCTTCAATAATGTGGAGTGTCTCTTCTCTTTTGTCAGTAATGCCAAAAGTTGTACATATTTCCTGTATTGAACACATCCTTTGTCCAAAAATCTTTTTACCAGACCACATATTATCATCTTACTTGGTACTTCCATGCCAGTACATGCACTGCTCAATGCATATCAGCACACAACACTAGGATGAGCACACCCTTTTCTTCTGAATTTGAAATATTCAGACCTATGCATCTTTTGTGCAGGCGGTTGGAGCAACACCATCAATCAGGCTGATCCCAACATGAATATAAGAGAGAGGGAGGAAGGGAGATCAAAGATAAAGCCATCGCATTACGGGTCTGGACAGGCTTTTGCTTTTCTATGGCAATTAGGGTTATGCTAAAGCACTTCAGTGTTCCATTACATGTATATTGCCCTATTGTTTCTCCACATCCCAGTAGCAACATGACGCTCCAGTAACCTCTACCCACTTTCCATCCTGTAGTACCAATAACCACCCACGCCCCCTCTAGAAAGTAAAGTATTTTTCTTGACTAATTGACCCTAGAAAATGTGACAGACTGGTTCTTCTGCAACGTCGATAAACAACAGCCGACTTTCACTGTGTAACATCCCAGAAGAACGAAGGTCTCATCTGCACCTCGACGGAAGCCCCAATCGTCACACAATAATTTACAGTCTGACGTTGTTCATATATCGACAACTGCCTTACAGAATTGTTGTCACTTTATTGTCATAACGCATAACTAACGAACTTTTCAAAGCACAGTCGGTGCAGTTCGGTGCAGAATCATGTGTAGCGCCACTGCCATATTTTATGGGGGTTAATAAAAAAAATCGCATTTTCTCGTATTCGATGGGATGCATTGTTTTGAAATTACAAAATCTGTGACAAATACCGAAAGAGACAATAGAGCTAATTTGAAGTGTCGCGTACCGTTTAAAACTAAATATCAGGAAAATCAGCAAGTGCGTAGTTGCCGATACCATCTGTGTGACGAAATCAGGGTTTGGACGCCATCACCTCTTCAGGTGAACAAAAGTGAGGTTTGTTAAGCTTCTCTTTGTGCAGGCTGGAGTTAGCGGAAGTGCCAGAATTACCCAGACACTTGATATGTATCTGATGGGCCGGTAGCGTAGACGGTATAGCGATTGGCTACGGGCTGGACGGTCCGGGTATCGAATCACGAGGGCACGAGATTTTTCCCCCTGCCCAGACCGGCCCTGGGGCCCACCCAGCCTCCTGTACAACAGGTACCGGGTCTTTCCCTGGGGTAAAGAGCGGCCGGGGCGTGACGCTGACCCCTCAACCCTTCTAGTGTCGTGGTCAAGAAAGAGTAGAACTATACTTCTACTCCCCCTATAGGCCATACGCCCTGTACAGAGCCTCAGTGCCTGTACAAGGGTGCATTTTACCTTTACCTAATATGTATCCAGCAATGCCAGACAAAGCAATGAGGTACTGTATGGAGCGGTGCAGTTTGCATGAGCAGCGATATGTTTATTTTGCCTTACATCAAGCATTCTGCACTTCACTGCACACAAGGTATCAGCTTTAGTCTGCTAAGTTACTGTCATAGATTTGGGTGTGGCCTGAATAGAGCAAATGAAATGCACGGCAGGCAACAGCTGGCATTTCTCTTTTATCGCTACGTTCCAAAAATATTTGTGTTTGTGCACGCTATAGAATCCTTTGTACAACATTTTCTCTTACCAGACTCATTATACATGATGGCCTTCGTATGTAACATGCTTCTCAAAAGGTTTCAAATCAACAGTTCGTGATTTGCCAGCCATCAGTGAACGAACACATAACACTTATTGGCTGAACAACCAGTTTTACTTAAATACAGCCTTTCCATTTCACTCAAAACGCAGTAAGCTGTCTAACAAGGAAGCACTGAGCGAGCAACAGCAAGAGATTTAAGTGAGTTTCAGAAACCGCCACTGTGACAGAAACCGCGTTTTTTAAGTCTTTAGACCACAGAAACACAGACACGAACACGCACACACACAAACACACACCGCACACACACAAACACACACCGCACCCACAGACACACACACCGCACACACACACACACACACAATCCGGTAAAAATCCTCTGAGCAACTGATCAGATGATCGCACAGACCGCTAACTACACTACACACAACACAACAGACCAATATCCATCCCATCAGCAGGATTCGAACCTGCGATTGCAGAAATCAAGTGGCTGAAACCTACGCCTTACACTATATGACCACCGGGATAGGGCGGTGTATGTTTATAGAATATAAAATTGTTCTTAATTTGAAGTTCTGAATACGGACGAAGGGAAGTAAATGTCAATGTGGATATTGCAACTAGGTACAGGGATATAAAAAAGTTATAAAATGCAAACAAAAATGTTCCAACGAACAGTGTAAAGAGCTGTCAAACAGAGCGGCAATTTATAGGGAAAGGGAACTGGGAGCAACTGGTTCATGTTTCGGAGATTAATAAACGGGAATAATGACAGGAGTTAGAATTGTTAAAATATGCTGAACGTTCCTAACTTGTTGTCTTCTTGAGCTGCCAGTTCTGTTCTAACTGCATTTATCAACTGCTACAGTCGGACCCTCACCGGTTTGTTACAATAATACAAAATTGTATTTTAGTTTACAAGAGAAATGGAATTTATACTAAGCAGCAACAGACGGCTAATCATTGCGCCACTCTGTATACGTTATGTACAGTTAGCTGCAGTATCTGGACAGAGACTTTGATCGGTAGATACCTTGATATTTAAAACTTCAAATGACTGGGCACAAATTTATATGGGAGAAACAGCTTGAGTGATGGAGTATTGTATGTGTCACTTGGCCTTGAACGTTGGCAGGATTCTTCTTATCATTCTGTCAATAAGATAAGATTAACCTTCCCCAGCTCGATAAATGTCAAGTTCTTCTACAACTCAGACGCCTTCAACACACACAACCGAATGCACGCAAAAAACACTCAAAAGAAACAAACTGCGCTTGGCCTCTCAAAAGACGTCGGACTTCAGAAGAGTAGAAATGGGTGACAGTTTGTTGGAGACGGAGGTTCATCGCAGTTCAATGTAACCAACTGTTGTAATGGACCGCTGTGTGTTGCTGAATTGGTTTATAGACTGTTTTCTACACTGAGAACTGAACTGTACGTGATGTCAAAGTACGAATATATATATAAACCGTCAATGAACCAATTCAGCAACACGCAGCGTTAGATAACTTCAGTTGGTTACGTTGAACTGCGATGAACTGCCGTGTACGTGATATGAAGATACATGTATATATACGTACCTTGATATCACTTACTGTTTCGTTCTCAGTGTATAAAACAGTCAATGAACCAATTCAGCAACACACAGCGGTCCATTACAACAGTTGGTTACGATGAACTGCGATGAACCTCCGTCTCCAACAAACTGACACCCATTTCTGTTCTTCTTATGTCCGACGTCCTTTCAGAAGCCAAGTGCAGTTTGTTTCTTGTGGCTGCTTTTTGCGTGCATTCAGTTGAGTGTATATATACACACACACACACACACACATACATAGATTTGTAGTTAAGCCATATATGTTTCGATTTGTAGTTAATTCAGCCACAATGTCAACAGATGGCGGTCTATTCATATCGATTTGTAGTTAATTCAGCAATGCCGTCAATAGATGGAAGTAAAAAAATATCGATTTGTGGTTAATTCAGCGATACTATCAATAGATGGCAGAATGCAGATCATTGGATGATGTAATAATTAACGGCTAATGAAATGGAAAATTTTACCTGTCCCATATAGTTAAATTTCGTAGAAATATGGAATTACATATTTCCCACACAATATCACAATAAATGCATCGCTATCACAATTACATATTTGCACACAATATCACAATAACATTCATTGCTATCACAATTACATATTTGCCACACAATATCACAATAACATTCATTGCTATCACAATTACATATTTGCCACACAATATCACAATAACATTCATTGCTATCACAATTACATATTTGCCACACAGTATCACAATAACATACAT
>Ga0136643_10017745_pt1 | contig 10717 bp, 5 predicted proteins | sample TergutLab28metaG_FD_96883 | JGI IMG/M metagenome (GOLD analysis project Ga0136643, IMG submission 96883) | Labiotermes labralis P1 segment gut microbial communities from Petit-Saut dam, French Guiana - Lab288 P1 (version 3) (version 3) | ecosystem: Host-associated > Arthropoda: Insects >... | reverse complement strand
TTTAATTTTGTTTTCAGCCCCTATCAACCCCCCAAATTTAAAACTTTTTTAAAAAATCGCGTTTTTCCCCCCCCCCCCACCCACCCACAAATGATCTGTCGGTAGTGCACTAAGTAGCGCTTCCCATCTCGTTCTCCTCTAGCCCAGTGCTTTCCATTCGGCGGTACGCGAAAAATTTAGGTAATATGTTTCCAATAATTAAAATATAGACACGCTAAATGCAGGATTAAAATTGTTTTAAGTTTGCTGAAATGTAAAGAAAAAATGTATCAATTGTATACTATGACATTATTTCATTTTTCGTATATCGCCTAATCGGGTTAAAATAAAAAAGTAGCACCTGCGAAGTTTGAGGTCTCCACAGCGCTGTTGTTTCGCTGGCTGGCAGGTCTGCAAGACTTCAAACCTGCCAACCAGCGAAACATCCCCGAAGACCAGTATCCTGAAAGTTGGCAAGAATATTAGCAGGAACACCTAGCGATACAAGTACATGCCTTGTATTGTGATAGTGGCACGAGTACACGTTTTGTATTTTGAGAGTGGTACGCGAGAAAACAAGTATGAAAAGCACTGTCCTAGCATACACCGTATGTAGCCCTTTGTTCAACAGCCATGCTAAACGTCACTTGCGACCCCAGAACAAATTACAGCCCAAAACAACCTGCCAACATACATAACATCCCACTTGGCTATATATGAAGTTCCTTCAGCAGCGTAATGACAAAACAGTTCTTCTTCTGAAACGTGTGCATTCCACCGATTGTAGATAATTACCGACGTTTCGGCTGGACCCTGGAGATGAAGGCAGCCCGTTCCTCCGAAACGTCGATGCTTATGTACCAGTCGACACGATGTTACGTTCCAGACGACTTGACTTTTCAACATCCACTTTATTCTAAGCCTCATGCTTAAATAGAAGTAACGAAAACAACAATAATAATAATAATAATAATTAAACTAAACCTCTTTCATTTGAACACCTGGACAATAAAAGTAAGACGTCTAGCGGTTCAAAACAGCTGTCATGTAGTGGAAATTCTGTCCGCGACAGTGCAGTTACAGCGAGACATCCTTCTTCAGGTGACACAACGAAAGAACTAGTAAAATTGCCGGGTCTCTCAGAGACAACCAAGGACGAAGGCATTTGCAAAGCAGTTCGTCAGATGCTGCTGGAAATAAATGCTGGCCGAATTGAAGATGCGTGGGCGCCAAGTAAAGCTGTATCAAATGCAAGGTTTGTTGCATTACTTTGCAATGCTTTCGGACACCCAGTCGTACCTTTCCATTGTACCCGAGTTCACCAGGCACTTTCGGCAAGCCAGTCCGAAGAAAGCGGAGCAACTGATGATAATTGTGGTGGTGGTGGGGACCGATAATTTCACTGTTTCTCGGGCGCTTAGTGTTTGACAGTTCAGAACGCTCCCTCATGAAATTAACACATATTATTACAAACTAATAATAAGTAAGAATTCAATAAAACATTATGGGGACAGCAGCGAGGGCCATCTCTGTCTCCAAAACGTCGGCTTACTCTCCATTCAAGCACCTGACGCGGCTGCTAGCCTGAAAATATCTTACTGTATTTAGTCGCCGTGAAAGCTTAAAATTATAAATCAATAACAATGTTAGGTGACATGTACTTCACCTGTAAAACATTTGCCTCAGATATGACATTTAATGAAAGTCAAGAATTCAGAACTATCCCTAACTCAATGATCAGAGAAGTATGTTACAGCCTTATTTGTCTCTGCTTCTGTCACTGCCTACTTCAATGAAATCAATAACAAAAAATAGGTTTGGAACGACCCTTGAAGATGGGGCCGATAGGTTGTCTCGAAACGTCAGTAACGAACTACCATTCTACGCTGCTCTTTTAATTGAGAAACCACTAAGTTGTACACTAAAAATATTCTATGAACCATTACACGACTCGCCTTATGACTGTATGATTTTAGTTATACAAACACGCAATACACGTACACAGCACGTTATCTCCCAGCCTGGTTAAATTTCAGTCACACACACTTGGAATGAACAAAACTACGAACAATACTCGTCATGTTTGTCTATTCGCAAGTCCGATTGGAGTCATTAAGGAAGAACAAACTCCCGTAGAATAAATTTCGTTTCACATCGTTGTGCAACACAATTACATCGCACAGAATAGGGTCTATTTCCTGCACAGTCACTTTACACTGAAGTGCTTGAACCCCGTAACACACGGATTCCCCTACTTCCTGATACACGAACCGGTAAAATGCCAGTGGGGTTTCCGACGACCGATCATTAGCCATCCCGATCATACCGCCTTGTTGGCAAGAAATCTGCCAATTTAATTACTCTTATTTATTTATTTATTTATTCATATATTTGTTTATTTACGATTCACAAATTAATGCCGTAAGATAAACTGAAATCGAAGATACGCCATAATCATTCATAAAATTCGCAATTACGAATTAACTTATTCCGTTCAGCGCAGGACTTGTCATACATACACCCCTGCCTGCCATTTGGCCCTATCCTGAATCAGGTCAATCCAGCCCAAGTACTCATAAATTACAAATGCAAATTATCCTCCGTCTAGCAGCAAATCCTCCACGTGGTGTGTTATCTTCAGTCCCCTGACAAATGTCATTTGACTCAAATCTTCTGGAACGTCACAACGTCTAGACTCGATGGATCATAGTGCTCTCACCTTCGCGGCCAAGAACAAGAAAAGCGAATGCAGTTCGCATTTCTTCTAAGTCAGCACATATTCAACACAGCTTACCTTCCTTGACTTGTTCATCTTAATGTAATGATGTTGGGTGAAGAATAAAGTTTAAGAAGGTCGACAGCATGCAATTTTAGTCCCAAATAATCGACTTAGGAGTGCTGCCTTCAGCATGTGGAAATCAAAAAGTTAGTCGCCAGTACTTCGCAGCTGCAGTACAACATATTACTAAACAGTAAGTATCTCATCACGCGGAAGTATGTGGACAGAAGTCGTGTTCGCATAAACTATAAGCCAAATCTGAAAAAGATAAGAGGAATAAGTCGTTGGGCATAAAACAGGATTAATCTGTTGCATGCGGTAACGTACAGCTAGCTGAGATATGCAAACCGACCCAGAACCAAGGATTTATAGACGCTGCCATATTGAACAAACTCGCGTGTCTGCGTATATTTTATGCATTCTCGGTACCACTTTACCAAGCAAACGCATACATGGAATTCGTATCCACCTGCGTGCGATATCTACATAATACTGAACGGGTTCCATAGCAGCCTACTGGGGATCTCACTAACCGTTGTTGTGCAAACGTACTTCAGGTTCATGGAATAAAATAGGGCATGAACAGAAGTCAAGCCTCCAAGAATCTTAAGTACACGATTCTAATTCTTCCACTACCAGCCTTCGGTTTGTTCTCTACGTATGGCAACTTTGCTACGGTCTGCTCGATTCGGGGTTCGAATCCCGGCAGGAGCAATAAATTTATCTACCCTCCAAACCGTCCAAACCAGCTCTGGGGCCCACACAGCCTCCTGTTCAATGAATAACGGTGCTTCTTCCCTAAGTTAAAGCGGACAGCGAGTGAGACTCACTACTCTCCTCTATCCAGTTCCGAGGTTAAAAATGAGTTGATCTTTACCTCTTTTACCTCTGCATGCCTTTACGGAGTATATAGGGACAATCTCACATTTTACCTTCATGTGTCTTTCAATTAGCCTCCATAAGCCTGGCAATAGAAGTGTAAACTGCCTCTGCCGTCATCCTCTTTGGCAATTCTACCAGTCGGTTCCCTTCTCCCACCTGAAACGCAAATACTAAATATATAAAACACTACAACTTTACTTGTTGGTGCGTAAGAGGGTGATATTTGGCCCTTTACAGACAGATTTACTAGTTGCCCCCACCCCCAGGGCGCTGCTGCCTCCTCATTCTTGAGGTTTCTAGATCACACACAACGACGTACCACAGTCTGTAGAACTTCTCAGGGCTAGTGGTCAGCCCGTCACAGATACCTCTACCCGACAACACACAACGCTGACAACAGACAGATATCCATGCCCACGGCGAGATTCGAACCCACAATCTCAGCAGGCAAGCGGCTGCAGACCTACGCCTTAGACAGCGTGGTCACTGTGACCGGCTATGCCACACATCATTAACGTAATTAAATCAAGGAGAACGAACAAGCCGGGGAATGTAGAACGCATGGGTATATTAAAAAGAGACTGCATACAACACTTTGTCGTAAAACCCGAAGGGAAAAAAACAGCTTAGAAGTACTGCAAGTACAGGGGACTAATATTAGAATGTGTCTTACAGAAACCGAGCGCAAGAATGTTGACTGGACTCATTTAAGGATACACAGCAGTGGCGGGCTTGAGCTGTCTGCACCAGAGTTCCTCGGCTCCTGGCGAATTCATGAAAAGTCGTGCTCTCACGAAGGCAGTGTGCATTGGGAAAGAAAGAAAGAAAGAAAGAAAGAAGAAAAAGAGGGGCAGGCGTTTCTTCCCCCCACCCCTTCAAAAGTAGACGATGTAGCAGCGGCAAATGCTTAAATACTCTTTCCTTCTTCCTATCGCTAACAACAAGCCGCAACCAGTCAGAAGGCCAACACGGCCATACCTACTACAAGAGAGTTGATGACGTAGACTAGTCAGCCATACATCGGTCATGCATGAAACATGACAATCAAGGGAACTGAATATTAGATGGTGCTTATATCTGAATTAGCGTAAGTAATGTCATTAGCGTATATGGGTCGCACTCACTATGCTGCAACTGTGGTAAATGATGCATGGAAATGGACAATGGTCTTTGTCCCTTCGAGGCATCAAATTAAGCACAGAGGATTCTAATTTAACGTGGTTCGCGTTCATATTTTTTAACCGGCAGTTTGTTTCAATTCTTGGCATCCATATCAAGCAACCGAGATTGCACCAACGTCACAACTAACAAGCAGATCTGGCACCATAGTGTTTTTAAAACGTTTCAGCATTCCGCTCTTTTATTTCAATCCTCGAGTGTGGTTAAAATTAGATTGCAAAGTTCGCAATACTCTCATCTTTAATTCTCGGAATTTTTCCAAATTGTTATGAGACTGACACAAAATATAAATTTAAAAACATGAGAAATTAGTAGTGTTTTAACACAGCGTTTCAAATGTACTTTTACCAAGAAAATGTGAAACTGATATTCAATAAACCGCTTCCCTCCTGCATTAATATCAAACCAACCCACTTCAAAAATGTTCTAAGTAAGACCCAGTATTAGCACAGACATGTCACTTTGGATCAGCTTTATACTATATCAAACTTTGATCGCCTGAGATATTACATTTCAAATTAATTTAATAAAAAAGCTAAAAAGTAAAAGTGTTTCAAACCAAACGACACCCAATCATTTCTGTACACACATTTCGATAAAACAATAAATGGGCCATGATCTGTCGGCCACTCTCACGATCTTGTATAACTCGGTGAAGTGATTTACACAAGATAAATAAGGTGAAGCTGTCTGAAAATGACGATGTATTTGCAACATAACATGCGTTTGGCTTCCACAAAGACATGTGACAACGGCCGACCCCTTATACGATCATTACGTTTCTCCTAGTCCTTTCTCTCAGGTGTAGGATATACACTGCGTTTCGAGGCTCTGTTCTGCTCCCGTCTTCACGTGATTAGGACAGTGCGTAGTTACTGTACTCCCTAGTAGTCATAATGCCGGTTTTGGCGAAGTGCTGCCTCTAATAAGCCTACATAAGTACCGACAAATCGGTCAGTAGAATGATAAACAAAGATGGTAATATTAGTAACCATAGGTACGTCTTGGGTGTTAAAATAAAGCCCTACCCGGGCACTGTAGTACAATGTCCAGTATATTCCTATATCCACAAACTGTAAAAAGCAGAGTCCAAGAGGAGCAGCGCCTTAATTTAAGAAGTTCATGAATAAAGTCCAACTTCGTCACAAACATGCACGCCATGTTCTATAACACCCACTTTCAGTGAAGAACAGTGGAAATAACGTCACTGTTCCCCAAACTGAAATAGCTTTAGTTACGTCTTTGTTTGGGGTGTACAACGAAAATATGCTTAGGGAAACAATATCAATTAATCCAATACTTACTGACATTCTGTTTGCTAAGTACTCCTACAATAATTATGCTGGGATGTGCTGCAGATCCGAATAACTACGCCTCTCTCCCACTGAAACATAATATTACATCAACGACAATACTGAAAAATTCCATCCTTAAATTCGTCATTACCCTCCAAGTTTCAATTCTTCCATTCCTGAAATTTTGAAAATATGTTATAGTATTACAAGTTCCCAACTCCTTAATATACACTGGAAAAACCCCACTGGAAAGACAGAAAAATGTTGGAATATGTCTGAGACATTTACTGACATCTGAATACACTAACAAACATTCCATCCAGAAGAATCACGTTTTTGGACGAGATATCTCATTCGTAGCACGGAAGGTACCAAGCATACCAATCGCTATGAAACTATTTTTACTTCCTAAGTCCCTGAAAATATGTTTGTATCTGAAAAGGACCCCACATGTGGATCGAGGCCAACGAGGAATAAAAACCTGCAAGTAAGAACTTTATGTGTGACCTGATACCTCGACCTTCAAGGCATACGATTGTTACTCTTAGTACCTATGTACCAAACCACACGGTGTCACATCCCCAGATGGCAGAACACTTGTTCTCCAGTGTCAGATATGGTACACTTCGCCGCTCCTGTAACAACAGACCCGATTAGCTGAAGCCAGTGTCAGCATAACACACAGAAACTGAACCGCGGTGGGTGTCTCGGACGGTCGGTCGGTCGGTCTGTCGGTCGTCGGGGTTTGTATTGATTGCATCCCCGCCACCCCGTCTAGCCCAACTCACGAGCTCATCCACCCAAACCGTCACTTTAGAGAGACAGGGTTTTCTCCCTCTCAGGGGTGGGAAACAACCCCAATCTACTCTACTAACACGCGTCAAAATCGCACATTAGTGCCTCGCATAACCAAGTATTGTGCCTACAGAAGTTAAGTTGAGAAGCACAGTGCCAGTCCCTGCTTATCATTTTCCCCACGTCAATCAAAAGCTCCAGCGTCGGAACTCCAGTGTCAGAGACCTGAAACACTTCAGTCACCGGTTTTACGTTTCCTAACTACAGAGTGGACACTCGCAAACTTTATTCTTAGCACATGGAAGGACTTCTCTTCGCTGCCACAAACCAGTCAGCCGCAAGGCTCAGAATACATCATGAAGATAGGTGCAAGCAAACGACTCTTCCGAAACGTTATAGTTAATCTGCCTAAATACAAGGCGTCACATCTCAGAAGACTAAATACCTCAATCCACGAGCATAGTCCTTCTTGAAAAGTTAATGGGGTCACAGTCAGAAAGGAATTCCAAGAGTTTTCATCATATCAACAGGTTCATTACCGTGTATACAGGAGGTCACTTGCTGATATTCAGCCTGATGAAACAGCCCAATATGTCCCACCATACTGCAGAACCACTTTAATATTATCCTCCCATTTACAGCCACGTTTTCCCATTGGTCTCCACCTTTCAGACTTGCCCACTTAAACCCCGTACGCATCCCTCTTCTCCCCATGCGTGCCAAACACACTGCCCATCCCACTCGCCTGAATTTGATTACCCTAATAGTAGCGGGTACGTACAAAGTACGATACTTCCTGTTACCCACTCCCCCAAACCCAAACATCTTCCTCAGCAAACGGGTGGGGGGGGGGGATGTTTCTGACCAGAATAATAGCAACAATCCCAAATTTAACGTGTTCTTAATAATTTATTTGTGTATTCGACTTTGATTTGTTTTGTCCCGTAAGACTGTAATAATACCTGCCGCTTTGCAGGGTCTCCCCCTCCCCCCCCCCCGCAACTGCGACAAATTCTGTGTTGGAATTTTACTACGGTATTTGTTATTGTTCCAAATCCCTTAGTTGGTGGGTACTGTGTCCAGGGGAAGGGGGGGGGGGATAAAAATATGCATGGATGAGTGACACGACACTGCAACTGTCTAATCATCAGTAAACAGACCGTTCCGACAAACGACTCGAAGTGTGAACACAGAAACCATGGACAGGGTGGACTGCGGGTGAACTTCCGCTACCCAAGTAATTTTCTCACTAACTTAAGTAACAGAATTTCTTTCGGAGTACTTCGCCCCCCCCCCCCCTCAGAGAAACCATTATGACAGCATTGTTACATACACAGCAATCATCACCAGCATCACAGTAAGTGCATAATAAAGCGCAGCGCCATGGTACTGCACAACAATCACAGTTCTTTGCTACGCTGCTGTGGATGATGGTTCACTACCTCAGCAGTGCTGCCACTTCCAAGGACACGCCAGGTGCTAGAGGGCACTCACCGGCCCTTATATAGCAGCCCCTACCGTCGAACTACGTCACCACACGTTATAACCCTACAGTGCAACAGAGCTATATTTACATTTTACGACCATCTTGACAACGTGGTCGCTCGTCCCAACTCCGCCTGCTTTACTACTGATGACAGGTCTAGGCATGGCGCCTGCTGCTGATCTTACTTATTTAAGTCACAATGCTACCTTTGCTGCCTCCGAACGCCTCAAACGATTCTAGATTATTACGCTGCATTGGGTAATGTCTGTTCTGGCGTTTCGGGGAAACATGCAGATTCCATCTTCAAGGTGTCTCAATTTGGTTGTCGGACAACGCAGGAAGATTGCAAGGACTTCATTTTCAAGTCGCCCTGAAGATGCAATCAGCATGTTCTTCCGAAACGCCAGAAAAAACTTATTACCCTACACGTTGTAACAGTCCAGAAGAACATAATTTGATCAAAACCTGCCGTGAAAATGTGAAAACATAATCCTAACTTCTTCCGCAGTTACTGGTGCTTCTACACACGTGCAATATTGCTTGGCAAGTCTTGCCTTCATGTTACGTAACGGCACGATCACGTCAGCCGTCACCGATGTAGCGATGAGCAAAAGGGGGAGCTTTTGCAGTGCGCCCTGCGATATAATCTCAGATACACACAAAAAAATGGCCGAATAATTATTTTATCCGCATTTATACAAAAATGTTATTCAAAAATATTTACACCCATACGTTGTATCATCAACAATAAAACACACTCTCAATACCAAAATAAAAACAGAAGTTCCATCACTCACAGACGTAACAACCGTCGCGCCACTTGGCTTCTTCGCTTATACGGTGGGAAAGGGAAGTAAAGTGGTGGTGGCTAAACGCACCTATCTGACAACACAGCATCTCTCAACGTGCTTGCTCTGCGTCTTTCTTTTCTGTTCTTTTCTCAATCACAGTCTACGAGTGAATGGAAAAGGTATTAATGACACATAATTGAAATATATCTATATATATATATATATATATATATATATATGTGTGTGTGTGTGTGTGTGTGTGTGTGTATATATATATATATATATATATATATATATCATATATAACGTAGCCCGCAAACATTTTTTCTTGTACATGTGACCAGCGTGTCAAAAACTTCCTCACCACTATCCTAATGTTTAGTTCCACAAAGCTCGCAACAGCTTTCAATCAAAAGTAGTTGGAACAAAACACCACTGCAGTAATATAATCAGGTTTGCCTTCACAGCGATAAAAACTCATACTGTGATCACGTTGGTTGTGACAATGCTCAGTCTGGTTTCGGACGAACGTGCATATCGGCAAATCTTCTACACTGACAAGTTCTCCCGCAATGTTGTTAACCACCTACCTCTCTACCCAGAAAACCAGAGCCTAAACCTACACAAAGTTTAATTATTACAGGTTAAACTTCAGTACAACTGCAACCTTTGCATTCAGTAGTAGTAATAGATGAGGCTGTCTCAGTCAATAACAATCTCTGCTTTACACAGAAGTAACAGAAGCAGCTGGCTCAAGCAATAACGACCTCTATACTGATGTAACAGAAGCGGCTGGCTCAAGCAATGTTAACAAACTCTACTTTATACAGAAGTAACTGAAGCTGCCAGCTTAAGTAGTAGCAACCTCTTTTTACCCTTAAGTAACGGAAGGAGTTCGTTCAAGCAATAACAGGCTCTACTTCACACAGAAGTAACAGGAGCAGCCGGTCAAAGCAGTAACAACCTCAAACTGTACCATGAAGTAACGGAAGAAGCTCGCTCAAATACTGACGATTCGGACTGTCAATCAGGAGGTGGCAAGTTTGAATTTCAGTACGTTCACCGAATATCCTGAGGCTTTTCTTGGTTTCCTTCCGTCCCTCCAGACTAATAACGTGACAGTATCTGAAACTACCACGTAAGCTTCCTTCCATGTCGTTTCCAACTCATTATCTACTACATAGGCCGAACTAGTGATATGATTGTTAAATAAACCGTAAAGAATCAAATAAATACTGTATATAATATCACAAAAAATCGGCCTACTTAGTCAGCAACAGGTGAAATGTAACACTTAACATAACCCATTAAGATAAAATCTTATCTATAAAATTTTCGGTAGCTCTGAGCATAATCAATCAAGTACAATGAAAATTTTGACGTTTTGCTGACCGTGCATCTCAGTATATTTATCTCAGTAATTAACCAACTTGATGCACAAAATTTTTGTTTTATAATAAGTTTATTTCATGCCTCTACATGTTTCGAGCATATGTGCTCATCATCAGGAGGTCAAAATTGCATTACACAG
>Ga0136643_10017744_pt1 | contig 10717 bp, 6 predicted proteins | sample TergutLab28metaG_FD_96883 | JGI IMG/M metagenome (GOLD analysis project Ga0136643, IMG submission 96883) | Labiotermes labralis P1 segment gut microbial communities from Petit-Saut dam, French Guiana - Lab288 P1 (version 3) (version 3) | ecosystem: Host-associated > Arthropoda: Insects >... | reverse complement strand
GCACACTTTTTAAATGACACTATAAAACTTTAATTTGTTAAAATAGTTAAAATCTCCAACATGTTTCGGTTTATATTTAAACCATCTTCAGGGAGCCATTAGTTCATGCTAAAGTAACTTATATCACTTGTTGCTATGATGGCATTGTGGTAGCGTGTCGTTCCTTGTTTCTGATGGGTTCGGATGTTGTATTACTCTTCCTCTTCTTGCTTTACTGTGTCTCAGCATGTCTTAGCATGAACTAATAGCTCCCTGAAGATGGTTTAAATATAAACCGAAACATGTCGGAGATTTTAACTATTTTAACAAATTAAAGTTTTATAGTGTCATTTAAAAAGTGTGCCTGTGTTGGTGAATATATGTGAATTATTACTGTGTGTGGTATTTACATCTAGGCTGTCTTATGTGATGTGATCAAATAACTTCCTAACTGAATTTATTTCTCCATAACAACTATAGTTATCCCTTAATCAATGTTGTCCCCTTCAGAGTAGTCACCTTGGGACTTTTATACAGCAATCCCACACCTAGGGCTACCATTTGAAGCATTTAATGGTGTGCACTGTTTGAAACTCGGAAGGTGGGTTCCACAGTTTTGGTTGAATGATGGTGATATAATTGTGAGTCATACCCATAAACCCATATCTCATAATGTGATAATCTTCAAAGGAATTTTCTTTGAAAATGCCCTGAACTGACCCAAGTGAAATTCCTATCATGTTTGCTACTTCATGAATATTGATTTTTTCTGGTTATTGAGGACTGTTCCTTTCACTTGCTCCACATTTTTTCTGTTTGACTCATCAATCAATATCTTGAACATTTGGCAACTTCCACAGAGGTCACACTGCTGTTCAACTTGAAAAATCACTCAAAAACTTATGTTCTTCCCATTGTCTGCTCCCCAAAAGCTACTTTAAACACTTGGGAATTTTCTATTTCATTTTCCCCAGAACATAAGCTGATGGAGGTACACTCTTCTAGTCTGCCATTTCCAGGTACACCAAAATCACATGTTGAACACACACTTCTTGTACTCAACTATACAGCAGTCACATATGCTACAGTCATATTCCAAGCAGGAAATGACTGGGCACCTATTGGTAGAAACAGCAGTACTGTCATCCCATTGTCAGTCCTGAAGCTATTTGATCGCACCACATACCACGGCTGTCAGTTTTTAACTTACACTTGGCACAGGAAACCATTTGTCATGTGTGTGTTTATTGTACCTGAGCACCCTGAATAAGCATTTTCTACATTCATACATGTTTACTGTTCATTTGGTAATTACTCTGTATTTTTGTGGCAGATTATGTTTCTGTTATGTACTCTACCTTAGTCACTGATGTTGAATGACTGAAAAGTCTCATCTGTTAATAGTCTTAGAAGAAGCCTGAATCACTGTGGGACACGGACATAAACAGTAACTGTGCTACAAAATGTGTGTTTTATTGCCAAGGTGTAGTTGATGCTTTGTTGCTGCACAGTGACAAGTGATGCCACCAACTCCTCAATACTCAGTCTGGTGATATAAAAATTCTCTTGGAATTAGAAAATTCACTCAGTATCCTCTTTTTCACAGACAATTCAACACTTTTGCCACAAAATAATAACCACTAATATTTTTAGATTGAAACAACACGACCACAGAGTCCTTCAAATTCCAGCCTGAAGCGACGGCGAGGTCCAGGACGACCACCCAAGCAGCCTCGACTTGATCCAGACACAGAACAAGAATGCAGCCCTATGTCGTTAGAGCCTGACATAATCCTCAGCGATGTTGTCTCTGCTGGAAGTTCAGGTGGGTTAATTATCTATTCAGATACAAAGTTTATCATTCAAGAGTCTGTCTTTATGTACATGTATGCTTCCTGGTAGCCTTAAAGTCCTGGAAGTTAAACAGACTGGTTGTTTGCATTAGACGTGAAAACAGTACTTTGTTTTGCACAGCTAAGATATATATATAAAATTCATGTTTGTTGCAGATGTTCCCATGACAGAGGTGGATGGAGAACTGATGGAAGAACTTATTTCAGCAGAAAGTAAGTGTAACATCAGTATTATATGTGGTAAATAAAACAGTGTCCTTTTGTAGTAACTAGAGACTCCTATTTTTTCAGCAAAAAATGCTGTCTTTCTACACAACTTGAACTGTTCCATTCCTTCATATACTAGTGGACAGAAGTAGCATCTTCTTCATGAAAATATATACAGTAACCAACCCATACTGAACAATCTTTGCAGCCAATCATGCAAACCATACCCAGGGTGGAATAGTAAAATGCCGAGGGAAATACGTAACAGCTGTATGCATTGCTAAAGATGGCCTGTGGAAGGAACAAGGAATTTTAAGACACACAAAAAATGGATAGCAACCAGAATTCATAAAACAAGTCCTTAGCTAAAAACAGTCTCATTAATCTGGAAACCATGAGTGGTTCTATGTTAGTACCATACATCCTGCAAACATCATAAAAAAAATCACAGAATGTTGAAAAATCTTGATTATGAACAGTGGTAGGCAACATACTAACAAAGATACAAAATAGAAGTACAGGAAACTAAAAATTGCATATACATCCCATGTGAATGCAGGAACAAATACAGTGGGAGCCCAATGTAATGTTCCTCATTGTATGGTTTTGCCCATCTACGTATGAACACTGTAAAATTTCTCTTCCTATTTAGTTATTTCAATTTTCACATGTTTAGATAGTTTTTCTTGGAAATATTTATAACACAGACTCATATATATATATATATATATATATATATATAACACTGTGCCAAAACCTTTAGAATAGTACGGTATGTATTAAGTCTTTACGAATACGTCATAAAATGTCACTTTCAATGTCTGAGGGCAGTGTTTCCAAACCATTCTTCCATGGAGGAACCCCCTAGAATAATTTTTCTTGTCCTGAGGAACCTCTACCTATGAAAACACATACAGGTGAGAAAGTGAGGCAGTTGGTAGCCCATGGAGGTTAGTCCAGTATTGCCAGTTGCTGGACAAAAATTCTGTAATAATTGGAATTTTTTGTTGTATTTCAGGATGAAGTATTTTTTCATGATTTCTCACAGAATCCTGAATGATGTTTTGCAGAACACTGGTAGGGGAACACGGTGTCTAGGGGATGCGTGGCTGATTTGCTGTGTCAGCACTGGTCAAATGTATATTTGGTGATACCAGAATCAGGGCCTTTAATAATAATCTTGCTACACCCACTTGCTGGAAGCAAATTATGAATTTTTCAATGCAAAAGGGCAATATTCCCAGTTTCACTATTCAGGAGGGGAGGAAAAAAAACCCTCATTGCTTTTACTTTATTTTTTTCTTTTGGGGGGTGGTAATGTTATCAATATTCAGACTCAAGGAACTGGAAGACTGAGAGATGCTGCACTTAAAAATGTTGAGCACACAAACATAAGTAATAATGCTGTTGTCATTGTTACACTGATATTTTTCAGATAAAAACATTAAGAAATAACTAGTCTAAGGGTATGTGGATTTTGTCATAGTGGAAATAAGACAAGCAGAGGCATTCTTCAGTGTCTGAATATTTGTGCCTTGTTTTTTTATGGGACAGCACAGAAAGAACTGCTTAGAAACTTCCAAATATGTCAGAATTTTTGCAACCTTCTGGGGAATGTTAGTGAAGTAGCCTCTTAGAAGTGGACTGATCAGTTACAGGCAAATCTATGACAAACTTAGCAGCCTATAGACGCATTTGAGACATGCCTAATGAATAAAGAGTTCTATTCTTTTGAATACAAATGCTTTTAATGACATAAAGTACATGATAATCCCAATAATTGTCAAATACAGTATGTCACCAGAAATTGAATTCTCTTCTGGCCATTAAAGGTTGACTGGAATTTCGAGGTAGTAAGGTTTGTTGCTGAAATAAGCCCACATTCATACATTTTCTCAGAAATGGCTTACCTCACAAGTAATCAGCATGTGGCATAAAATTGTCTGCAAGATCAAAAACTTAGTGGAAATATTTTTCAGCATGGATAGCATGTTATGCAGTATAAGAGGAACTTCTGTCAGCCATTACTTGGTACAGTATCTTTGGAACATTGAAAGCAATAGCTCAGACTCTCTAGGTGGTGACAAAATGAGAGAGGGAAAGAGTGAAAGAATTGGAGCATACTTCACCTGCACAAAACATTTACCCTTCGTTGCTATGTCTCACTGTAACATCAGTAGTACCTGTAGCTTCCTGGTGTACTCATTTTGTGTGTTGGAGGATGTTAATCAGAATGCACAGTAAGGCAAGCTTTTCTTCTTCTGATTCTTTTAAGCAATGGCAGAGTTCACTGACAGAAATACTGTGTTTCCACCATGCATTTGTATTGACAGTAAACTAACATTAAGCTAATCAGGTATTCATGCCCACAGGACATGTAGGTTCAGAATATCTGTAGTCCACTGCAATATTGCATTTGTTGTACAAAGTCAAGTGTTGTGTCTTCTGTTTCAGTCTTTGGTCCACTGGTGAGACTGAGTCCTCCACCAAGTGAGAAAGATTATTTCTTCAATTTGGGAGACAGTGAAGGCATCTGTGATCTCTTTGATGTGCCCATGATTTCCATGTGAAGCGTCAAGAAAGAGGTGAAAGACGGTTTTGTGAGGCAGTTCCAAAGACGAAACCTGTTACGTGTGAACAACATTTTATGTTGTTAGATAAGATTTTTATTTTCATGCTGGCCAATCACCGTTATCCTGCTAAACTCAATTTCCAGTTTAACATTACAGTATAGTGTATGTCATTCTGAATGGGATGTGGAGAAAGTGCATTTTTCAAGTACCTGAACAATTAAACTTCACAAGAACTTTGTTCTAATGCACTTTTTCTTAAAGTTGGAAGTGACATATTTTTACTAATCAGTATTCTTAGTAAGAACATTTAAGAATTCCATTAGGATTTAATTGATGCAAGAGTAGTACACATGATTTAGTGTGATTGTGTGAATGGATACAGCTTGTGTTCTAGTTAGGAGTGTGTAATTCCTATAAAATATGTGGAAGATCTTTGGTGCCTGTTTATCTTTCTTACCACATTTTATAAATTGTGGCTTGTGATATCATGTCCCTTTGACTCTTATGTTTCTTTCTATGAGTATATTCAAGATAGATTCACATGGTTTTTGTTTGCTGGTCCATAAGGAGGTGGATATTTCCCACACTTTCACAATTGTTGGAAGAGCAACCTTGTGGGCAGGACAGGCCTTGAACATTGGGAGCAAATCCCAATCATTGTACTTAGACCCTCCGGGCAGATCTTTTACATAAATGCTAAAACATCTAAACAAAGCTTTCATCTGTTTCCACGTCATACTGTCCACTTTGAGAAGTGGTGGGTGCACGGTTTGAAGGATCTACGGTAGATGTATACACACAGTACCTCTTTGTTGGTGCTTTGCACTCAGTGGTGGGTTGCGGATGTTAGTTCCTGTGGTCATAGTATAGCTGATATGCTGTTGATAAGGCTACAGTAATTCAGAACAGTAAACCAACAAAATACACAGATTTGTTCCTTAGATATTTATATAATCTTACTGAATGTTCCAACATGTTTCAGTCCGCAAGATATAATCATCAGAGAATCAAACCAAAGTAATACAGAATAAAACCAAATTAGTCGCTTTTATACACAGCTGATGTGGTGTAAAAGAGTCCAGGTGGTTCAAATGTAGAGTAGTTTTATAAATGTGACTGACCTTGATATACAGATCTTGAAAGCAGCCTATGTACTGTATTCAAGATCCATCATATTTATACAGCTACTCTACAAAGACATGTCTGCATTTTAACTGTTTGACTCTTACACCACATTAGCTGTGTACAAAAGTGACTAATTTGATTTTATGCTGTATGTATCAATCACAACCAAGACTCACTTTGCGAACACCTTCTCATATGGCAGTTAGTTTCGACCCTAGACATAGGTCATCAACAGGCCGTGATACAAGAATGTGATCCTGTATATGTTCACATTCTTGTATCATGGCCTGTTGATGACCCTCATCTGGGGTCAGCTAGTGGCCATCTAATAAAATTGTTCACAGTGTGTGTTGGTTGTGATGGATTGATATTGACAGATATTATGGTTGTTACACCAAGTGGTTGTTTTGTATGAAGTGTGTTTACTTTGGCTTGATTCCCTGATTATGGTCCCTTGTGGAACAAAACTTGTAGGAATATTCAGTGATACCTATGAAACAAGAGTGTGCGCTTGTTGGTTTGAATTAGTTGTTGATAATGCACAGGGTTAACGATATAAAGGCTGGGGTAGTTGGAATGTGAAAATGACTCACCTCCATGCCTTAATGGTGTGCTGCTTAGGCATGGGGGAACACATATTTAAGGGTTCATATGTTTATAATGAATATTAAGTCACTTTAATCAGTAATAGAGGGTCATTTTTTATCTGACAAATACTGTTTGTCACTTCCTGCTGGCTTGCTTATTGCAGTAACATAGCCCACTCAGCAGACTACCCACTTACTCAGTGGAATAAGGATAGAAAGTGACAACTATATTTGTCACATAAAATAAGGACCATGTATAAATATGGTGGTCATTCATACTTCTGTTGCCATGCTTCTGGTGTGGCAACAAAAGCTTTACAAATATGCAGGATATTATAAACCTTGTAACAGTTTGTGTAACATCTCAGGCAACAGGCAGTTGCAGTCTGTGTCTTCCAGCGGACTTTCATATGATGTAGAGCGCAGATTGTTTCTGCAATTTCTACTGGGAAGTGTTTTCTCAGATGTCATAAATGTCCAACACCTCCAGTGACTAAAGCAAGCAGCCAAGGGTAAAATTTTTCATTATTTTTATAAACATTGTAAGTCTTTTGTGTTGTTATATACTTTATGTGATTTTAATAGTCATACTGTTAGGTAAAGTACCTATTGGTATTGTTTGTTTAATGATCTTGAACTGCACAGATTAAAGGCTTGTAGCATTTAATGGGAGGATGGATTAAAGGTGAATTGCAATGGATGTAACTAGATGTGAGCATGACCTGTTCATGTACTATTCCAGCACTAGCCTAGGTAGACATTATGTCTGGATAACTGGCCTCTTGAGTTCAAGTGTATTATTTTGTAACACTTCAATGACTCGTCAAATGTAAGGCCAACATCACTATCAGAAGCAATGTAAAAGAGAATAGAACTTGTTTTGTTGATACTACTTTATTGCTTAATAGACAGTTGGTTTTTCAGAGTAAATTCTGGTAAGTAATACTAAAGTATTATTCTGGAAAGTACTTGAAACTGTACAGGTTATCAGTCTTTCTGTGTACATTCAGTATTACCTCCACATCCTCTTTCATTTGAGCTACATTCATTTGATCAGGTTTAAACTGCCACAAAATACATGCTTATCACATTTAGCAGTGTTCTTGGAACACACAGCAGCATGCTATCTGGCAGTTCACACAGGAATGATCTGAGGCACGGTCATGATGTGAGTGTGAATTTTTCAGCCTAAATGTTAAACAGCATTATCTATTGTTTCACAGTTTTCTGTGCTAGCAATTTGTTTATTGTTCAAAAAAAGAAATTGTCACTTCTGATTGTTAAACAAAAATAGTATCTCTCACTATATTTTGTTTTCTTTTTGCCTTTGTTATGTGTACTATTAAGACAGGCCAAAATGAAAAAAAAGACTAGCTGCTAAAACAGATTAGCTGCATCTCCTTGATGGTATCATCATTCTTCAGTGCATGTGAGTGTGAACAGATGGAAACTTGAAATTCAGAAGAGATGAGGTTCATCAAGGATGACAAAACAGCCTGAACAAATCACTGTGTTCTGAAGTGTGTTGTTGGTATTCTCTAGTGTGTAATATTATGAGTTTCTAATGTGTAGTAATGATAATTTTTTACAAATATGCATGTTTTTCCCATTTTCTTTTAATTTATTTTATTTTTAAGTATTTGTTACCACCTTACCCTATATTCTGGTATGCAACTGACAAAATCTTCTTGTGTGACCAATGATGGCACTTTGAAACAGAATCCAGCTTCCTCTGAAATAGACTTTTGCTCCAAACTAATGCTGTTGAGCTTTCAAATCCAAGTATTCCACCTCAATTCAGACATATTCTTTTGGGATGAATACCTGATGAAATTGTATGTAAAATAATTACTAATGAATCACTGGAGTTAAGCATAAAGAATTTGACACAAAGGTGTGCACTATTAATAACAGTGCAAAAAGCTGCCCCCACTGATGCTAGTATCATACATGATTGTAATTAACTTGTACACTACATACAAAATATAAATTGTAAAGTCAATTACAAACATGATAATGAGAAACTCCTGATGTTATATCTGACATATTTAATGTGTACACAGTCTCAACAAATGTAACAAGTTTTTACAAAAGTAAAACAACAATTACAGTACTGACAGATGTGTACAGCTATAAATTTATGCACTAGGAAAGTTGATTTTTAAGTTATGCTTCAAATTCCTTGTTTTCTGTACACTATGCATTCAGGTGTATTTGTTCCATACTAGCAAGTTCTTCTGCATTTTAAAAATTGCAAGTATCCTCAGTTAAACTGATTGTTCACCCATTATTTTACATATGAATACTTTTAAAACCTTTCCTAACTGTAATTCAGTAGAAATGCACTATTCTACATCAACTGTTTTAAAAAGTAATAAAAGAAGAATTTGACTTTGAATGTTTGAAACACCTACCAAAGCCAATGTGATTTCTCTGAAGATACATGCACTAAGGAAAGGTTTTTAAGCCAACAGCAGTCTGGATACCAATAATCATACTTAGTCAACAAGCATTCCATAATTTTGCTATTAATACATGGATTCCTTTACCATATTCTGCATATTATATTCTATTCTATGCCCACACGTGGCTAGATAAATCAAAGGGAAAGGCTGTATCTTCAGTCACTCCAGTAACAAAAAACACATCTGTATTCAGCAGTACAATCCAGTTACACAGTTCCGGTAGCAGGAGCACTGTCCTGCAGAGTATTAGACACAAGTAAATGGCAGTCATATATATGTAAAGATCTTACGAATCCTGAAAAAATGCAAAAATATTTGTGCCAAGCAAGTGTCAGTCTGGTTTCTGGTGGTCTGAATCCATTTCTGAAGTGGTGTAGGACTTATAAAATACCTCACAGAGAGTGTTCATATTTCCAGGTTCCAGGTTAGGGGAGAAGATTATAAGCAAAATGTGCACATCAGATTGAGTTTTTGTTATCTTGTTAACTAAAGCATCAATTATATCAAGGTACATTTTTCTCCTGCTGCAATCCAGTCATGTTGACATGGGTGCTACTGTATGTTTAAAAAACATGAGGTTACTTTCACTAGATTTTTCCTTGAAAATTATCATTCCAGGTATATTGTGGGTCAGGAGTGGGAATTATGTGAGGAAACAACAGTCTGAGGAATAATACATCCAATTGTTTATATGGGTGATTTTTCAGGACTGAAAAATAACTAGAGGAAAACGATGCACATGGGAAGGCTGGGCTGAGGTTTACTGTCCATTGCATAATGCAGGCCACCACATGACCAATAAAATGGTGTCCATAACTACTCCCAATCTGAAGATTCTACTGTCCTGGGATGTTACATTGTGTCTTTGGATAAACAGTTCCTCACATTCTGAAGGATCATGGTGCCTTCAAAACACTGGGAACTGTACTCAAGGACACAGTGTAACATGCCAGACGATTTCTATCTTCAGCAACACTGTTAGAAACTCACTGTATTCCCAAACCATTTTCATAAAAGCCGGTTAAGAGTTATTATGTATTCAATTAATTTCTACTTTATTTCTCTTCATTTCCATATTTAAGGAACACCACAAAAACAGGTCAGTATATGTGGTATGGCTGGTCGCTACTTTCTCAGCAGTGAAAAGTTAAAGATGTGTAAGAAGGAACATACATTTACCAGAGGACCAGTACATAATATTCTGCTAATGATGAAAATTTAAAACTTCATTTCTGTACTTTGTGGCACAGATAATGATATATTGAAAATCATCACTCAACTGACCGTGGGTTGTGAGACTGGTCAGGCAGTGACGACATAAAAATTTACACTGTTGTACTTAGAAGGAGAAATCATGGGAAATGGATGCATTTGGACTGGGACTTGAACTGCCTGAGCTTAGTGTCTCTTCTTTAATTTTCAATTTGCTTAGGTCCTTTTTATCTTTCTCCTTGCCCTTATCTTTTTCTTTCTCTTTCTCTTTCCCATGCTTGTGGTCACGCCTATGTTTATGCTTGTGTTTGTGTTTCTTCTTATCCTTTTTCTTCTTTTTAAGCTGAAAGAAAAATATATTATAATATGATAAGGATATGGATAGTAGTGTAAGTACATAATAAAACAGACAAATACACTTAAAGTCAAGGTATTCAATAAGATGGAAATATTCTTATTGTAGTATCAGTTTTGATTGTATACAGTTGATAAATTTGAAAAGTACCCATTTCTTTTTGGTGTTTTATCATCTCTACTGTTGGTGAGGTGGTGGTGATGTAGTGTAGTTGTATAGCAACTCACTATGGAGTGGACAGTGTGGGGATCAAATCCCAGTGGGGAGCAAGATTTTCCACAACCAACCAGACCAGCCCTGGGGCCCACCTAGCCTCCTATACAATGGGTATCAGGTCATTCCCAGGGGTCAAGCGGCCAGG
>Ga0136643_10017743_pt1 | contig 10717 bp, 6 predicted proteins | sample TergutLab28metaG_FD_96883 | JGI IMG/M metagenome (GOLD analysis project Ga0136643, IMG submission 96883) | Labiotermes labralis P1 segment gut microbial communities from Petit-Saut dam, French Guiana - Lab288 P1 (version 3) (version 3) | ecosystem: Host-associated > Arthropoda: Insects >... | reverse complement strand
TGTACCAGAGGCTGCACCTACAGTTTTATGTACTCCTGATGATGGGCGCGATGGACGCCCGAAACATGTAGAGTAATTTAGCAGTAAATAAATATCTGCATACTGTTGCATCTCGTTGGATTTCTTCAACCTAGAATCACGATGCACGGAAGCACGAATATAAAATTTAAGGCGATAACAGACACACACTCATAATATTTAATACTTACTGCTCTTCCACGGCAACAATGGTTACGCGAACGCGCCTCAATGTTATCTTATACGTACACTGCCTGTTTCGTTACTGCACGTACTTAAATCATCACATCTAAACTGGGCTTCAATATATGTAATAAATAACGTAAACAATAACAGAACAGGCCAACTGCATATCCCACACGCGGATGATAATGCACTGCAAGAAACAAGGACTACGTCCTGTTAGGGTTACTTCACCATTACTTTCAGATTGTTAAAAAAAAAGAATGTGGTACCGCATTAACCTTTTAAAGCCTACCGGTAACTTTACATATCACAAGGTTTGACATTCAAAAATTCTACATTGTGATCACATGGAATTTGTGTGTTTTGTATGGATGTCGGAACAAACAGCAAATTTTGCTTTATGTAACATTACGAGATTGGGTTTTATAACCGAGGTGGAGAATGTTTACTGCGCGGTGGGCACAGTCCTTATATAACACGGAAAAGTTTCGTCTTTGAAAGGTTAATAATTAAATTTGATTACAGACATCTCAATGTGTGTGCGTGAGTGTGTGTGTGTGTGTGTGTGTGTGTGTGTGCATGTGCGAGCGCGCGCGCGCGAGTGTGTGAGTGAGTGTGTGCGTGCGAGTGTTTATGAGCGTGTGTGTGAGAGTGTTTAGTGAGTGTGTGTGTGTGTGTGAGTGTGTATGTCTGTGTGAGTGGAGTGTGTGTGAGTGTGTTTGTGTATGTGTGTGTGTGTGTGTATGTGTGGGTGTGTGTGTGAGTGTTTGAGAGTGTGTGTGTGTGTGTGTGTGTGTGTGTACCCAAATTCTTCAATACAGCGAGATGTGAAGACTGATATATCAGAGAAGTATTACAGAGTCAAGGAGGAGAGGAATAGCCTACGTACAATAATAACGAAGGCTAACTGGATTGGTCACATCTTGCATATGAACTGCCTTCTGAAACACGTTACTGAAGGAAAGATATAGGGAAGGATAGAAGTGATTGGAAGACGAGGAAGAAGACGTAAGATGCTATAGGATAACTTTAAGGAGAAGAGAGGATACTGGAAATTGAACGGGGAAGCACTAGATCGCACTCGGTGGAGAACTCGCTTTGAAAGAGGCTATGGACCTGTCGTAAGACAGACCACGGAATTAATTAATTAATTAATTAACTATGCATTTATTTATTCATGTACCCCCTTACGAGCACATGATAACAAAGCTTGTACACATCTCACGCATCCTAACGTGCACAGTCTATTAACGAAACAGCAGTGACGACAAATCGCTTTATGCACTAAAAAAATATATACTGTTTCCTTACATGGACCTTGGGCAAGACAGACTACACAACGTATGACCATCTCCTAGTAACAACAGACAGAGAAAATTGACAAAAAGAAAGAACGGCAACCGAATAACTTTATATTACTACTCTATATAGTACAGTACATAAGTACCGATATAGTTTACCTCAGTCCTCCCTGGCAAACGCCTGGATAAAGCATCAATTAGACAACGCTGAATGTCATATCTTTTTCAATTCGCAATTTACCATCTTTCAACCATTCGACGTTGTATGGTGCGAGAAGGTCGCCGTGTCATGACAGAAGCCATAAGTAACTTATGACGACGTGACAGACCTGTCACCTTGCTTCTTTCGCACACAGCAGTCTCGATCCAATTGCCACACGCGTATAATTTCTCACTTGCATTCAAATTGATATTCAAGGTATTTAGCACTGATACTCTGTCTTTTCTCTCCATTCCTTTCGTCTTTTCAGCGGCTAGACCTTATGCCATTGCGCACAACACACCCCTCACACATGTACACCAGCAAAATGAAACGATGTTTGAATAGCTAGATACTCGTACACCCCCTTCCCTTCTGATACAATAACGCAAAACTGTATTTAACGGAACTGTACGCTAAATCGTGTCTTGGTTGATGAGGTAATTGTACAGTAGTGTGGACATCATAGCGCGTTTTCTAACAACGTGCAAGTTATCACTGAAATACAGTTTGTTCACTGAGAAAAGAAACATGACTTCGCCATACAGTTAATTGTGTATACCACAACAGCGAATGCATAATATGTAGTACCATGCTGACATAATTCCCTACCATACAAACAAGACACGCAATGTACGTATATCGTAACAGTGAGGCGTGTTCGCGTAACCATTGTTGCCGGGAAAACGCAATTAATATTACATATTCTGAGTGTGCGTCTGTAGCAGGCCGTTAGTCACGACGAAGCTCGTAGTCACTTTTCGGAATTCTTCAAGCGCGTCTAAAATGACCCGCTATCATAATAAAGTTCTAGAAGAAAAATTATTTCCTCGAACTGAAACCCATTTGATCAAGAAATCGCAACGCACCCAGTGACGGCTGTTCGTCTGTTTGGTTGTCAAGGACAACCATTTCTCCCATCACTGATATTCTTAGTTGATGGACGCACACTTGGGACTAAATGCACGTAGACCATTCAACAACCATACAGCTAGTTCGTAGTAAAATGAACACCCTGTACAGTTTAGTACTGCGCAAGATGGGCTATAAGAATCTATGCATAATGTATGGCGTAAGGGACGCTGTGAGTGTTTCTTTGTAATTCCGCTTCACGGTCTACATACAGTCAGGCACACAGAAGACACGTTCCAAAGCGAATACGAATACCAAATAAGCTACATAATTCGTATGTTAATGACATGCTAAGAAGCCTCTATGCCCTGAAATGCAGTAAATATACCGCACGGCACGCTTTTGACACTTCAGTAAGAAAACTTCCATTTTCAAAGTAGTCTGCTACAGAAGTCGGGGGGTAGCTGACTCTCCAAAAACGCAGAGCAAGTGAAGGATAAGAGCATAAGGTTACTCTTCCATATCGCGATGGTATACGGAGGAATGGAGGCAAAACATCTTGAATTAACTTGTGGAAGTGAGAGGTCGGTTTCACGATTCGGGAGATCTACGCACGCGCACAAACCAAGTACAGTACGTGGTCCAGTTCTTAATGAACGTGTTTTTGAGGGGAAATTATGCCTTTAGTGTTTTTTTACTTCGGCATTCGTGTAAAAACGCTTTTGTTCTTAGGGATTCCAATGTTGTTAATACTCTCTCTGTACAAGAGATAGAGTTCTTAGGGGACACACATGTTCACTGTTCTTAATTTTTTTACTTTCAGTGAAGCAACAAAGAGCAACAAGAAAAATCGGTTTAACATTTCCTCAGCATGCAGAATAAACAAACGTTGTTTCTGATCAAAATACGGAGTAAACACCAAATCGCGTATCAAAGGGAAGAGTTTCTACTGTAGATTTAAGCCTGATTACAAACATGCTGTAAGGTGGTACGCGTTGGCTACATACACCTACTGGCTATGGACTAAACACAGCTCGCAATCTAATGAACAAGCTAGCTTTCACGAGGCATTATCCAAATTAGGCTGATGTAAATACAAGTGTCGGAGGAACACGATACCCGAAAAATAAGGCAAAAACCTGTGTCTATGTGCTTGCCATGTTGGTTGAGGCACTGTGCCACAAATCGGAAGGTCGCTGATTCGATTCCCAATTGGGTCATTTTGGATTTTTCATTGATATAATCCCTCCGGCCGCACTACGCCCCTGGGATCGACTCAGCCTCTAACATAAATAAGTACCAGAAGTATCTCCTGGGGGAGTAAAGGTGGCCGGTGTGTAGGGCTGACAACCTCGCCACCTTCATGTGCCGAAGGTCTAGAAATTCTGGAAGCCTCAACCTCCTGGAGCCCTAAGGGCTTGTCCAGGCCTGTACAGGGATTGATTAACTTTACACACTTGCCAGAGCCTGCAAGTGCTAATGAGTAACGTCGCAGAGACAGAGTATACAGTACAAATAGGCACCGAACTCGACAAGCCTAACGGCTAGAAACAAACTCCAGAAGTCGTTTTCCTGGACTGTGTGATAAACAGAACAGGCCTGCTGTAATATGGGGCGTTTCTACATACTTTCAGTCCAAGCAACGTATCACTTAAGTTGCCAACTTTAATGGTTAAGAAGGGTAAAGCTAACCCTCTAACTTTACATAAAGGCACAGAGGCAGAGTAGAGGTACAGCTTTAATCTTTCTTTAACTTCGGCGCTAGATAAGGACGAGTGGTTAACGCCACGCCTCGGACGCTTTATCCCGGGGTAGGAATTGTACAGGAGGCTGGATGGGCCCCAGGGTCGGTCTGGACGAGTGTGGAAAATCAGGGGCGCCAAGCCCGGGTTCGGACGCCCCGCAAGGGCACGGCAGCTAAAAATATTTACACTAAATTGGAATAACTGGCTCTTAGTTGCACAGTGACTTGGGCTTGGTCCGAAAGGTTTAATTTGTACAGTTGACAATGATAGTACCGAGACAGAAATTTATGCAATATCATTGGGCCCATGGCCCCTCTCCGAAAGGCTGGGTCCCGGTAATTTGTACAGGCTTCCCTCTCTCTCGTCGGCACTGCGGAAAAATGGCCCCTACCGGGATTAGAATATTAGAATATTTTTACAGAATATTTCGAATGTAAATCTACAACAGCCATCGCATGTTTGTCTCTTCCACAGGCTCAAAATTTGGCTGCCCAAGAATGAAGAAATGCACTTTGTTCAGAAGGCGAGAATCAGGGTTACACATGGAAATCCATCTCCTTCATTTCTTCCTTCCTTCCGTCCTTCCTTCCTACATTCCTCCCGTTACTACTTTCATTACTATATTTACTTCATCTTATTTTGTATCTTCTTTCTTTGACATGTCTCTCTCTGTTTGGCCCAAAATCTTCCTCAACACCCTATTCTCGAGCACTCTCGGACTACGTTCCTACAAAGAAGTGAGAGACATAGCTTCACACCCCCCCCCCCAAAAAGGCAAAATTATACTTCTGTATATTTTAATCTTTATATTTTTGGCTAGCATTCTGGAAGACGATACATTCTGCACCGAATGACAGCAAGAATGCCATAAAGTTAATCCACTCTTAATTTATTCATGAATGGAATTTTGATTTGTTGGAGTTGTTCCCAAATATTTGAATATTCCGCACTTTCAAAGGACCTATCACCTACCTACATCCACAATTAACATCATTGACAGTAAAACCCCAACTCGTACATCGGCAGAATACAAGACACGTCAATTTCCTCACCGGTTCAGAAGTGACTTGAAATCCGCCAGCTCAAACCCATATTCCTAAATAAAGAAGAAACTCTACCGACGTAAACACGGGCGATATTATTCTAATTCGCAAGGCAGATGGCAGCTGACATGCTTTGTGGTTTCGACAAAGTGATGTTGTAGCATAGGATGTTCATTTTGCCAACTGATTTACGTTATGGTACTGACGCATAATGCAAGACACCGGTAGAATTCAGATTAAATGTCAGCTACTATTTGTTTTGGCTGACTGATTTTGAGCTGAAATTTATTATTACGGTTATGAACGTCACACACAAGAAACGAACTGAAATAATGCCACCTGTGCTCACAAACTATACCCTACCCGGCGTCATGAGGATGTTATTTGTCGTATGGAAAGAGCGAGAGAAACTGCATAATTAGGAGCCTGATTGCATTCCTCGCCCAATAATATTAGAGTGATAAAATCAAGGGCAGGCCATGTAGCAAACATAGGGAAGAACAGAAACCCATACAGAGTTTCGTTGAAAAGCCCGAAGGAAAGAGATCGCTTGGAAGGCCTAGTCGTAGATGGAAGGATAATATTAAAGCGATCTTAAAGAAACAGATTCATCTGACTCACAACAGGGACAAGTGACTGGATGTTCAGAACACAACAGTCATGCTGGTTTCACTGACGGCAGAGAATCTCTTGGCTCGATGCAGAAAAATCAGCTTCTCAAGGAGAATTCCGGTCTATGGTGTTAGTTACTTAGTTAGTCATTTAATTAGTTAATTCGTCAGTCAGCCATTTCAACAGTAAGTTACAACGTGTAGCGAAACTGTATGGTTAAGTCGACAGTGGGTAATTTCTCGTATATTTCACTTGACAGACGGATAGACATAAGAGGGAATTACTGCAGGCCGAAAAGTATCACCAAGCAAATTCTGCTGTTAGAAAGCTGTTGAAGACAGGCAACACAGAGAGTTTTTCTAACGCGGAAATGGGTGCTGCAGAGCGCGCAGCGCCATCGGTCGCTAGCAGCAATTCATAACGTCCGTTATACGGCGCACAGTCCAACGTTAATGGCGGGACTGAAGTGCACAGAACGGGCGGCGCGAGCGGCCACTATGAAGCAATGCGGCTACGGGTGGGTTTCGCTCTACGCTGTACACAATGAACAATCATATGTTATAAATACGCCTAAATACTGTATTATAATTAATAATTAATCCGGACAATTATCATAAAATACTGTATGCGAACTTCCGAGGTGGGAGCCAGGCTGTTGCTGTATGCCTCATCTGATGTTTCGTATGCTAACTTCTGTAAATAATATGGTATATAAGAACGATGCATTTTGACTTTTCCACAATATGACAAGACTATGTTCATCACAGCTGTGACACCGTGTAGTCTCGCAGACGAGGAGGAACCAACTGCCTCCATCTTCATGGCAGACTCGCTTCTGCCCTGAATGCAGAGGCAGTATGTACCTTCGAAACGCCAGTAACGACTATACGGTGTCACAGGATATAAAACCATACTTATACTACACAAGCCAACACCAACAAAATGCGCAATATTATTATATATAATTTGCAATTAAAATATCACAACTCCAACCTGTTTCGGCCCTTTTAGGGTCATCTTCCGGGGATGCACATCAATTACACATACAAAATATAGCTTTTGTGCAATTAAATTAGGATAAAATACATATAATTATACATATAATTGATGTGCACCCCTGAAGGTGCCCGAAGAGTGTCGAAACAGGTTGGACTGGTAATCTTTTAATTGTAAATCATATAAAAATGTGCATTTTGTTGGTGTTGTCTTATACAATTATCAAGTAACGCACGGACATTAATAACATAAAATATGAAACTGCACGTTTGAGTCTCAAAGATCCATGTCTGTATAAAGAAACCCACGTTTCGGAAACTATTTCCTTAATCATGGAAACCTGATAAGAAGTGTTTACTTTCTTGGGCTCTTTAGTACAGCTGCTCCAAACACTGAAAAATTTGGCCTATACAGTGTCTGTTTTATTGCGCCTCAGGACATAGCGACCTTGAAGCACAGAAAGCCTGCATCCGCCGAGACATCACAGTGATCGCGGACACGATCCAGGAGACATTGCTGATGTACCTGGTGGCCCATCAGAGCGGGAATGTCTTCTTACCCTCTGCACGTTATGATGGAAACAAAGTCAGTTTCTAGGAGGTTTATAGCCGCAACAGTAGACAAATTCCAAAATATTTTTATACGCTGCGTCACGCCACGGTGAGAAGACGACAATATAAAAAACACACCCTTGCGCGAAGTATTTAATGTAAGGGCTGCATTTGGCTAGTTACTTATCTTCGAAAGCTGTATACTGCTGGTTTCAACATCTCTCGAAGAAGAGTAATAAAACTTGCATGGTATAATACTTCAGACTTCTAAAGTGGCCTACTCCAACGACAGATGCTTCTGGAAGATATCACACATTTTCAGAGCAAAATGATAAGTGTAAGCACAGCGCGGTACGCGCTCCCTCGTTGACGCACGACTGCAAAGGTAAAGTTCCTGTGAATGCCTTGAAGGCTCATGCGGAAATGGAGATAGAGCGCCACTTATTTTCATTCTCAGCCCTGTATACAGGTGGGTGTTGAGCTCAACGACATGGCCACCTTACCCGGTCTTAATTACATATGAGGCTAGGCGGACCCCACAGATGGTCTGAACGTTACGCAGAAAACAAACCTCATGCCTCTGCCGGGAATGGAATCCAGATTCCTCGATTTTCAAGCCCGCAAACATTTCACTACACCGGCTGCACTACACCGGCTCCTCCCCGACTGCACTACACCGACTGCACTACACCGTCTGTACTACACCGGCCGCACTACAATATGTACTGCATTATTCTGGTTTATTCGGAGGTAAAATTCAAACACTTGTAGAACGAATAAGAGAAAAAGACCCATACTTTTAAATTACTTTCCTAATAAGGTAACAGATTTACAGATACACTTACAGATACAAAGGCCTCATTTCTTGTTCGTTCTTATGATTATATGCCTAACTAAAGGGGTATATTAATCGGAAATCATCAGCCTGCGTCTCAATTTCAAAACATGAACAGGGATATTTATCTTTAAACATGATTACGGTAGGCAAAGTAACCTAATGGTTATGTTTAAACATTTCACTGTCCTTAAGGCTAGGATGCGTTTCATTACAAAGTATAAGCCACTTGTTACCGACAGGAAAATTGTTGCTGAAGATCTTAACTTGTTTTTGTACACCTGCTTGCTTACAGTAATTCATTTTATCCCCACCCGATGCTAAGTTCACATCTTCAAAAAGTAAATAAGCATCAAATAAGTGTGGGAAGGGGAGGAATAGTAAAGAACAGCTATCCCTAGTGTGCCTTCATTATATACGCAGGTTATATATCAAACTTAGCCATTTCGTGACATGCCTTAATTCTTCAGTGGAGGACAGTTTAAAAATGCTACGAAACGACGTGTACGTATTTCACAGTTCGAGGATCGTGACACGAAATAAACTGTCACGCAGTATGGAATGGTTACTGTAAGCCGCTAAATGCGATACGCCAGTGAATATTATTACAAGACACAGATGTGGAGGAAGGCAGCTGGAGCCTGTTTAGAGGGTAGGACTCCACGCACGAAATAATCTGTACAAACCGATTTATTCTTACATTCTGGTAACTTTAAGCGATGGGCTATTGCAGGTATTCTCGTCGCTTTCTGTGTAGACGTGAGACACGATACCGTACAGTTTGGTAGAAATGTACATATGTTGTGGAAGAAATTTCTCCGAGCTGTCATTAGACGGTTTCGCAGCCCACAAGACGGCAAAATTTGATACTTTTAAACAGATTTTCAAAAAGAAACCGAACAAAAGATGATACTTTAAACACGTCAAAACTTCGTTTGGCTAAGACACGGTAACCTATCCAACCATCTATCCGTTCGTCCGTCTATCTATCTATCTATCTATCTATCTATCTATCTATCTATCTATCTACCTACCTACCTACCTACCTACCTACCTGCCCGCATACCTACCTACCTAACTCACTACCTGCTTACCTCAATAAAATTTTCTCGGGCAGAGAGCCCCATTCAGGTGTGAAATTCACCAGGAGAACTTTCACACCTGTCTGCCCGAGATTTTACTGAATTCTGTAATAGTGAGAGTTTCAAGGCTTATACCTACTTACCTATCCACCGTATGTACCTATCCATCTACAAACATGCGTGCGTATATATATTATGTACGTATCTATTTATCTAATATCTATCAGTCTCCCTCGCCAGTACGGTACTACACGATACCACGGACCAGGGTCTCCCGCTTTCAGGTTGCTGAATCTTTGAACGAAATTCGTAATACTCTCCTAACCAGGGATCGGCCCGTCCCAAGGTCTCTACCCACACAGGATTACACAAATACAGAACATTCTATACACATATCTACGCTTCGAATGGGACTCCGGTGTTCCACCGGTAGGAAACAGCAGGTTCCTTAAGCTGCCTGACCTCTAAGGTCGGCCGGTAGGCCAGTGGTAAGGTCATTATTGTTCAGGAATTTCGATCCTGGTTTGTCTGGCTTCACTGCACGAATCGCTCCAGTTGCGGCACAAGAAACCTGTATGGTAGATTCTAACGAACTTTTGTACAGTGTCACATCACTTAGAAGAACGACAGCGTTCATAGCCCAAGTTTTGACAGTAATGATTCAATTTAAGAAACCGGAGTAGCGTAGTCGGTATAGTGACTAGGTTACAGGATGGACGACCGAGGATTACTGATCTATTCCAGGCAGGGTAAGAAATTTCCTCTTCGCCAAAGTGACAAGTTCTGGGGTACATTCAGCCTCATATTCCCCTAGGGTACAACAGCGGGGTTGTGAATCTGACCATACAGCTCTACCTAGTGCGTATGTTAAGGGAGCTAACCTCCCGTCCACCTGTTGTGCACTTGCTTTTACGTACCGTTAAAATCCACTGATGCTTTTTGGACACACCCCGTTAAACAGTTACCCGAGTTAAAGATGTCTCGAATAAAATGTGTAGATATCATTAAAAATACCTTTTGTGTGTCATGTAAGTAATGTTCAATAAATTCGAAAAGTGTATAATAAAAATTAATAAAAATAACAATTAATAATAATGATAATAATAATATACGGACCCACTGAAATCGTTGTCCATACACATGTAAACCCAAATATTGTCTTGTATAAACAGATGAAAGAGACCGCCTCTGTGGTCTAGTGGTCAGAGTTTCTGGCTACAGATACAGAGGTCCCGGGTTCGATCCCCGGCGCTACCAGATTTTCTGAGTAGTAGTGGGTCTGGAACGGGGTCCACTC
>Ga0136643_10017742_pt1 | contig 10718 bp, 6 predicted proteins | sample TergutLab28metaG_FD_96883 | JGI IMG/M metagenome (GOLD analysis project Ga0136643, IMG submission 96883) | Labiotermes labralis P1 segment gut microbial communities from Petit-Saut dam, French Guiana - Lab288 P1 (version 3) (version 3) | ecosystem: Host-associated > Arthropoda: Insects >... | reverse complement strand
TCAAGGCATTTCACACCAAGTTAAATTTTTAAGGTAAGATTTGATAGGATATTCGAAAAGCTTAGACATTCCTAAATATTTTGTTTCAAGTTTCATCAAAATCCAACCACTATTAACAAAACTACATTATTTTGAATGGACTCCTACACAATTTAGCTCAAAATTTAAATACCCCATAGAAAAACCTTCCCACATCACAGTATGAACTGGGTTTTAAATGCCCCCACGCTGAAGGGTTAAGGCATTTTTACTCATTAACTACGAAATATTTTAGTAAAATCCAATATTCTGTAGTGTAAGCTACATGGAATGAGAAGTGCAAAGTAAGGGTGGGATTGCCTTAAATATACTTCTGCATAGCAGCATTGTAAAATTAAAATACAAAATTTGTCAGTAAGTTTTGGCAGTTGTTTGCTAGGGAGTAGCGTGACATCACTGCCCCACACTATGATAATGAATGGGAAACATTTTTGCACATGTGGAGGATGGCACAGCCCCTGTAAACCAGAATTCTACCTCTTATTCAGTATATATATATATATGGTGCTTCTGGAGTGCAATTAATTTGTGTATCAAGATATTACCATAATGCTGCAATATTCATAATGTTAAACTGTTTAAGTTGACCTATACATTGCCAACCTATTCCACTTCCATTTTGTTAGTATGTACATGCATTCACGTAGCGCCACTGATTAAATTATGACAAAATTCTTACCATAGAGTCCCATATTCTTGGCATAAGACTGTGTTAATGCTATTTCATGACCATTCTGCACGAAAAGTCGAACAGCAAAGGCATCTCTTGCTACATCACCTACAACAAATTATACTGTGTGTAGTATTCATGGTATATGCAATTTACTCCAAAAAGAATTCTTGCTTGTTTAATCTGCCTTATCTTGTATGAACAAAGCAGAATCATCTGCCTAGAATTATGAGACATTTCTTCACCCTGCTGTAACCCTACTGGACAAAAAACCGATACTGACGTCAGCTGGTGAACACCCAACTGCATTCTTGTATACATCCTGGAAGGCTTTAAGAATCCAAATAACACAACTTTTTTTTATCAGTTCTTGGTGTGTTAAGGAAGAGAATGTGGATACAAATGAATGAAATTGTTGAAATGGCGACAGGAGACATACAGCTTTCTTACAGTCTACTCTGGCAGAAAAGATAAGCTTTGTACAGTATCTGACTCACTGAAGTACAGAAACTTTGGAGAAATCATTGTTTTTCTTAATTCTATAAGTACTAGTAAACTTGATCAGCCTGTAAGGTATCAGAAATGAAGGTTCCCTCTTATTTTCACACTTAAGAGTTTGTGTGCCACCTCCCCTCTCCCCCCAAGGTAAATGTTGACATTCCCAAACACTTACACCTAATGATATATTCATCACATAGCTGGAAAACTTCTGTATACTTTTTTAAACAAATAAATGATACGTGTTACAGTTACGGTCTGTTTTACATGTCTGCAGACATCAATAAAACAGTGCAAGGAAAGTGTACCGAAGGGATGAAACAATATATACCAGATAAGTGGATCTATTAATGAAACAAACCATGCAAAAATTACTTTAGGGATAAGCTACTGGCTACACATTGAATGAGTAGATTTTGACTCCTTAAATGGGCAAATATTTTCTCTTCACCAGTATACAGAGTGGTTCTGTAAACTAACTAGCCTCCTATCCCATGTCATCTAGTGGGAAATTCTGTAACTAACAGTTCTAAAACGCTGTACGCTGGATTTCAGCTCCTTCTGACAGCTTTACTATCAGAACTATAAGGTGAGGTAAATTCATTCAAAAACACAACTACAAATATATGGCTAAATGATGGTGTTTATTAGCAATGGAAAACTACATGTTTCAGCCTGTGGTGGCCATCATCAGGTTTTGACAACTTTCTTGCTATAAGAGTTATATATAATATGCATAAACCACGTGGCAATCTTGAGAGCTCATCATCATCTTCATCAATTGTGCGCGTTTGTTAAGCTAAGTTTGGTGGGATGTCTACTGCGTGAATGGATTTATAGGTAGCTGGGTGTGGATCCTTTCGGTTAGTTAGGTTAATGGTTGGGAGGAAATGTGATTGCAGGTGTGGTATCTTATATGCTACTATGTAGTATGTGTACTATCAGATGCTATTTTAAAAACTGTCTATCTCCATGATGTGTGATGGGAAATTCTGGAAATTTATTTCACCAAGGCAGGGAAGTTAAAAAATGTGTGAATAATTTAAGCTACTTTCAATATTTTATTGCAAAGGAAAACAATTATGGGAAAATTATACAATGTAATATATCTGTCTATACACAAATATATATCAGTACAGTGATATTTATATATACTGTAAGGTCACATTATGGCAACATGTTTCGACCGTAGGCCGGTCATCATCAGGTCAAAAAAGAACATTTTTTAAAAAATGTTCTTTATTGGCCTGATGATGACCATCCTATTGTCGAAACATGTTGCCATAATGTGACCTTAGAGTATATATAAATATCACTGTACTGATATATAGTTGTGTATAGACGGATATATTACATTATATAATTCTGTTACTACACAACGGGATGGCCTTTGTAAAAAATATATATATATGGGAAAAACTTTTTGTTGCCCTCATGGAAGGCTTAAATTATAATACTGTATTAAACATACGAAATATATGTGATACGCTAGTGTCTCAGCGCCTTAAGACAAAACATTTTAGTAGAAGTTCATGCCTCTTGTCACCGTCCCTTGACACTTGCAAACCAGTCTTCCCATTACCTTTCCCACCCACACTAATTACAATAAATCACAAACCTACCGATGTGTTGCAAATTGATTACTATTTTACAGAATTTTATTTTAAAATCATAGGATAGGGCCTGATTAGTTCACGTGTGACAAACTACACATATACACACAGATTCCATAACACATAAAACAAACTTGCTTGAATTTGGATTGTATTTCTTCACAAAATCAGTTAGAAGCCAATAATACAGTACACCTACAAATCATAAGAAAGACAAATACATTCGCTTCTTGTTATATAAATTATGATGCATGCAATATGAATGTAAATTTATGTAGGAAATAATGCTGACTAGCATGACAGAGAATAAAGACTGAATAATGCAATCAAAACACATGGAGATGTTCAACCACAATTTTTGTAATGGTACGTCAAGCAACACTTTCATTCCAAATCTTTGCTTGAGGAGACGCAGGCACACTGAATGTGTCAATCAATCGATAGTCCTGTCATTCCACTGCAGAACATAGGGCATCCACAAGATTCCTCCACCGCACTCTATTCTTGGCGACGCACTTAATCTCTGCCCAGGTCTTTTTTACTCCTTTGGCCTCTTCAAGCACCGTTCTTTGGCCTCCCTCTACTCCGTTTGCCTTGGGGGTTCCACTCCAGGGCTTGTCTCGTTATATCATCAATCAGTTTCCACAGTGTATGGCCCAGCCATCCCCACTTGCGTTTCCTGATCTGCAAATCTATTCTTGGTTGTTTCGTGCGCTTCCACAACACGTTATTTGTTATCCAGCCCAGCCAGAAAATTCTTAGTATTTTCCTAAAACTTTTATTAATAAAGACTTGCAGTTTAGTTGTTATGTATTTCGAGTTCTTCCAAGTCTCACAGCCATAGAGTAGGACTGCTTTCACATCTGTGTTGAAGATGCGAAGTTTGGTTTGCGTTGAGTATTTCGTTGAATTCCAGATCTTGTTCAGTGCATTAAATGCTACTTGGGCCTTTCGTACACGAGCTTTTATGTCCGCCTCCGTTCCCCCTGTGTTATCAATAATACTTCCCAGATAGGTAAATTGTGTCACATTTTCAATGATTTCATTGTGTATATAGAGGGGCTCTTTGTTTGTCAGGGCAATTCACATCTCCTTTGTCTTCTTTACATTAATTTTTAAACCCGCGTTTGTGGCTTCTTTCCCTAATCTCTCAAGCATTTTTTGCATAGTTCGTGTTGAGTGGGTTAACAAACATATATCGTTGGCATAGTCTAGATCCGTCAGTTTACCCCATATTCCGCATCTTATACCTTCAGATTCTTTACTTACTTTGGACATCACATATCCAAAGTGACACTGAACAACAGGGGTGAAAGAGTGCATCCCTGTTTTACTCCATTCAACACCGGTATCGGTTCTGATATCAAATTCTTATGTACAACATTACATGTTGATTGCTCATACATAGCTTTTATGATAGAAATTATTTTTGGTGGTACACCTTTGTCCTTAAGGGCCTACCAAATTGCATCACGTGCCAGGGTGTCAAAGGCCCACTGAAAATCTATAAAAACCAGTTGAAGGGGTGAACAAAATTCTACTGACTGTTCAACAATTATTCGGAGCATATTGATATGATCCACGCACGCTCTGTTTGACCAGAAACCGGCTTGTTCTGGTCTCATTTTAGGCTCCAATTCTTCTTTAAGTCTATTGTATATAATAGTTGCCAGTATCTTACCTATTATGTTTAGTAGAGTTATTCCCCTCCAATTACTACATTCCATTAAATCACCTTTCTTGGGGAGTTTTATAATAAGCCCATGTTTCCAGTCATTTGGTATCTGACTGGACTCGCATACCTTTTTTAACAGGGGTTCTAAGATGTCCGCTATAGTATTTGGATAGGTTCTAAAAAATTCTGCTGGTAGATTATCCTGGTCACTGGCTTTACATTGAATGTGTAGTGAATGTGAAATTAATTTAGGATTGTATGAATTATTTATTTACTTATTTGAACCTTACTTGAGTTAGTGTTGCATTTAATTACACATCACATTGGCTAACACATGTTAGATGTGAGTTGGCCTTATGCTCAACAGCTCATTACTGTGTACACTATACTAGAGCAGACATTATTTAAATACCTTGGTTGTTCTATATGATCCAGTGTCTGAAGGTACCTGTCATCACTCTCACTTCAGTTCCAACTGATAACAGGAGATTTGCTCAAACCTTGTACATAATATATATATATAAATTGTGCAGTATATTATCAGGTCCCAGTGTGGTTTGATTTCAAACCTCACCAGTGCAAAATCAATTTTGTAGCACCTCCTGAAGTGAGGGTCCCTGACCTAGACTGAATCTACACACAAATGTTTTACCAACAGGGTGACCTAGTAGGCTCAAGCAGGTGCCGTCTTGTCCCTATGACCTGTGATAGTTACTGGCACCATTCATATCTGAAGTTTACAGCAGACTACAACTGCTCTGCTTGTACAAAATTTTCAATGTACAATCTACACATTACTTCTCTAACTAATCTATTCACTGAGAAGAATCATTAGTGATGTTTCTAGTTTGGAATTCAATGACACTGTTATTCAGGGTACCACATTCCTTACTGCTGACATGTATATTCCAAATACTTTCAAGAAACAGTATAGTCTGGTGTACTAAATTAATTTGTTGCTATGGAAGTAAAACTTAAACAAATAGAATGTAAACAGTTTACAATAAAATACAAGATTACAAATTTACACAGTTACTGTAACTGGTCAAAATGGAGTAAATAAAATAACTGCCTTGCCATAATTTTGTTATAACCGAACGAAGTACCAAAATTTGAAATTCAACATCAGCTGAAAAATCCAAATGTTATTAGCGAAATGTGGTCAGTCTCCATGTGGAGAATTCCAAATAATTATACACAAATCCTATTACATTCAGCATGACTTACATTGCACAATATAACACAGACAAACTACTTTTTCCATTGAACACAACACAGGTTTATTTATAATCGAGTTGTGCCTCTGCATTTATGCTACATGTTTCGGCCTTTTCTCAGGCCATCATCAGGCATGTCAATACAAAGATCTAACAAAGGAAGATGTAACAAGATAAAATCTAGGGTCCCTTGGATTTGATCTTGTTACATCTTCCTTAGTGATATTTTTGCATTTGCACACCTGATGAAGGCCTGAGAAAGGGCCGAAACATGTAGCATATATGCAAGGCACAATTCAATTTTCAATGAACCTGTGTTGTGTTCAATAGAATAAGTGTAGTTTATTTGGTAGTTAATGAAATAGGATGGCTTCCATAAACATAACGCAGACAAATTTGTACACACCTCGTTATAAAACAAAAGGTAATAATTCTGTAAGGATTTAGCAGTCATAACACAACTATATTATCAAGTGCATATAACTTATCAACTACAAGTTTTGGCCATTGCTGCTGTGGCCATCATCAGGTTGGATGCAATTTATCAACAACACAACAGGGATGACGCTCCTTAAAGTTCGTTATAAAATGTTTACAGCAAATGAGCTTATAGCCGATCTCCATGTATCAGCTGGAACTTAAGTAACAGTGAGGACAATTACCTTCTGACATTGGATTATATTGAAAAATCAAGGTATGCAAAGAATGTCTGCTCTAGCCATCTGTACAGATTTATGAACTGTTGAGCAGAGGGCCACCTCACATCTAGCATATGTTAGCCAATGTGATGTGCGACTAAATGCGATAATAACTCACATAAAGTTCAAATAATTAAACAATTCATAAATCCTTAATTAATTTCACATTCATTACACTTCTATGTTTTTAAATATTTTTCCTTATTACCCATAATTATTACAAACTAAACCAAATGACCATGGCAGCAGAAATTACACTTAACATCGCTACTACAAAAGTTCACCGTCACAGATGATCCTGAGCCAGTTCTATCAACCTTCCATTCTCAGCAAGAAACAGCTTAAAATTATTCTCAGACCTCCTTAGAGCCACTAGACATCTCTGTATGTATGCCAGTGTCCCAAATCACAGCTACATGGCCAGCCCACTGTAGTGTTCTGGCTGTCATTTGCCTAACAACACTAAGTGACCTATATACACATAGTAAGTTTTTTGTTATGCAATACCCTAAATTGTACAGTCACTTCATCCCCCTTGGACTGAAAACTTTCCTCAATTTTGTATAAAATAACACACTTCTTTAAGTCAAGCTCCTTATGGTACTGACATAATGAAAGCTGGAATCACAAGAGTCAACTGTATGTGATAAATTTTATCACCATAAGACTAAATGTAATTGTCATCATGTGTTTTAACTTATACTAGAACTACTGTATGTTTCTTCCATTACCTTTCTTCCAGACTGTGCCAATATAAAGCAGCTAGAAAAGTTCATCCTTCACCAATGTAACACAGAGTGTATCTACATATTCAGCTTACAATTCCAGTCAGGTAATCACAACAAACAAACATGGGGGGAGGGGGTAGGGAGGGAATGTGCAGCAGAACTGTTGTCGGCATTACATAATATTTTACATGAGCAATATAGCATTCTTTCAAAATATTTTTATTTGCATTTATTATGGACTGAAATTAAAACAACGGCATATCAAATTAAGCAGACAGATTCAACTTCTGACCTACAATGTCACATTTGCAAATATTTATTAATAATTATGACAATGCTTCAAAATCTTATCATCTCATTTAACACAGACACTAACCAGCAGTTCTTTCCCAAAACGAAAGTTTTTGTAGCTATATTTTTCAATGCAATTTAAAATAACGATACTTCAGTTAAGACTTTCTGTTTACATATTACCTAATTTCTATCACATTCTGAAACCTGACAAACCATGACAAAATACCTATCACACATCAAGAAGGAATTCATTATTGTGGAAATCTGATTTGTGATAAGTTAAACTTAAAAGTTTCTGTATATATGATTGTCTTAAGTACAATTTTTCTAGATCTGACTCAATTTTATATTTTAAGTGCTCCATATGAGATCTTCCTTGACTTACATTAACAGAAGCAGTGTTGACAGAATGACAAGGAGGAGCAGCAACACTCTTTCACATGAACTTCACAAGAAAATTCATATTAACTAGATAACACCCATGACTCAGTAGAAGCTCTGGATTATGCGAGTATGGAAACCTTAAATTACAACACTCTGTTCCTGTTCATTCATTTTATATTAACAACTGACTCTTTTAACAGAAGTTTATATATTGGGAATGTCCATACCTGATGCAAATCCTTGGTACGCCAAGTCAAAAAATGGAAATAGTTTCTTCTGCTGGACAACTTTGGAAATTTCTATCCACTGTTCAGGTTTGGGATCCACTCCTGTGGGGTTGTGTGCACAGGCATGGAATAAGATAATTGACTTCTCTGGAATTTTCTGAAAACATTACATACATAACACATGCAACAAAGCTACACATGGATTTTATTAAATTTAATGGGATTTTGTTTGTAACACAGTGAAAGTCCAGTAATAAATGTATGGTACACAACTGCACATGAACTAGGCATTCTTTAATGAACAACTGAGTTTACAACCTTAAATAACACAGGCATGAGACAAGCATAGGTTGATTGCAGGTAATAGTCTTGGCAATGTAAATAATTACAACTGCCAATTATATAACTTTTTGTCAAACACCTATGCCTCATTTATTTTTAAATGCTGCTGGAGCTACATGACCCCAGTACTCATTTTCTCTACGTGTAAAAACTCAAACTGCAAACAAAATCAATGGGAAGCTTTACCCAATCACTGCTCACTAATATGTCTCAGTAAGTGACTAGTTGCATACTAGTACCAAACTGACACACATTATTCAACCACAAACATAAGGACAATTAATCAGAAAAGTTTAGAACCATCTGAAACACACATCACAAAAGAAAAAGTCTCTTGCACCCCTGTTGATAATAAAATGAAGTAACAGTGATGGACTAATTCACTCCAATAAAAAGAAGATAATATACGACACTAGAAATAAAATGGGATGGAAGAAGAGACAAACAAAATGAAAGCAGTTCTAGCAGGGCCCTTAAAAATGGAAAATATAAGCCAGAGAAACAATACGCTTATGAAGAACTCTAAAAAGGTGGAAGGTTTCTCCTTTGTAACACTTCTAACAAACTTATTACACTTCATTGTAGGAAGGGTTATGTTAATGACAAAACACATATAAATCACAGCAGATGCATACATTCCATGGATCCAAAAGTCTGCCAAAATTACAGCAGGGTATGGAATAAAATGGGGACCACGGTAGCACAGTGGTTAAGGTGCTGTGCTACAAATTGGAAAGTTGCTGGTTCAATTCCATATGGTATCATTGGAATTTTCCATTGACATAATCCTTCCGATCGAACTATGGCCACGGGGTCGACTCAGCCTCTAACAGAAATGAGTACCGGGAGTATTTTCTGGGGGTAAAAAGCAGCCGGTGCGTAAGGCTGACAACCTTACCACCATCCTGGGCCATTGTCATGTAATCTGGGAACCTTAACTTCCTGGAACCCTCTGGGCACCTCGGGCCTGTAATGGGACCGATTTACCTTTTTTATGGAATAAAATACAAACATAAAAGAGAGTAAAAGTTATGCACATTTAAGTAGCTTAGCTTCTTTGAGCAACTCTAAACTGTGCCTTTTCATTCCTCTCAGACTTGTGAGACTTATACAAGAAAGAATAGCACTACTTTGTATTACCAGATGCTTCTGAAGCTTGTAGCATGAACAAACAACATTTTACTACATTAAAGATATTTTCAGGATGTATTAAGATTTCCCATGTTAATAAAACACGTGACATCTTTTTCTTTTTCAACGCAACACACACACACACTAAAATTAATATCAAATACAAAATAGTTTTGACTCTCTCTCTCTCTCTTATAGCATAACGTAAAGATTCAACACTGTCAGTGTTAAATACCAAAGGTCTTTTGCCAAAGGCTGAATGACTAACATGCGATGTAAGAAAGCACCCAATCAACTATTGAAAATTAGCCTAACTATGCTCAGCTCATTGTAACTGATGAGGGACTACAATCTGCTACACAGGATCAGTGTTATCTGTTAACTTCTGGGCATTTCAGCAACATCTCCTTTCAAATTCTGGAAACTAAACTTATGCTTTCAGCAGATGTGCTGGCCATCTTACTGTGTGTCCGTCCATCTGTCCACATGTATCAGCAGGGCTACTGAGGGTGGGTTTGGGCTTCCCAATACAGGCGAACTGATTAAAAATCTCTACACTAATTTGGAGACAGCGAGACTTCCAGTTGCACAGTGATTTGGGCTTGGTCTGAAAGGGTTAATTTGTGCAATTGACAAATTATGATATGATTGAGAAAGACAAAAACATTTTCAAAGAATGGCCTGTCTAGCCATTATGGGGGCTATGAAATCGACGCCTACCGCAGCAATGGAGACACTCCTGAATCTGACTCCATTGGATTTGGTAATTCAGGCAGAGGCGAGGATGGGGCTCTATAGACTGCATATACCTAAGCAACCAGCCGAACCTAAAGCAGAGGCAGGATCGCTATCTATCTGGAAATATGTGAGTGACCCTCTCTTAGAAATGCGGGCGGACCACATTACTCCAGTTTATTATCATTCCAAGGCCTTCAGTGTCATTATAGACTGGGACCATTGGAAAAATAAAGACCCAGTGTTCCCTGAGGATGCTTTGATCTGGTTCACCGATGGCTCTAGGGCTAACTCGGGGACAAGGTCTGGTATTTTTGGCTTCAGACCAAATAGAAGTTTCATCTTCCCATTGGGTAATTTTGCCACAGTTTTTCAAACTGAATTATATGCCATTCTAAAATGTGTATGTGAAAATATAAGAAGGGCCTATAAGAATAAGCGGATTCTTATTTTCTCTGAGAGCCAGG
>Ga0136643_10017741_pt1 | contig 10718 bp, 5 predicted proteins | sample TergutLab28metaG_FD_96883 | JGI IMG/M metagenome (GOLD analysis project Ga0136643, IMG submission 96883) | Labiotermes labralis P1 segment gut microbial communities from Petit-Saut dam, French Guiana - Lab288 P1 (version 3) (version 3) | ecosystem: Host-associated > Arthropoda: Insects >... | reverse complement strand
TTTTTTTTTTTTTTATTTTAACTTACAAATTCACCCTTAAAAAAAATTTATAAACTAAAAAAAAAAAAAAAATAAAAAAAAAAAAAAAAAAACATTTGGTTTCACAACTTAAAAAAAAAAAAAAAAAAAAAACTTAAAACCGTGAAACAACTCTACAAAATCTCAAAGGAGAATGATCATTCCATAATCAAATACTCAAGACAAAATAACCTTACTGTGTAAAAGCTTGGAATTTCTAAGAAACATACTTGCATATCTTCAAGACAGCTCGACTGTATTCAGCTACAATAAATTATACTCACAAACATGTATTCCTTATGAATTACTGCCCTTTATGTAAAAAATGAGATCCCATTTCTTTTTATAGGGCTCAAAGGTGTGTTTAACCTGCCAATTATTTTGTATTTTTTATTTACGTGACGATGGACAGGCCAGGCAAAACATGTTGTAATGAATACCACATAATCAAAAAAAAATGTGATGACAGTCCATTTTAACATAGTTCATTGATGATCACAGTGGGGTACACAGATTAAAATTAGTGATTTGTACAGTTTGTAATACTAATAAGTTCTCTGGTCACTTGTTTCAACTTTTTGTTCATGTGCATACACCAGAGGTCCACCAGGTACTAAGTGTGAGTATACACATATTCAGGATTCTGGAGAAGGTAATGATGTCAGACTGCTGCACTCATCTATGTTACACATTCTGTACTAGGATATCACATATTGCACAAAGAAACCCCTGTCTACCACCCCACATGCACTGTTGTCCCCCCAAGCACTGTTAATTTCTTCCAGTCAAGAAAAATTTTCCACACAAATAATGTGCAACTGTATCAGATGCACTGTTTCATCAGTGAAGAGTGGTGCTAGACTGGACTGCTACCGTGTGAAACAGTATGTCTTATGGTCCACAAAGTATGGTAGCAACATTACTGGTATCTTATGCCATAACATGAAGAATACGCTGATGGTAAAGTATATATGTCATTATCATTAACTCACTATTATTAACTTCATGTGACACCAAATTTACTAATTTCTTTAACAACTCTGAACACTGCCAAGTGATCTGCCTAAGACACTGTAAATCAACAATGCAGAATGCTTTTTAGTACTTGCCTTTTCAGAAATAAAACCAAATATTTCAAAGCAGGAACTACTTACAGCACAGAGGTATGCATGGGATAAACTTACTCTCCAACTGACCAGTGTTCTTGCACAATCATGTTACAACAAACACATGTGTCCACACACATACAGAAAGAAAAACAGTGACTACTCTATACTCTCAAGTGAAGATCTTCATTTTAACCCCAATCATTATCAACAGTCATGTTTCTATCTGTTCTGTATTTCTGTAAGGGAATGCATGATGGCAATTGCTGAAGACACAAAATAGCTACGGATTATACGACAGCTAAAGTACCATTTCCAGCTAAAGTACCATTTCATCAATGTCAAAAAAGAATACAAAAGAAAAATGAGTACTCTTGAACAATTTTAATGCAGCATTCATTATTAAATGCCGAACTGGGGAGAAGAATGCAATGAAACACAGGGAGCCTATAAAATTACTCATTAATCCTTCATCAGTTAGCCAAAGAATTTGAGCTTAATCACACTTTTGCTGGTGATGTGGAACATCACTATGAGAGTAAGCCTCAGTGCATTCAAGAGATTTCTCTCCTACATATGTGGTCCATTAATCATACTATCACATGAAAGATAACCATATTGTTGACATACAATTATCCTAAAATTGCAGTGCCTTCTACACAAACTGTAAAACACATCTGATAACATTCCAACAGTTTTTTAAGCAAAAATAAATAAGTCTGATGCTGAAATGTTACCTGCTATTTCACCTCCACCAAGGTCATTTAGAATCTTCCTATACGATGGTCTCCGTGTGAGAATGTCACGTCTCTTCTTGGTTGAATCATCATCATTAGATAGGCTGTCATCACTAGCTGCATCCACAACCTACAACACATATCAAGGTGACCAGTAACAATCCACATATACTACAGTAACCTTCTTTACTGCTGAACACGCTTGAAATTAATGACGATGTGATTGCAAGCAGTTACATGCAAGGCTACCAAACTGGCACACATCAAGTGCCCAATTATGTTCAGGCATTAGTTCCAAAGTGAAGCTCTCAGACATGATAGTACTTAAATGCTCTGCAAAGACATTTGGATTCCTAATCTACAAAACAAAATTTTCCAACCCTTTGTAAATTAATATAAATACTGACTGTACATCACACATCAACCACACATGGTATAGAAACAAGCAAGAAATGGCTTGCTCACTTGTGGCCATAAGGTGGGTGTCAGGTATACTGAGAGTTTGTAACAGCAAGAAAAACTGTTGTTACAGAAAATTCTGATCATAACCAGATCTGCATTTGACATCATAAATATCACACCCAGAACCATATGTTACATATTCACAAGTATCTCCTAGCTAGTTATTATGCATAATTCTATTAAGGAATTATAAGCTACTGCATAAAAGCAAAATATCACATAAAACAAGTTGACAAAGTGGAACTCACTATAGCAATGACAACTACCACTGGGGTTTCATACAAACTCCTATTGGTGCAGTGCAAAAAGGATACAGCAAATTGAAGTAACATGGCATCATAGCTGCATACCATCGCACAGACACAAAGAGACTTAAAATACATATTGATAGTGACTGTACTTATGCAAATGTATTATCACGGCTAATTGGGGCCATCACTTTCCACTTCCAAAACCTTCAAATGAGAAAATCTAATCATTTATACCACACAGTCACATCTGCCACACACAGACAGTGCTGGAATGCTGCTGTATTATTCAAACTCACTCAATGACTAACACAATCTGCTACTAAGCTCTGAAATTGTAAGAAGAAGAGAAGGGATGACATACCCCTCTGCATGCCTCCCCTCCCATGACATTCACCCACCACCTGCATACGCAGACATCACGCTACACCAATTTCTGCAGGTCGTACATTTTCAATTTTCTACACGTTCCTCTCTCACTTCAGCAACACCACTTACCAACCACAGAGTTAGGCACAGTCATGATAAAACATATGCCAGTGCTTGCCCTTGTAAGTCCATTCCACTACACTGAAAACCTGATTCAAAGTTCTATATTGCGGCAACACTGTTTATGGTTCCAATACACACATTTAGCCAATTTAAATTTAGTAAATAACCTGTATTCACTGCACAAAGTTCCAGTCTTCCACAACTCATACCACAATTCTGACAAAATCTAATATTTACATTCTCTCCGAGTTCGTTTTCCCACAACCATAATCAGTTACATAAACATTTTGCCAACCAACATACTGAAGGTTTTATAATATGGTGACCAACTAAAAAGTCAAAGTTCACCCTGCTACCATGCAAAGAGAAGGAGGTGTAGTTCTACTCTTTCTTTACCTCAATGCTAGATAAGGATGCATGGTTAACACCACACCCCAGACACTTTACTACTGGGAATGACCTGGTACCCTTGTATAGATTGGCTGGGTGGGCCCAGGTCTGGTCTGGATGTGTGTGGAAAATATCGCCCCATGTGGATTTAATAACCAGACCACGCAGCCCATAATGAATTGCTATGCCAACTATGCTATCCCGGCAAACTATACGCAACTTCTTGATGTATTTTCGTGAAAACCACCAATTTAGTGTTCAAAAATAGGGATTTCACACTCTGCCTCACAAGCAGTACAGAATGTATTTTTAATCTGTATGCAGTCCTTACTAACACAAAAAGTACAGTGAAGACAAACATCATCAAATTGTGTTCAAACACTTCCAGTCTGCCCATACACAAGCACACAATACCATAAGTCAGTGGAAGCGCTGTTTACTTAGCAGTAACACGATGTGAGGTACTGAAGTGCCATATCAAAATTACAGTCCTCTGTAACTGTCATGCCATGTTGTTTGGCAAATGATACCAACGCTTCATTTGAACCAGCTGCCTACAAGTTCAGAGTGGAAGATTAGGCCCTCTCTACACAATAATTATGGTGTCACATCACACGGGATTGTACTCTTAGAACACATTAAGTAAATAAATATAAAATACAGAAGGTAACTACTGCAGTACCACGAGCATACCTGTAAAGTCTGTAAACTTCCTTGTGTTGTCTGTATTACAGAGTTCGGTTTGCTCACAAGAATTACGTTTCCCTTCTGCAGCTGAACTGGTTGAATATTTGCTGGAGTCTGGATTACAGACTGTTGATTAGCTTGAATAACTGACTGAACCTATGAAAATAATATCATAATATATGATGGCTCATGGATATGAAATAATGAAGACACATTACATAGCTTACACTTCTGCTAATATATGTCTGTCTCTTAAGAATATAAATTTTTAATCGATATATTAAAAATGAACATGCAAATTATTTTACATAACACATCGTTTGTAATTCTAAAAAGAACACTAAAACTAAAAGATTTATATACAAAAGAAAAAGTATACTGCTTTAAAATGCTAACTAAAACAATACCAGCATTCTGCAAGCCACTTCCCAACACAATCAGCCATAACTGTTAAACAAAATTGGAAAATTAGAATTAATTACATTACAATATATGCAAATCCAATCCAAATACAAAAATGCAGGATATGTTGCACAAGTTCCCTACTTCATTAAAGGAAAGCGTACTGAAATTCATCATCTCTTTCTTACACACAAGAACTAAAAAGTTATAAGAATGCCAAAAACTTGTGCACATGAAGTGTTCAAAATACTATGATGTATCATTCATGCATCACCAAAATATGAACTTCTGCTTAACCTGTCACTACAGCAGAGAAAGGGGATGGAGGGTGAAGCAAGATGAGGTAATGAAAATATAACAACTAACTTTCATCCATCCACCTATGGACTACCTATAAATGATGTCCTCATTTATAACCAGTACCCATACTGTGTGTGACCTAGCATGTATTTGTATCCACGTGTAAACTTGTTGCATATGAAAAAAGTAGAAGGCTGTGATTAGTCCCGCATTTATGACTAATTCACGGAATCAAATATGTACATAACAGTGGTAGCCACAAATTTAGTGCACAATTCATGTCAATAAATCTGTGCATACTCAAATTCATACCCTCAAAAATCCAAAAAAGCAACATCAAACATGCCAGAAATACTACTAGCTTGTAACTGCAATTATCAAATTTGTACTTCTGAGACGGTTCAGTTCTGAATTGGTGGGAATACATCACAAGGACATCATTTATTAACAGTTCCCACTGTAACACAACGGTGAAACAAGTGAGCAGAGAGGCCTGGGGTTCTGGCACCCCTGTACCTGTGCTGTGGCTGTACTGTTGTTTACATGTGTTGGGAGTGCGAGTTGCACGATGCTGGTAGCAGCAACCAGGTGATGCTGCTCAGAGGATGAACTCTGTACCGAGGTGACAACCACCGAAGTGTTGGTATCCCCTGGGGAATGTGCCAAAGGATCACCTCCTGGGTTGCCAGCTGTCCCATTTTCTTCCACCATACCATCCATAGCCTTGGGATGTGACCCCCTACAAGAACAGCAACATACATTTACACCTGTTTAAAAACGAATTTCATATTATTAATTACGGTTTTTAAGGACCAGTGTTGCTACAAATTAAAGATTTTTATGCCATTTACTTTCCAAACAATACTTAGAATATTAACCAATACGCTGTAATATCAACTAATATTTTAAAATTTTTAATCCCGAATTTGGCAAATCAATGACTACCTAGTTTCATAACTGATAACGTAATGCGTTAACGTACAAAAATTACTATTTCATTATTTACTTAACGTAAAACACTTTCTACTCATTACGAAACATATTCATATTCGCCGGGCTCAATCACGATATGAACCGGGAGATATGGTAGGGCTTATTTCTAAATTTACACATACTAATCTCTCCGTAAGACGCCATATTCTGTACGTTTTCCTGTAAGAGAGTAAATCTATCTTGGAACATTTTTACAGGCTTTATTTCACGAAATCCTACTCTACACCACCCTCACACGTTCCTCATAAACATACACCATGCTTCGTTGTTATTATTCTTCAGCTGAGTACTTACCAGTTACGTATTCGTCGTCACCAACTTTGCTGCAATCGGAGTGGGCAAACAGGCAAGTACGTAGTAGCCACGTCAAAATTCCTGGGCCTTCGTCACAGGGTGAGCGGGAGGGGGGCTGCTCACGAGCAATATGGCGTATGTATCACTACGCGGCAACTGGCGAAGGAATTTTACGGGCTTCAGTCCATCCAAGTGCTTGAGAATGAGTCAGTCCATTGCATGTTACGCAACAAGAATTGTGTACACAATGTTAAAAAGACAACTCCCCAATATGGTGTATTAAAAAATAGAGAGCACTTAACAATCCTATGCAACGTTTGACTTTCATCATAATTTCCTCGATGTTTACATTTACTAACAAAAACCTAGAACTACTTGATTATGCAACAACCATGTGGGATGCTATTGGCGCAATGTATGAAAACGTTTACTTGAGTTCCCCGTTAAAGCAACACTTTTATCCATAGTACTCTATGGAGAATAATTCAGTTCTTTCTCATATGTGAAAAAGTGCAACTTTACTAGTTTTTTGGGTTCAGACATTTGTCTCTCCAAATTTACAATAGTTCACAATGGCCAAAATTCTTCACATTCAACAGCACCGTGTATGGTAAATGGTATTTTAAAATATTGGCATCATATTTCATGCAAGTGTAAATTCTCATTACAAAGTCACAATTATCCTACGCAAGATTAAAACAATATCCAAAACGACAAAACCATGCCTGCCGTCGAACAGGTTTCTCTACCTTCTTCCCCCACCCTCCTGCGTTGACGTCACCGCTTGACGTCATCGCCCGAATGACGCTCCGAGCAACAACAATACGACGCTAGAGGGAGGCTCGTTTGCACGCGTGTCGTACCTGGCGTTCTATACACGCATTGTGAAGGAATCTAGCCAACAGCACCTGAGTGCACCTAGGTCCATTTGTTCGCAAAATGAAATTATACAATGTTTTCATAAGTGATTATCCGTTTCCGTAACAGTAGTCAGGGGAACACCTAAAATTTTTTATTAATTTTAACAACTATGTCTACCTACTCCCAAGTTGGTTCTTTTATTTTTCAAAATTCAAATGTACTACTCGTCAGCCGATTTCTTTGGCTGATAAGGCTGAAGGGTAAATCACGTAAAAGTTTGCAACTATTGTGTCTAAAAAATCTGTGTTTTTTTAAATTTCGATTTGGGGAGGCTGCAGCCCGCAACCCCCCCCCCCCCTTGGGGGCGGGCCTTACAGTACTAGTGTTTTTTAATCTTCGATAGTGTATAAGGAGCTGTGCATAGACATTAGTTGTTGTAAAATATGCTTTACGACAGAACTTCGGTCTAACCACAATGTGCAGGAAGCAGCAAGTTTGATAAGAACTTCCTCTGCACATGAGAATGTGACAGAATAGGACTCACAAACAAATTATACAAATGTAGCACAAGATGTTTACATTTTGAATTATAATTCCATTAGAATATTAAGCGTTGTTGGCCGATTGGTGCAATTGCTGTGGCTGAAGAAAATCTTTTTTTTGTCCTGCTGATAGTTTAAAAATATTCGTGCACATAAATTCAATTGAGGAGGGCTACCCAGCGCTGTAGAGCCGATGACGATGATGAATTCAGTTAACAATTCCGTGTACATTGAATAAAAAACAATTTGTATTGCTAGCGGAAGTCAGTGCCAGTCATGCCCCCTCACAGGACATCTCTAGGGGGCAGTGCTGTTGAGACAGAGGTGGTGGTGGGGATTCCGATACAAATTAGCCTGTCACGGCAGTCCGACAAGGGGCTCGGGGCCCGACTGTGATACACGTTTTGTCTTTCTCGGTAGCACCTTAATCTGCCGCTTGTACACGTTAACCCTCTCAGACCTAGCCGAAGTCACTCTGCAACGAAAGCCAGCCATGCCGATTTAGTATAAATCGGCCCTTACTGGGGCTGGGGCGCCAAAAGTGGTGGTTGTAAGTAGGGCAGTATATCTTGTAAGAGCACTATCAAACAAACAGTCGGCTTTCCACGAACCTTTGTTTTACTCTGTCGCTCTCAGTCGCGTTAAAAAGTTTCCTTCTACGAGAGGCCATAGCGTCCGCTGACAAGCACCGGTGGGAACCAATGCCAATATTTTTGGGGGGCCACTGAGTTGAAGAAGGGCAAAAGAAAAGTTGGGGGAGAGTGAAGGAAAGGACTGTATGTACAACAAGGACTGGTTCAAAAACCAATCTTCTCGCTCTTTCTACCTTGACTGCTTAGCAAATTTCTCAACACCAATGGACGATTTTGCCCCAGGTTACGGCTCTGTCCACCGCCCGCCCTAGTGGTGACACTGCCTTCGCTTACTTCAACAAGTTACCCGTCCATTGACAGTATCGAATTCAGCACACTGTACAATAACCAGCAATATTCTGCCTTATGCAATGCGGCTGCGTCCTTGGCGTTCAAGGACGGAAACACCGTAGCATGGAGACTTTATGCAGGGGAAGAAGTTTCACGCCTACTAATTAGGGTAAATGTGAAGTTGTTCCGGTGCATTATCAAGCACCATGCCACGAAGGCATATTTTCGAGTGAAGGTACATCTCCATATATTTCTAATGTCAGCATGAGATGAAGAAGAGTGGTCAACGTCGCGTCCTTGCCACTTCACCCAGGAAGGAAAATAACCTCCAGTTCATATCGGGTAGGCTGGGTGGACCGCAAAGAGGTTTTGGGCCCTCTGGAAAAGAGATAACTCTCTTGACCCTATCCGGAATCGAACTGCTGTTCCTCATTCGTCGAAACTGTACGCCGACAGAATGAACATAAAATGCGCCCTTAATTATTCAACTTTCTAGGTTTTCTTCATTTTTTTTTAGCGACGCTACATAGCTGTGCGTAAAGATGTGCAGTGCAGAGAGCTGGATGTTAAATAATAGCAACCGCGGTAATATGTAGTGGAAAGTCTACAAAACAATATCATCATCATCATCATCATGGAATAACACGAGTTTGGGCCGGATACGACTTGTGTATGTGCTGGACGTGAATTGAAGAGGTTGCGCCCTTAAAATACTGACAGAAAATTTGCCAGCAGGATTTTCGGATAGGCCACTCACCACAGACGGACCTTCTGGTTTGTATTCGGAATGTACCCGGTTCGCATCTCGGCCGGGACACCGGCTATTTTGATTGAATTATTCTTCCTTACTGGTAAAATTCATGAAGAGTGCCTTAAATGAGGCCATCACAGTTTCGTCATAAAACATTCTGAATTCTTAAATCACTATCATCTAGACCAGGGCTGGCGAATTTCAACTCACTCGAAGGCCACGTATTGCGAAAGGACTCGCCGAACGGCCGCTTTTATCTATACATGTATCGAATGAAGGGGGGGGGGGGTTGTATTAATTAGAACGCCATTAAGTTACAAACATGCCATTTGTTTCCTTGCTGTTTAATAACCTTTTAAAGCCTACTGGTCACGTGATGCACCAGCCGGTTCAACATTCAACAACTGTACGCTCTGCCCACACTGTATTGATGTGTTTTGTATTTATCTGAGAACAAACAGCGACTTGTGCCACTTACACCTTAAACTGATTGGTTTTTATAACCGAGATGAAAAGTGTTTACAGCCTTTAAATAAAGCGGTCTGCGCTTCGTCTTTAAAGGGTCTAAGTAGCCGTAGAAAGTTTTTGAAATATTACATTGTGTTTGTTAAATTATATTAATAGAACTATTTAGGCGAATGCAGGCCGACAATACTTTCCTGAACGGCCACACGTTGGTCATCACTGATCTAGACATCATACGTGATGCAGACAGCGCTACTGACAAATGTTGTTAAATAAACGGACAATCGGACTTTGGATCGAGATTCAAACCCGTGACTTCACACAACAATGTAAAGCGTGACTTCCTGTTAGACTACTTGACCACCATACGTGGCATCTTGCCATGGGGTACCGTCAGGGGGCACCGAGAAGCGAAGCGCACATCGCTGACTGAAGCAACCGGCGCGTGCTGATGCTCTGTGTGGGCAGAGGCCTTGCGAGGAGCCGATTCCGCACGCAAGCACTCCTTACAGTAAGGATCGCGTTGGTCCGAATTTTCTGTGGACAGTCCCAGTTTCGTGGGTTTTAAAGGCCTCTGACCCAGTGTCCCGCAAAATTCGGTTTCGAATGCCACATATCACGGGGTTTACCACGTCATAAAAATACGACATTTCTGTCAAGGCAAACGAACATTTTGACTTCCTCATGGTGAGAGCAAACACAATATCTACACCAGTAGGACATCCATCAGCCCACCCACTAGCCGGAAGGGGAGGGAAAATGTGATCAGTGATTGTAGAGTGTGGAGTGAAAGTTCAAAGGATGGGAACAAGTGAGTAAAGGAAAACAGGAAACGTACCGAGTACGTTATTATTATTATTATTATTATTATTATTATTATTATCTAACAGGTTGTTCGGCGTTTCTACATCTTCCTGCGCCCATTTGACAATTATCTTATTTTTTTCTTCCATTTGTCTATGTCATTCCAGTCTTCTTCCATTAATCCCTTTTCTCCCAACAGTTCTCTAATCCCTTCCGCCCAGGTAGCTTTAGGTCTTCCTCGTT
>Ga0136643_10017740_pt1 | contig 10718 bp, 5 predicted proteins | sample TergutLab28metaG_FD_96883 | JGI IMG/M metagenome (GOLD analysis project Ga0136643, IMG submission 96883) | Labiotermes labralis P1 segment gut microbial communities from Petit-Saut dam, French Guiana - Lab288 P1 (version 3) (version 3) | ecosystem: Host-associated > Arthropoda: Insects >... | reverse complement strand
TGAGCTTTGTTTTGCTGAACAGTTCTCTTCCATGCTTCTTTTTGAGCTTTGTTTTGCTGAACAGTTCTCTTCCATGCTTCTTTTTGAGCTTTGTTTTGCTGAACAGTTCTCTTCCATGCTTCTCCGTCCACAGCAATCCCACTCCAATTCTGAATCTTTATTCTTCCCAGACCCTCTCTGACATAAACCTCCCAGTCTGAAACTCGGCCTACCAATCCCCCTTACTGTAATTATTCTCCATTCTGTAATTCTTTTTACCGTCTTTTTTTTATTCATTCTTATACTATGCCCAATCCGTCTTACTCTTTGGCCTTTATATATCCAACTATATCGGCATTTTCAATGGGTAAGTCTATTGCCTCATTACTTCTTATTCTGCAAGTCCCATCTTGATTTTTTATTGGGCCAGATATCTTCCTCATTACTTTCCTTTCAAATACTCTTATGTTTTGTTCATGCATATCTTCAAGTACCCAGATTTCGCATCCATACGTGCCTACCAGTCTTGTCCTACTTTTATAGATGCGCACTGTACAACGTCTTACTGGTTGTTTGCTAAACATCATCTCTTTATTGGTATAAAATTCTTTATTCCCTTATGCTATTCTTTGTTTTATTTCTTCTTCTACTTTATGGCCTTTGTTTACAACCAAACGTACGTACTTAAAAGAATCAACTTGTTCAAGGTCAGTACTATCTTATAACTGCTTCCTTGTTCTTTTACTTGTTTTGTGCTAATCATACCAAAAGTGTCTTGCTAATTTAGTCATATTGAAACTCTACTTCTAATTAATTCTTCCTCGCCAGTACGTAGCTTAAAGCTTTGGTATTTTATGACGTCTTATTTCGTGGATTTTCATTCTACATAAGCCACGATATACTGCGTAGTGTGCCTTACATGTTCCACGATTAGTTTTGACGCATACATACAATTTGCTGCTTGATAAACCCGTCTCTGAGAAATGTCAAAAAAAAAGAAAAAGACTGTCTATCATGAAGTAAGATAGACCTGTCACAAATATTAGTACATTTGCTTTTCTAAATACAGTAGTTGCAGTTCTGCCTAAGAGGTCTGCTACAATTTAACGTCTCTAACCAAAGAGAATGCAGCTGACCAGCACAGCTTGCGTAGAATTGCGTAACAGCTGCGAAGACAGTCGGGAAAAAATATATAGATATAGGTCCTCTTAATAACATGAGTCTCAATCACTGCATGTTGTAATTTTTTATAACAAACATAATTCAGCTTTATTTTCAGTTCTAACCGCATAGAACACTGCAGATAATAACTGTATTATTTTACTCTCCCCAAAACGCAACATCACTTCAGCCCAATACATTTTTAACAACAATGCATCTGTTACTAGTCACAAACAAGGGACCGTCGTCTTTCCCCCCTTTCAAGCCATTGTCAAGGTCAGCTGCAAACTCCGCAGTCAGAAACTGTATATAATACTGGCTCTAATCGATGCATCGATCCCACCATTTTCGAAATAATGTTTCCAAAACCATAGATCGTTTAAAACTTTTTTTATATGGAAAAAACAGAATTTTATTTCGAAGCTGTTCTTTGCCTGCATACCTTGTGACTTTGTTGAGAAAGTTTCAAAAAGTTTTTATGTCTGTCTTCAGGTAGAAGAACTATCTACTCAGCTTAACTGCAGAGGCCCGTTTGGTATATTTATTTCTTAGAACACGATTGAGGATTCTTTTTGAGGACGCTTACCCAAATTGTGTACATATTTCGAAGAAATTCTTTCACTAGCCAATGGGAAGTTTGGAGAACGAAAGAAGTATTGGATTCTTTCATAATAATTATTAATTACTGTATTATTATTAATATTATTATTTAGAATACGTATTGTAGGTATGTAATTAATGCATAGTGTAATTATTATATTTCTAATAAAGGTTTCCGTTTTGCCCAATATCATTTACTCGCCCGGTCACAGCCAGGCCGCCTTCCCAGTGACAAATATCCAGTCAACACTTCGCACCGCTCCCGATTTGTGTACAAGTGCTTCACTCGCAGCACTAATTGGTAGCAATGGCAATAAGTATACAGTCTCAATCCAGCCAGATGCGTACATATGTACATAATCTGCACAATATAGAGATGCTAGTCGGGTAAAAGAAATTAAAAGAAATGGGATAGCAGTGAATGCCGCGTGCCACAAATTCATCCGACCAGCCTTCGAAGTATCGCTGTGCACTCAAGCAGTTCAAAGACGGGTTACATATGAGCGAAACAAGTGATTACAAATATCGGCAAGAGATAATAGCAAGGCATTTACTGCGGAACAAAGTCTTAAGAAGGTATTCAAGGCCTACAAGTACAACGATATCCTGTTAAGGTTATTTCGCCTTTGTATCTTCTTATGACATTCCCGATTTGTGATCCTTTTTCGCACCTTCTATTGAGTTTCCAAAGTCGTCACATTTTTCTGAAGGAAATTTTCCTATACATTTGCTGTAATTTGCTTCAAATTGAAGTAACTTTCCAAAGAAAACCCGGAAATATTTCTCCCACAATCAAGACAATGAGTTCTCGAATCACAACCTGGAAACCAATATATAGCCTAAACAAAAGTATTCAGCGATTGTCACAGCTGTAGTGGTTGTAGTTTTCATGCGGGAAGTACCGGGTTTCGGTCCCGATGGCGAAACCGGCTCATCTGACAGAATTTTTCCGCTCTCCCCAGGCCCTCCAAACAAGAGCAGGTGGAGTACCTCAAATTGGAACACGACGTTATTTTTCCGCTCTCCCCAGGTCCTCCAAACAAAAGCAGGTGGCGTACCTCAAATTGGAACATGACGTTATTTTTCCGCTCTCCCCAGGTCCTCCAAACAAGAGCGGGTGGAGTACCTCAAATTGGAACACGACGATATTTTCCGCTCTCCCCAGGTCCTCCAAACAAGAGCAGGTGGAGTACCTCAAATTGGAACACGACGATATTTTCCACTCTCCCCAGGTCCTCCAAACAAGAGCAGGTGGAGTACCTCAAATTGGAACACGACGTTATTTTTCCGCTCTCCCCAGGTCCTCCAAACAAGAGCGGGTGGAGTACCTCAAATTGGAACACGACGATATTTTTCTTCGTCTTTCACAAAATAATATCAGTCCCATTATTTGAAGCTATCCTGCACTTAAACTGAGCTACTGACAGTATTTCTAACAAACCATAAGCAAAGAGATGTCAAAAACGAAATCAGCCATACTGTCAAGATTATTTTAACAAACTTACTTTACGAAGAAGGCAGTAAAACACTGGTTTGTAATGAACGGAGAAAGGCAAAATCACCGTATAAGACTATATCTCTGGATTAATTGAAAATACTTACCATACGAGCAATATTAGACCTAAACAAGTACTGAACGCCCCTCACCACAGTAAAGCAAGGTCAGTTAGGCGGTACTGCGCTGAAAGTTCGCGGAGTTTTATCAGGATTAGACTAGGTGTAACTTTGTTTGGGGAGGAAAGTAAATGCGGTATCAATTAAAGTAATTCATTTAATAATAGACGGACTGAGAAAACGTTTAATTTCTTTACAAAAAGTTAAATGTTCATAGAGTAAAACCTGTCTTACAAGGAACCTGGGCGTAAAGAACGCCTTCCTTTAGCGGAAGAATTTTACACTCCACAGAATCTCGAGTTTCGAGGATTCAAACACCAAGTACCTGTGTTAAACATTACGTTGTCTGCACCGGACGGTAATTTCGGTCCCTTGCTTTTCCGTTACAGGCAGGTTTCACCGTATAGCTACATATAATAGCTTTAGGCCCGAGTTTGTCATGATTAAATGGCCGTGTCTTGTTGAGACAGTGTGATCTGTGAGCATAATTGTCAAGTGTCCAAATTGTACGGCCTGCATCGTTGATAATCAGCCAGAATCTACTGCAGATTGCCTCCTACTGGTATTTATCTAATTCTGTCTGCCTGAGAACATCTGATGGACCAATTTGCTGGCAGTCCCCTGTCATTCGCAATATGAAACCTCACGCTTTGCTCTGTGCTTCCTATCAAGATCCACGACTTCAGAGAGAGGCTGCAAAGAATCTCGGGAGACGGTGAAAGTAGTTACAAATCGGATTCCAAATTGGTTGTCGGGGAGCTACGGAAAAATACTATTTGTTTGCTGAATCTCCCAAATCGACTGGTAAAGCTGATTTTTTTTTCACAGAACAAGGGAAATTCATTTAGTGAGCGTTTTGTAAAGAAGAATTAGTTACATTTCTGTTAATACAGTTCATAATACATTAAATACTAAATCTATTAGTATTTTTCTTTACACAAATAATATTAAATTAACGCATAAAGAGTAGAAAACTGGAGATGTCTGTGCGTCATCCTCTCTCTCTCTCTCTCTCTCTCTCTCTCTCCCTCTCTCTTCTGTTGGAGGTTTATTCTAATGAAGGTTACAAAGTGATACAATTCAATTTCGTGTACGTCACACATAAGCACTGCTTTTCATAAATCTCCAATCGAACTATACAAATTTTCTCAGAAAGAATCTTATGCGTATTGGACCGTGCATCATCTTGATATTTGAATAAAGTTACACCAACTTGATGACACTTGCTTTATTATGTCAATTTACTGCTCAACATGTTTCGGATGTTAATACATCCATCTTCAGGAGCTTGCGACTACTTGGTGCGTTATTGTGTATGTTGAGCAGTAAATTGACATAATGAAGCAAGTGTCATCAAGCTGGTCTACTATTTATTCAAATTTCTCAGAAAGAGTTTGTATGAGGGATTTTCTGCGTTATAACACACAACGTTGAAAACCATTGGCCTATCTAAAACTGTTATCGAGAACTTTCTTGTATGTGAGGAATAATTGACGAAACAAGATGAAAAGTAATGAATGCTTGTATTCCGTGTTAGACTTAAAATAATGTATTTGTTTCTACCCTGGAGGTGGATGCAGCAGGTTCCTCTGACATATTCGTAACAAGCAGGAAGACCATACGGTGTCACAACTAAGACCGCACTCAAGATGTACAGCACCTGGACTACACGTTCTGACGGTCATGTGGGTAACGCAACAAAACCCAATGTGGCCACGAGTCTAACGCAATGAGCGATGAGATTGTGACAAAATGTCGGCCAGTGTCGCATACATTTTTGTTTATTTAGGTGTGTTTAACGACGCGTCTGGTCAGCGAGCCTGGACTAACGTCATTTTATAATCTGTACTTCTCTGAACAGGGGACCGCGGTAGCACAGTGGTTAAGGTGCTGTGCTACAAATCGGAAGGTCGCTGGTTCGATTCCAGATGGTGTCATTGGAATTTTTCATTGATCACACTATGGCCCTGGGGTCGACTCAGCCTCTAACAGAAATGAGTACCAGCAGTATTTCCTGGGGGTAAAAACGGCCGGTGCGTAAGGATGACAACTTTACTGGCATTCTGGGCCATTGTCACGTAATCTGGGAACCTTAACTTCCTGGAACCCTCTGGGCACCTCGGGCCTGTAATGGGACTGATTTACCTTACTTGTCTTCTGAACAGCTGGTGAGATTCTAGCAGTAGTCCTAGTGCAAAATGACATGGGCTTTATGGAAACGATCCAATTATAACTAAGAATATGTATATATGTATTTATTAGTTAGAAACTGTACGAGATGTGTCAAGGAACTGTCGGTGGCCCAATGCTAGTTACCACCCACAACAATCGCCTGGAATGACACGATGAAATCACGAAAATCACTGTGAAGTAGAGCGACTGTCATGGCAAATATTTGAACCCGGGACCTCCGCGGAAGTAGGAGTCCTAATCTCTCGTACATCAAACTAGTCTCACACCACACTCTACCCTGATCACGTGCATAGTAGAAAGCTCGGCCGTCTTCAACTCGCGTCCTACTCCAATCAGTGTTCCGAATTATTCTTGTCTCGCACACTTTACGATAGGTCGAACTGTCGGTATCACGACGCACACCTCTCGCTCGTATTGGTGAATGGGCTAGGAGCACGTGACACCGGCATGTCTAGCTGGCGTTACACCGGCAATGGCGCCACGTATATCCCAAGGGACGCAGTGCGGGTTGCAGCACCGGACCCTGCGTGAATCTATACGAGTACACAGGCTCAGCCTATGTCAGTAGCGGCAGCGATAGTGTGCTATCGGGAGACAGGTTGGTGGTCGAGCGTTGTAACTAACATACCGCCTAGCAGGACGGCTTAGAACACCCGTCTGTAACGTTACAAAAACAGTCATATGCCTTCAAATCAACATATTTCTTATTACGGCCACATTTCGGGACTAACACGAGGATATGGTCGTAACCGGTAAGTACAGTGTGTTTAAAATTCCACTGATTCGGAAGTGAATTTAAATTGTTAAGTGGTTACGTTCGTGTAGGGTTCACCAGTGGTTAATGTTGTTTGTAGTGACTGTTTGAATGAAGACGAATAAAACAGGATTGGAAGTGAGAAAGTGTGAGTGAATGGAGATACCGTCTAATGGAACTGATCTAAATTGCATGTGGCGTTACAATTTCCGTAGATTCTATTATACTTGAATTTGTTCATGCAGTTTCAAATAGCGTAGTTCTTTTTCTTGAAAATATTGTTATGTGCTGTGGATTGGGATAGCGCAGTCGGAATAGCGATTCAGTACGGTTTGGACGATCCGGGGATCGAATCCCTGTGGAGGCGAGATTTTCCGCACCCGTCCAGACCGGCCCTGGGGCCCACCCGGCGTCCTATGTAATGGGTACCGTGTCTCTTGCCCAGGGATAAAGCGGCCGGAGAATGGATTTGACCACCCACCTCCAACTAGCGCCGAGGCTAAAGAAAGAGTAGAGCTATAATCTACTTCCTCTGTAGGCCTTCATGGCAGGGCGATCTATAATTTTTATTTTTTTATTTGGCTCGACAGCCCCCAGTGTGCCAGGGCCTCCTCATTCACGAGGTTTCTAGTTCACACACGACACACCACAGTCGGTAGGACTCCTCTGGACGAGTGATCAGTCCGTCGTAGAGACTCCTACCTGACAACACCCAACACTCACAACAGACATCAAGCCGCCGGTAGGATTCGAACCCACAATCTCAGCAGGCGAGCGGCCGCTGACACCGGCTTTATCTTTTACTACTGTTATATAATTAACTTACTACCTGCTGTATAATTTGGTTTTCATGTATGAGGTAACTGTCCGCGATGTATTCATCATTCATGGCTCTTAACAACGAACTGGCGACGTGGTGCTACGAATGGAGTTCGATTTCAAGCAGGTCCAACATAATTTCTACAGATCTGTGCTGTGGTCTGCCTGCGCCTTACTCAGGGGTCAAAATGATAAGAACGTGAAACTCACCACCAGCCTCCATCTAGTGCCGAGGTTAAAAACGAGAAGTCACCCCTTCACATTTCCTACGTGTTCTTGTACTGGTGCAGCGGCACAGGAAAGTCTTTTGACATGTCTGGAAAAAGGCGTTTCTCCTAAACTTGTTTACAGTGTTGTCAAGTTTCGCTTTTTGTAAGGGAATGCAGCGTTTGTAAATTTTGAATAATATATAAAGGAATGGTAGACGTTGTGGTCCTATTTTATGTTATCCATACCGTGCATATTCTGATAATCGATACTTCAGCCAACAACTGCACCTAATAAAATGCAATTTATCACAAATATTAATCCCCCACATGTTTCGGCACCGGGGTGCCATCTTCAGGTAGTCTTTCAGATCAAAGGAATACAAGTCCAACGCTTTAATCTAAGTATGTTTCGCACTCTTTGGAATTATTGAAATGTTACTATTCTAAAATACGTAAAAACTGATAAGCATAAAAATTACAGGGTTTTAATATTAAAATTTTGCGACACCCGTTACAGGCGCTACAGTCTCGCAGCTGTTTTATTCTGTACACAGTGTGTATACAAACATGTGTCTCGATCTTTTGTGATCCGAAGGGATCACGTCTAGTAGAAGCGTGCGAAGTGTGTTGTGTCAGGCAGTATGGTAATTTTATGTATTCTAGGATTTAATATTTTAATTATTCCAGTGACAGCGATTCAATACCTAGATTAACGTTTTGGGCTTGTAGTCTTTTGAACTGAAAGACTTCCTGAGGATGGCGCCCCGGCGCCGAAAGTTCTGGTCCTAGTTTAGAATTGTCGCTTATTTTTTTCAAACTTCTTTGACGGAAATTTACGTCTGTTGCATAGATGGGAAGAAAGGGGGTGAAACGTGTTACTTCGTTGTAGTCAGTTGTAAGTAACCTGAAACTTGTCTGTCGTTGGCGGAAGTGTGGGCCGTCGTTTGGTGGCTATTTTGAAAAGTAATACCAGGGCTATAGGGGCATACTCCAAGAATGATATTTGTGTTTCATTTATTAAAATTCATATTCAGTAAGAAGCAGTTGAAATTGAGGCATTAGTTTTACTCAACGCACGTATATTGATGTGTGTATTTCAAAACATATAGGTTACTCAATCACTGGACGTTTAAAGAAAAAACATTAAGGAGCCATGCTGATACGTGCAGAAGTCCAGAGGCTCGAGTGAAATTTGGCAGTACCTTGAACGGGGCTAGTCACAGTTGTTTTTTTAATAAATTCACGAATCGATAATCGCTTGGGCAGAGAACAAATTTGCAAATAGTTCAAATTTTATATATATATATATATATATATATATATACTTGTACACATATACGAGGGGACTGAGATAGCACAGTGGTTAAGGTGCTGTCCTGCAAATCGGAAGGTCGCTGGTTCACTTCCAGATGGTGTCATTGGAATTTTTCATTAACATACTCCTTCCGATCGCACTATGATCCTAGGGGTCGACTCAACCTCTATCAGAAATGAGTATCAGGAGCATTTCCTGGGGGTAAAAGCGGCCTGTGCGTAAGGCTGACAACCTTACCACCATCCTGGGTCATTGTCACGTAATCTGGGAACCTTAACTTCCTGGAACCCTCTGGATACCTCGGGCCTGTAATGTGACTGATTTTTACACATGTACGAACACTACGGTGCATGGCACTATGGGTAACATTTAGTTTTCTTATGACTCTGATTAATTTTTGCGGACAAAGTACGCGTTTAGAAACTAACAGTGGCTCAGCTGATCACTAAACCCCACTTCTGTAACAGAATTAGAGGATTTAGTAGCCTGTTCACATAATTTGCTTGTTGGCTTCAATCCTTAAACAGATGTCTTGCCCACATCTCAGTATGGGATTTGTTTCTAGGCGCGTTCGCAAAATTGCAAAACGCCACTATTAGCTTCGTCATGTATGTCCGTAAGCAACAACTCCGCTCTCGTTGGACAAATATTCATTATATTTGAAATTTCGGTATTTTTCGAAAATCTCCCGAGGAACTTTAAATAAACCTCATTAAGACGTGATAAGAATATCGAGTTCTTTACATGTATACCTATGTACATTTATGATAGTATCTCGCTGAATTCATCTCAGAATGACAAATACAGTGTGTCCCACTCGCTACCGAACCCGGCATTTCTGTAATAATTCTAACACCAATGAAGATATTGCAACGAAATTTGAACATGAGTACGTTCGTTGTGTGAGAAATGAAGAGGAATGTGTTTGTATTGTGTGTCTGTAGTGCGCCTAATTGTTCATTAGTGGTAAAATTATTAAAGAAATGCCGGGTTCGGTAGCGAGTGGGACACTCTGTATTTCTGACACGAGATGTAGAGAAAATCAAAATACACATTTTAGCGTCAATAACTTTCTCCCGGAAGTCGTCTCTCATTGGATAAATTTTCATTAAATTTGAAATTTCAGTATTTTTCGAAAATCTCCCGAGAAACTTTACATAAAACTCATTAAGACGCGATAAGAATAATGAGTTCTTTACATGTATACCTATGTACATTTATGATAGTATCTCGCTGAATTCATCTCAGAATGACAAATATTTCTGACACATGCTGCAGAGAAAATCAAAACACACATTTTACAGTCAATAACTTTTTCACGGAAGTCGTTTCGTTTATGAGTTAATGTGAAAAAATGTGGTACAGCCGGACAGGCCGAAGATGACAATAAGACACATGCGCGTTGCGAACTGGGTACCTAAGGCTACAGACCGACGCTCAGAATATGTAATACTTATTACTTTCCACTGCAACAATGGTTACAAGAACGCACCTCAGTGTTACGTTATACGTACATTGTGTCTGTCTGTTATATTATTCCATCCATTTGGTCAGTGACCTTTAGAATTTTCGACCACCATTTTGTATGCCTTTCTCTTATTTACGGTGCAAATGGGCAAATGTTTCATGAGGAGTAAGCAGTATGAAGCTCTAGCCCAGTGTTTCTCAACCGCCGGGCCGCGAGAGGTTATCCTGGAATAAATGTTTTATAATGGAAATATTCTGAGGAGAAAAATATTCGTGAATGTGTCGAAAAACTCAGATGTTGACCTGAGGAAACTACAGTATGCTCAATGCTCCAGTGATTGATAACTAATTTAAATATAATTTTATATTTGTCAACATGCCTCACCCTACACATAATTGTAATACTCCTTATGATTATAAACTCCGTGGCCTTAGTTCGCACGCGAACTATACAGACAGAGCGGCCGCCGCCGGTCGGCGAAGTTAGAGGGGTGTCACGTGGTCAGCGCAACGGGTCCCCACAGCCGTTAATCTCTGTTTTCTAGACCTGGAGCCGCTACTTTTTTTAATTCAAGTAGCTCCTCAATTGACCTCACGAGGCTGAGTG
>Ga0136643_10017734_pt1 | contig 10720 bp, 9 predicted proteins | sample TergutLab28metaG_FD_96883 | JGI IMG/M metagenome (GOLD analysis project Ga0136643, IMG submission 96883) | Labiotermes labralis P1 segment gut microbial communities from Petit-Saut dam, French Guiana - Lab288 P1 (version 3) (version 3) | ecosystem: Host-associated > Arthropoda: Insects >... | reverse complement strand
GGTGCAGAGTCCTTCTTGAGAAGCTAACTGGTTTGCAGCTAGTCAAGAAATTCCCCGCATTTCACGGAACCCGAAGGTTCATTACCACACTCACAAGCGTCCGCCACCTGTCCCTATCCTGGGTCAGCCCAATCCAGTCCATATACCCACATCCCAACTGGAGATCCATCCTAATATTATCCACCCATCTACGCATAGGTCTCCCCAGTAGTCTCCTTCACTCCGGTTTGTCCACATGTATACGTACATTAATATATTTTGTTGGTACACAAAATAATGGCAAACTCCAGATGTAATAGTAAATTTAATCATTTTAATAATGGCTCATTTTGCTAGGCTCCAGAAAGTTGCAGTGACACGAGAAAATTTTGCATGAACTCATTCATTATTCATACTTGATTTAAGTAACTGTGGGCCTTTAAATCCCTTACCTTAGCAGTACTGCCTTCTGTTTGTTATTTATGTCTATTTATTAATTATTGACACCATTTGTTTTCAGGACTTTTGACACCACCGTGAAGAATATAATGACTGGAAATGCGTGAATTTGTTTAAAAGTATATTGATCGTGTGTTTGTTATTCATAAAGGAAGCAATTAATTTTAATTATGAACATTTTATTGTAAAATTTTATTTCTCTGATGTGTTTGATGTGAAAATGCCATTGAAGTAAGTGTTAATATGTATGTGTGCATGTGTGTGAACACAAAATAGAATTAATTTCAATTATGTGATGTCTGAATGTAATATGTAAATAATTATTCTGTCACAGAAGTAGAATTAGGATAATTTCATATAATAATTTTGTTCTTCATTGCTTCACATAGTAATCAATACATAACATAAAATGTAATCTAAAGACTGCCAAATGTTGCTGCTGCTTGTACAGAAACTGGATGCCATATGATGATACAAGAGGTCAACAGGAGACTCTCCAGACTTGATAAACATATGTGAGACCTATGCTCTTCTGGGTTATTATGCAGCCCACAAAAACGAATTGTGGCCCTCTTCTAAAAAGATTGGACACCCCTGTTATATACTTTTTTACACTGGAAACAGCATAAGAAAATAAATGACTTACTCAAGCTGCAGTAACAGCTAGCACTGACTGATTGCAATCTGTGTCATTCCGAGATTTATCCAAGACAAAATATCGAATGAAGGTGTCATGACTGATTCATGAGTTGTAGACATATGGTACTGTGCTGGTGAAAATGAACTAATCTGTAGCTGACAGTGTTTACTGATCCATTACAATTTACTTGCTTCCTGTACCAGGAAATTTTTTTCTATGAAGTGATATAGCTCATTGGTTTAACTTTCACCAGTGCCACTGTCTTTTTTGTTGGTATAATCTGAATTCAGTTTCACTTTCTATAATGGGAAATAAATTTCTCACAATAAGGGACAGTAGAAACTGTAGTCTTATGCTACAGTAGGATTCTTTAAGAGCTGAGGTTTTTTTTACTTGAAGCTTTAAAATATCTTTGCAACTGTTACCAGTCAGTGAGGCTACTTTTTCCTCTATTGTGTGTAAAGAAACTGCCTTCCTGTGCCATCTCCCAGCGGCCAGTACACAAAACTGTTGGGTATATAAATGTACAGCCATCCAACAATATTTTATTCAGTTTCAAGGAGTACAGCTGACATCATCATGACTCATGTGGTAAGATACTAAATAGTGGTCTTGGGCTTGAAATATACAAGACAGTTGTGTAATTAATTAATGGAAACATACTTAACTGCTTACAGGTAAGTCTGTGCATACTAGTAGGAGCATTCTGCGTTGCTCTAAGTGCAGCTGTTCCATACCCTCGTACGCTGCAACTGATCCCATTAGTAGACCAACAAGTCGAAGAATCTGCCTTTGTCCCTAGGACAGTTATTCCAGCCAATGATCTCCAAACTGCTGCCACAGGACATGGTATGTTAAATCACTGGTCTTTTTATTATATCACATGTTATCCCAGGGGTACACAAGTTTGCCACCATAGGGGCCACCTTAAAAATTTTGTGTGACATGAATCAATTTCGGCACTGAGGACCCATAAATATTAGGCAACACTGTATAAAATTTAGTTGCCCAGGCAACCTTGTACCTGGGATTTGTACACCCCTATGTTACACTGTAATTTTTTCACTGCCAGACCTAGTGTTAAAGGCTATAGAATAATTGTTAGAATGCTTAATACAAGTTGTGTAATACAAGATGGAGATGATGTCCTGTACAAGTGTCTATAAATTACACACCCAAATCTTGTATTACCTGGAGTACATTTACAGTACGGTGAACATATAACCAACTGCGAAAGGCAGCTTACAAGAGTTTTAGTAGTTGGTGCAGCCTGCTGTGCATTCTGGTAGGCATTAATATTTTCAAAATAGTGTCCAGGCCTGAGAAGGTGTGTTGTATTATCAACTACATGAAGCTGAAACTGCTGTGAGAGTGCAACAGATTTGCTTTAAATACAAAGCAGATCCATCAAGTAATCGACCATTTTGTGGTTGGTATATGTTTTGCAGTTAATGATTGTGTCTGTAAGGGAAAGGTATGAAGAGACCGCGCATGACTGAAGGATGTGTTGGAAAAATAGGGCATTTATTATAGTGCAGTCTACAAAATTTCTGTGGAATGTTACCAGGTATCTTAATATATCCAAAAGAACAGTTTGGAAATAATTAAAAAGTGTGTCCATCTCTGTGCATATCGGTCACAGACTATGCGGCAGCTGAAACTGATGAAATTCAGTGGTATGACTTTTGTTCAGAGTTAAAAAAAATGACGATACTATTATGAATATGTTAGTCATCATGATGAGGCAACACATCATCTATTGGTACAAGTGAACTGGCACAGTTTCCAAATATGAAGGAGGGAAGACTTCCAAAAGCCACTTGGACACATGAGGTGGCAGGCCCCAAACATAAGCAGTGTTGGAGGAAAAAGTTCATGACCTGTTCTTCTCTGCAGGACGAAGAGTGATAGGAATTTATATATATGTGCATGTCCCAGGGTTGGGTCTTCCTGCGGCTGCAGCAAGACGTTCCAAGTCTAAGTTATCAGCAAGATGAGCCCATATCACACTTCCAATGGAAAGTGAGGTTATACGGAGGCCCCTGTGATTACCATTCTGAAACCATGGATTTTTTTATTCTTGTTTTCAGGGACATTGTCTGTATCCCTCTGTTACTGATGACAGGTGATAAACTTAAGACAAGTATCAAAGCCCTCTGCACTAACGATGGTATTCTCTGTGAAGTGTGATAGGAGGTTGACTGTCAGGCTGACAATGCATGAGCCCACTTCCCATTCTCAACAGACCTCTACCCTCTTATACTCCCATACATATGAAAAAACTCGTACTGAAATATTTGTAGTTCCTGTAAATGTTCATCATTCAAATACTTTCTGTCTTGTAGGATTCTCCTTGTGCTGTCACTGAGAAATTTATCTTTTTTGAGCTGAACCATTGTTTTGTAAGAAGTAAACCATACATTTATCATTTTCTTCAGAGGACATGGGTTATAGGATTGTGTGTGCATTCACTGTGCACAGAGCTGTGATGTCAAGGTCATGCACAGGAAGTGCATGGGGAATTTTTGGAAAAGCAGTATCTATTTTTAGGCATGTTATGCAAAGCTGCAAGAAGTGACTATTAGCTGCATCATGTTCGTCCATCTATCTGCATGGAACAGATCGTCTCACATTGGATGGATTTACTTGAAATCTGATATTTGAGTATTTATCAACAATCTTATAGAAATTAAAGTTCAATTAAAATCTGACAAGAATAACACGTGCTTTACGTCATGACCTATGTGCAAGTATGATAACATCTCGCTCAGTTCTTCTTAGGCTGAGAAATATTTCAGACAAAAATTGTAGATAAAATCAAAACACACAAGTTACATTCAGTAACATTTTTCCAAAAATCATGTTGTTTATGAGATAATGTGGAAAAATTTGGTAGAACCAGCCAGGCAATGGATGACAATATAATACAGTGCATGCACTATGCATACTGGTTGATTAAGATTACAGACACACACTCAGAATAGGTAATATTTATTGCTTATACATGGCAACAATTGTTATGTGAATATGCCTCGGTGTTACATAGAGCCGCGATAGCTCCGTTGGTATAGCAACTCGCTACGGGCTGGACAATCCAGGGATCGAATCCCACTGGGGGTGAGATTTTCTGCACCTGTCCAAATCTGTTCTGAGGCCCACCCAGCCTCCTATACAATGGGTACTCGGTCTTTCCTGGGGGTAAATTGGCCAAGGTGTGGTGTTGACTACCCACCCCCACCTAGCACCAAGGTTAGTGAAAGAGTAGAGCTATACCTCTACTCCCCCTCTGGGCCTTCATGGCCTGTTCTAGGGTGAACTTTACTTTTACCTTTACCTTGCCTCAGTGTTATGATTATACATACATTTCCTGCCTAGTTCACTGTTTAGTAAACCATGTTCATCCAAGAAAAACACGATATCCAGATCAAAAGTTCCATTGGCTATTGATTCTAGACACCATCTGCAGTACCAGCTTCTGGCTTCTAAGTGAGAAGGAAAAGAGTTATTTTATGGCTGTAGCTTTAAACATTTTGTTGCCATGTGACCTACAGTTTCTGATGCACTCACTTTGGAGATCCAGCAGGCACAAGGACTTAATGATATGCTTCCCTATTTCCCTGCAGTTACAACGTATCCCATTGCTTTTAGCACAGTGCTGAACATGTTTGAAATTTTTACAAATCTTGATGTTATATTTCTATGACACATACTTTACAAATGCATTATAGATGTACACCCTTTGTTCAACTGAATACATTGCCTATGCTTTATGACTAAGGAAAGATAACTAAGCACCAACAGTATGGCTCAGAGCTCAACGTGTTAGCTCAGGTGCATGTACTGTCCAAGAGAGTATGTTCTAAACCTTGAGGACAGACTAAATTATCTCCTGTACAAGTTTAAAATAAGATCATTTATGGACATTCATATATTCTGAAGAGAATAAGCCTTTCCAATTGTTGGGAAGAATACATCATGGCTGGCCTTGAAGTTTATGCCTCATAGGCTTAATTGTTAGGTGCTGAAAAACAATTACAGTTGATATGCGTTGTGATGCTGACAAAACCAAACATTACCTAAAATGATCAGCCAGAATCAAGTAGAGTAATGTGTGGTCATTTAAATTCTATTGGGCACTAAATTCTGGCAACAAAGGGTTAATAATTTTGATGGCAGCGTAATTGTTAATACACGCATTTTTTTCTTTAATATGAAACTTTATTTCTGTAGGTCACTATGGAAGGGTGCAGATCAAGGTTTACCGTGGACCTTCAACTCATGGCCATGATCATTTTGCACCTCATGGATTTTGGGTTAAACAGCCAGCTGATGATTACCATCACTAGTCAAAAACAATAGCTCAGTCTACCAAAAATGAAATTTTGTATAAACCCACAGTCATGTTCATACTACTTTGTTATGTTTGTATTTCGTTTTATACCTGTTCAGTAAATTCTGATTAAAATTTTGTGAAATGTATGTTGGGTCACATTATTTGTGTGTATTTTTTGTACTTGTTGAACAACGTCTTAGTAAAGCATTTTGAATTGTTCATTGGCGCACTTTATTTGCCTGCATTTGTACAACAACTTCAGGTTGTTTCATACTTCCGGGTAGATATTTTTTTGTAACAGTAATAAATTTCCCAATTAGCAAGTGTACAGTCTTAATTCATTTATAGTACAAAACTCTGCATATCACAGCTGTACTGTGATCCATTGCTTCATGAAACCACAATGTTTCATCACAACCCCTTCAGATTAGCAAGAATACTGAATGTGTACTGCAAAATGTTTGGCATCTCTAAAATTCTTTACTTACGGATGGGGCGGAAAGCACTTTTCATACTAACAACCACAGCTTACCATCTGTCATCTCAATTATGTAACCTTATCATATCCTCTTGGACACATGGATGAAAGCACATCTGATGGAGCAATTCCTGTCATAATGAACACACTTTTTTTTTTCTTCTTCATAGAAGGGTCTGGTCCATAACTAAAGGAAGAGCTATCATTATTTTTTACCACACAGTACACCGCAATTTGCAACAGGGGGCGGCATGTCAGAATTGCAGAATCATAATTGGATGTGTGTTCGAAACCACATCCTTAAACCTTGGAACTATCTGGGTGATTTATTTCCATTGCAAAGAAAGTACTTAGCCAGAACTATGAAACCACTACAGAAAGTATGTCTCTTAGGTGTGAAAATGCATACAAATAAAGTACTCCCCTGTTTCAGTGGTTTATTATGTTATTTTAGAAAGCTGATTCAGGTTACACAGTTGTCCTGTATTCAAAAGTAATCCTAATAGCTTGACTGCAGAAATGCTATTTGTTTTTGAACTAAAGCTTCTTTTTAATAGATATGTATATATACTGTCCTAATCTAAGCAAGGGACAAGACCTTTTTATCTTCTCCACAACACTCAGGCTGTTGGACCCACCCAGCCTCCTATTCAGTGGGCACAGGGAGCATTTTCCTCAGTGGCACAAGGGCCAGGACATGAACCTACGGAATGTACTTAAATTCTGAAGTTCTGGTTATGCTACTCATCTTCATTTTATTGGCAATCAAGCCTGTTCTGACTTCATGTATTCATTCCACCTTCTTCAAGGTCATCTGTGAAGTATATACAAACCTTTAATTATGGAAGCTGTTAGGCTTCTAAGATACCTGTATGGTAGGGTTACCATACATTATCCTTCCCCCAGACATGTCCCATTTTTAAGGCTTCAAATAAGCGTCTGGGTAGAATTTTTACATATTAAAATATGTCCAGGTTTCCAGTCAGCAATATTGAAACAATAAAAAAAAAAAATACGTGCCTGATGAGAGAAGAAAATAATGCTGTATGCTACAACTGACCTAGTTGAGCCATATAAAACTGTAATACACAGTATATGGTAATCAGTTTAGATATATTACCATTTTGTTTGTGCTTTTTTTCATTTAGTGTTTCATATTATTCTTGATCATTTTTTTGTTTATAAGCATATTTATGTTTTTATCTTTTTACTCATTCTGAAGATATAATGGTCTTGAAATCTTACCTATGATCCCTGAAGATGACTGTTACAGCAAAACATGTCAGATGTTTCATAAACCTCTTCTGAAAACTGTACCTCATTGGTTTTGCAATCGTATTATCCTGGCATGCATGATAATGTTATAAAAAGGACCAAAATACATTTGAATAAGCACTGCATGTTTAATTTTCTATGACAAACTCTTATAACTGAAAGTGTGTGGTACAAAGATGTCTGCAATGATACGCCACAGATTTTTATGTCTAATTCTTGTCATAAACTGCATAACCAAATCATGTGATATCCTCTGTTTTGATCCAAAGCCATGAAAATATTGTGGGAGTGAAGGGCATGAACTATGTGTGAATCTAGTTTCATTAAAGTTTAAATAACACTATTGATCACAGGTCAAAATATTTCACCTAATTTCTAAAGCTGTAAAATAATGTATATGAGTTTTCATGTATTTATATTTGTCTCCCTATAGGCCTACTTGTCCACACCCACTTTGGCTTGGTGCACTTCTATGGCGGTATCCACCACAGCCACTATGTGGTTGCCCATTTGTGTTGTGTCCTCTATGACGCATTGTGCATGTCAGGAAACCATAGGTGCAGACCTCCCTCACCTAGTGAATTGGTATGCACACAATGTGCTTATCATTAATAAAATTCTGGGAATAACAACCCAGACAATGCATGTATAACTTATCACTGAGGCGCGTTCGCGTAACCATTGTTGCTAAGGAAAAGTAATAAGTATTGCATATTCTACGTGTGTGTCAGTAACTTTATCATATTGTCATCTGTGGCCTGTCCGGCTATACCTTTCTCTTCCACGTTATCTCGTAAACGGCACGATTTTCGGGAGAAAAAGTTATTGAACAAAATGAGCATTTTGAATTTCTCTAAAACTTTGGTCTGAAACATTTCTCATTCTAGGAAGAAGCGAGATATTTTGATAAAATTGCATAGGTCTACATGCGCAGTAACCATTGCTCTTCTCAGCGGTTTTGATGTCTTGTGCATAGATCGATAAATATCGAACAATAAGTGTTGCAATTCTATCGCAATATATATGACTGCTACCCTGCTACTATGCCTGTGGAGAATGTGCGAACTACGTGCGCTCATTTTAGCCATTCAGGTGGTTGGTTGTGTCCATTTTGTTTAGTGATTGGAGAGCCTCTCATAATTGCAGTGATTGGTTCTGAGCAGTTCTTTTAAACGCGGTTGCTATGTGATTTAGCGCGCAAATAAAAACTCATAGATTTTGTTGCAGTTGGTGTTCAGCAAGCAGACGTGTCACGATCTAATTTAAATCCAAGATGTCGGTGTTCTTTGTGAACGCGTATGTATTAATGCAGCAAAAGGCAGATAATGAAGACCATACCAAATTTCTCTTTTCATTTAGACAGCTCTTTGCTTTCTGTTGTTGTACGTGTGTGAGTTTAGGAAGAAGAGTTATAGAATTAAATTAGTTGAGTAACGTCTTTATTTTATTCTAAACTTTATGAACATTTTGTCCATTGCTACGATGATACTGATTTCATTAAAGGGCTGACGGAGAAGCAGAAGGAGAAACGTCGGTACCAGCAGCGGCCCCAGCTGTTATACAGTCACAGTCCGAAGCCCAGCAAGCCCTTGCCACATTCTGGACAAAAGTTACTGAGGAAATACGAAAAATTGGAACTGTTAGTACCAAGTTTCATGGATTCTTATGTAGCACAGGGGCAAAATTTGTGCCACCTTTCCATGATCCATTTATTGAACAGCTGTTTACTCTCTTATTATGGAACTTATCAGTCACTGGAGGCAAGAGTCATACAACACCATAGGCAGTTAAAGACCACAGATGATACCTTCAGACTTAGAAGGTGTGCAAAGAATGGGGTACTGTGGGGTGGGATTTCTTGTTGGCAAGATATTATGGTCAGTAACTACTGTCTGCGCAAAAGCACCGATCGTTTATTATGTACAGGCTGTGAACTCTTCCAAATTTTTGTCTGACCTATTATAGAGTGGTAGTGATAATTACTTCAGTGCTTATTAGTGGTTCTTTTACAGTCATTATGACTGTTGCTATCAGTGGCAGGATTGAAGTGTGTGATAATGCTGTCTGTGACAAAGATACAATCTTGTACATTTCTTAACATTTATGTTTTTTTGGTATGTGTGTGTGTGTGTGTGTGTGTACAGACTCTGTGTGTGCAAAGATCTGCTGAGCTGTATGTGTCCCACAGGGAGGTCTCTTGTCTTGCTGCTAGACATGATTGTGTGACATGAGAGACCTAGTTTATGGCTTTGGCTTTTCTCTGTACAGTGGTTGTGGAATACCTATAACTCAGTAGATGCCTGCACATTTTGTCCCATGTTACAAGTGACACTGTGTCGTTAGTAACTTGTAGTAATTCCAGAAAGTTCATATCTGCTGTAATGTTTTGTTTATAAGTTTTTTAGCACTTTCCCAAGCAAGCTCCATCAGATGTAGGCTACACATTCCCCACATGTATTTAATCAGTTATTAAGTAATGACAGTACAGTCTTAGGACTTTGGGTGAACAGATTTGTACTGGTGAAAGTTTTCTTGGAGCTTTCCTGTTTCTCTTGCATCATGTTTCACAGTTTATTACATTTGCTGTTTTTATGACTTTTGTAGCTGGATTTGAAGACTCAGGCACTTCCACTTGCTCGAATAAAGAAGATAATGAAGCTCGATGATGATGTGAAGATGATAAGTGCGGAAGCACCCATGTTGTTTGCTAAAGCAGCTGAAATATTTATCCATGAATTAACACTTCGAGCTTGGGTGCACACTGAAGATAATAAGCGCAGAACACTTCAGGTTAGCGCAAGATTACACCGCAGTGTAATTTTTTCCCCCTACTGTGGAGTGAATTATTTGTTAAATTATCTTTAAGAAAACTGAATTACATAAGAATGCCACGGTAGGGGCATGCACTGTTGCTGAGTGTCTGGTGTTGTTATGATTCAGAGTCAACAAGTTAAGTGAATTTGTTCATTAATTTGTGTACAGAAATCTCTGACAAATACAAAATGTATTGTTTCTTAACATATTCACCCCTTTTTTCAACTCATATTGTGTAGTGGTTCACAAACCTTCTGGTCCCAACTGCAAAGAAAGTTTTTTGGTTCTGATTGAAGCCACTTATCTGCCACATCCTTAATTTCATTATCACTGCTAAATCTTTGTTTATGCAGTGCTTTTTTAGTGGTTCAAACATATGATAATTGAATAGTGTTAGGTCTGGAATACATGGGAGGTTTGGGAGAAGTTCAAATTTCAGCTGCCTGGTTGCTTCATTGGCAGCTGTTGAAGAATGTGGACGCACGTTATGGCAGAGGAAAAGAACCCATGTTGAATCCGTTGCAGACCCGATGAGGAACGTATCTTAGATGTTGTTCCCAGAGAGGACGGAGCTCGTAACTCTGGTTACGACGGGGAGTTGGACAGGCAGCGCACACACTCAATAATCCCCAAGTAGAATATATTGGAGTTTTATTGTCCAAGATTATGGAGTAATAGCATTTACAACTAAAATGTATAAGTGACAATTCTCGCCAGTGGACTCTTCGTTACCGTTCGTACT
>Ga0136643_10017733_pt1 | contig 10720 bp, 11 predicted proteins | sample TergutLab28metaG_FD_96883 | JGI IMG/M metagenome (GOLD analysis project Ga0136643, IMG submission 96883) | Labiotermes labralis P1 segment gut microbial communities from Petit-Saut dam, French Guiana - Lab288 P1 (version 3) (version 3) | ecosystem: Host-associated > Arthropoda: Insects >... | reverse complement strand
GCACCGAATGATAGCAAGCATTTCCTGACCTCAGTCTACTCTTTATTTCTTCCCGAATAGAATTTTGGATTGTTAAAGTTGTTCCCAAATATTTAAACTCTTCCACCCTCTCGAAGGTACTACGAGGCCCTTAGGAGGTCAAATTATGTAGCGTCATAAGGTAAAAAAGGTAAAGTTTTCCCTATCCACGTCTTAAAGACGCACAGGGGAGTAGATGTAGTTTGACTCATTCTTGACTTTGATATTAAATGAGTTAAGTTGTCAAACTCAAGCCCAGGCCACTATTTTTCAAAAAAAAAATGCCCCTACATATTAAATAGGAGGTTGTGTGGGTCCCAGAACCGGTCTGGACGTTTTGAACCTGATAGAAATCCCTTGGCTTTGCTGGGACTCGAACGCCGGAACGCCCAGCTCGTAGCACATTCGCTGTACTCACTACGGTATTTAGGCTTCCGAACGTCAAATTGCAGGATGATCCATCAATGATAAATTGGGAAGGATTTTGTAGAAGAGTTTCGTAGTCTTTGACAGGCAGTGTTTCAGGATCTGCGTGAAGTGACTGAGAAAACCCAGAAAAAGTCTTTCAGGATAGCCGATTACAAGGCCGGGATTCGGACTGCACTAAGAACTCGCGAGTGCACATTTAGAACGTCAACCCTCAACCATATGTGTGTGACCGTAACAGAGGTGCACATATTGATAGCTAAACTGCTGATCTGAAGATGTAGGCAGTACTTTTTCGGAAAACAGCTCTCTACCAAGCTATATGACCACATGTCTAGTTTCTTCCCATATTTTTTACAAAATGAAACTTACTGTTCTTTATCTGCTTCCGAAGAGCATCTCAGATATCCTGAATTAAACACCATGTCCCATTATGATCGCCGTGTTTCAGATCCTTACCTCTTCTTCGCCCATCCTCAAATCGCTACGTCAAACGAACATCACGGCCAATTGGTCATCAATACTGTTTCTTACACGGGTGGTTTCCCGTTCAGATCTTCGTGCGGTTTCCGCTTATTATCTTTGAAGGTTTCGCAGTTTCCTCAGTTTTCCCATGCAAATGCAGGGTAACATCTCAAATTGGACAACAACCGTTTCTTTCCACGCACACTCTTCAGTTCATCTTTCAACGATAATTTTATCATTCGACGTTGTGTATGTCTAGTCTGTAACATTGCAGCGTCAGTAAATGACATGTTGTGTAGAATCTGTATTCTAAAACACTTTGTTGAAGGAAAGAAAGAAGGGACGGAAGACGAGGAAGAAGTCGTAAGCAGCTACTGCATGACCTTAAGAAAAAATAAAGGTACTGAAAATCGAAAAAAAGGAAGCACTAGATGGTGCTCTATGAAGAACTAACTTTGGAAGAGTTTATGGACTCGAAGCAAGACAGACTACATAATGAATTAAATGAAGTAAATAAATCGACCTACCACAACTCTTTCGAGGCTCTACTTAAATCACTGCCGGTTTATAAACTAAGAACCAGTCAGTACTTCAAACACTGGCGAAGCGAAAAACCCAAGCTGAGAACATTTACATAAACGTAAAGTGCATTTATTTGCCGTTATGTTAAAGGGCTTAACCATGTGTTATTTGAAGAGGGTTCGATCCCAGAAATATGTAAGTAGGACAAACATTGTGTAGCTGTTAATTACAGCGACATTTCTCACGATGGAGGCCATGAGGTTAAGTTTGTGCAGTTGACATCTCAGGCAAGTGCAGCAAAGTGTGTCATTTATCCCACTGTCTGCGGTCATAACATCCACGGATCGACTGCCCGAAATCCACTCTAGTCTGACTTCTGTCATTTTATATATGGTTATATGTGGTGCATGCTTCTGCTTAATTTTGTAAATTATGTAATTTTATTGTTACGCTTATGTATTATTATTGTTATGTATGTTCTGTTTCTTTGTGTTGTTCTGCGTATTGTTTGTGTATAAATGTGTACTGTACTACTGCCACCGGGTGTGAATCCTATTGCAGTAAAAAAATATATCAATATGAATAAGTACGAAGCTTAAAATCACAACCGGGCTTCGACTAAATAAGATGACTTTCCTCACAGTTATTTCCGGTCACTCGACGCCATTATCACGACAAATAACTCCATAGAATTGATAGTTGCTAATATGATTCATAAATTACACTGCAGAGCGATTCTTACTGTGGTGACCGTAAGGGATACTTTCTTCTGGACGGTTTTATGCAACTATTTATACTATGGGCAAACGCGCTGCATCCATCTTCAGGGTAGACAAATACTTGATTAGTAACTAGCTACCAAACTACTCGGCCTCATATCCCAGATGAATACAATGCGAATTTTCACCGGTGTGAAAATTAAAATATTATGAAGTTAATTAAAGGAAAGTGTAAAGTTACCTTTCGCTTAATTAAGTAAGAACCACTTTGTAAATACGCATGTTAAGCGACGCTATTTCTCCACACAACATTTACTTTCGGCCCTAGGTGTCACTGAGTGGTCTGTTCTGTGTCTTGTTCGCCTTGCCTCGGGGAAGAACCGCAAGTACCCGATGGTTAGAAGTAATACCGGCTCCAGAGCTTTGTAGAGATGCTACCATCTTCGGTAATCAAGCCCAGAATTTTCGATAGCTAAACCTATAGCCTGAAAACTGTACAGAGTTATTCAGGTTTTTCGAATCTTACACGAGACAGGTAGAACTAATAAGGCGACTGACCTAGGTGGAAGAAGAGGAGATAGCGATTACATTTTATATGAGAATGATGATGATTCTAAAGGCTGAGAGAACACTGGAATTCCTTTCCCTCTGTCCTACCCTACCAATCCATTTTGTTTGTCGTTATGCCTACTACATTATCGCCTATGCGTCCGACACTGGGGCTCTTCCCCCGAGTAAAGGTGGCTAGGGCGTGAAGCCAACCATTCATCTCAGTTTGTTTCGAGCTTAACGCATGGAGATATATCTCCACCGTCCTGTATGACTCCATGGAGTGGTACATCTGTATATTCACCTTCCAAAATTCAGACCGGCCTATAAGGGTCATTTCGCTCCCTGCCCTGTCATTTTCGTCAAATTACCCCATCACTTGCTACTCCAATTTTGAGGGTCGTAGGTTACTCCTATTACAAACGGTATCGGAAAGGCAGTAACCGGAAGTGACGAGTCTGATATTCTCACGGGAGCGTTGAGTTACCAAACACTAGGCACTATATAGAGTGTGACATGAATCCGTCTGGACAGGAATGGTAGGTGTGCGAAGTTTGAGGTTCTGATAACGGAGCTGACAGAGGTTACATTATTATGGGTTATGACACAGCGTAGATTGGTATAGCTTTGTATGTATATGTCAAACTGAGAAGGAGACAAGGAGTTCCTTCACAACTGTTGTACATGGCATCACATCATACAAGATTGGACTTTTCAAAATTTATTCTTACTTTATACGCCTGTCACTGTCGGAAATCTAAACTAAATCATCAACCCCAATATCAGACACTTTACGAACTCGGTTAACCCATGAGGTTTGTTTCTCGTGACGGTGACTTAGGAACGTTGTTTCATGTGATATGACGTCATATAAGATAGACATTGACCTACGTTTGGCAGGAAAGGAACACTTTTCATATGCTTCATTTGCACTAACTCGATTTTCACCCCAGCTGTCCTGTTGGGAAGTACAGGTGCACCGGTGTTGGCTGTGCCCTTTCGCAGGACCTGGCAGTCAACATGTTGGTTATTCCACGTGACAGCGTGACTCACAGCTGAAACTGCGCACCATTCTGTCTCCTACATTACAATCCCAAACTTTATCTCAACGTATATTTTCCTTTGTTACAGTTGCCACTACTTTTTCGGCCCCCACAACTTCCTCTTCCACCCCTCTAGGAATAGATCGACCAGGGATCTATATCCTTTCCTGCTCCTTCCATGTTCTTCTGTCTCACCCTGATTTTTTTTCTTCTGGCATAATCTTCTACATTGAAGATGGTAGCAGCAAGTCCCTCCGAAACATCGATGAATTTCCGCACACTATGTGACGTCACGTCCAAGAATAGACTATTCTTCCCTGCCTGCAGATATTTAAGAACGCGTTTTAGAAATATCAAGTGATGCTGAAATATAATTAGTGACTGGCAGTTTATTATACATTGTCACCTTCAGGTCTCATGACGTCATCATCGTATAATATATGTGAGAAAATGTGTATAATTGCTGTTTTCAGCCTTTGCGTCTCGAATTTGTGTCTAACAAGACGGAAATATTTTTGCCCTAGCGTCCTTACTTCGTTATCTGAGAATCAAGAAATATTTGTATATTGTTTTGTAATTTTGTTATTACTTGGGTTTTATTGTGGAAAACTTCAGCTTTTATCTGATTGTCCATTATGGTACGGGAAGAAGGAAAGGTGCAGCAAAGCAAATTTTTTATTGTACCTAATTAAGCAACGTGCCATGAAGAGGTATGGAGAGGCGAAGGTGTAACTCTGCTCAAGTTCTAATCTCGGCAATACATGTAGGGAAATGTTATCTTCATGCTCCAGTACTTTTACCGTGAGAGTGAAATGCCCCTCTATCCAATGGGCGTGAGCTTGGATGGGCCCAGTGCCGGTCTGGACGCTTTGGACAACAGAAAAATTTCTTGCCGCTGGCAGAACGGGAAATACAGTTTCCTAGTCACTGTACTGACAGAGCTACTGCCATTAAACTGTACTGGGGAATAGTCTTTCGCTACTTTGTCTTACTCTCACTAAACATCTTTTAAATTGATGATTACAGGCAGTTGCAACTATTTGTAATATGTTTGGGTGAAGATTCCAATGTTCACATTTGTGAAACCTCAGAGGGTGTTTGAGAACAGGGTGCTGCAGATATTACTGGGTTGTAAGAGAAAGGAATGGTTCAGGAAGGTGGAGAAAATTATCTTAATTAAAGTGTCGTGTTACGTGCTTCTCATCGTATTGAGCATTGGCGCCGTTATGTCCAAGAGAATTAAATAGGTAGTCGGAGAAATTATTAGAAATGAGCGTAAAATTTATTCAGGAAGTGTGATAGGAAGAGACCAGTCGAAAAATTATATGCAGAGATGGAAGAGTAATAAATTATTAATAAAAGTGTTATGTTAACCGTTCTATAGAACTCTTGGCTCGCATGGATGCAGAATATCAAATACCAGACAAAAATTCAAGCCAGTTCGCTTAAGAAAAACCGTCGATCAGAGTAAAGGGAAAATTTGGTTTGGACGCTTGACTCGCCGCTTCATTGTGTTGTGTCCGGCATGTCTATAGTCTTTGAATTAGACGCCTCATTCTTCAATTGCTACTCCACTATCTTGTTCCCGAAGTCCTTACGCGCTGTCGGCCGTGTCGTGGCTCAGTTCGCCGGCCTGTCACCTCTAAGACGCGACCTCGATCTGAGACCAGTCCGTATGGCATTCGCGGTGAACAAACTGTCTCTGGGACAGGTTGTACTCCTAGTACATCAGTTTCCCGCCGCCATTATCCTTCCACCAATGCCCCATAGTCCAATTTTAATCATGTATCATGCCATCGACAATGTGCAGGCTAACAGTGGTGGGAAACTTGACGAAATTTGATAGCCGTATTTAGGCATCCTGCTAAGAGCCACGAGTAACAAAATAAAACATCTGTTTCTTATTTCTAGTCATCCAATTACTTCAGGTTAGTTTCATAGTTACGGGTTTCCTTTCTTTAGAATATCTTTAAAATACCTTTCAAGGTCAGCCTCCTGTGCATATCAACTGCGTGGCAGTTTTTTTACGGCAAATTTTGCGAGCTGAACCAGTGATGCGCTGTAGCCGCTTTGTGGCCACCCCTGCTATATAATCTCAGGAATTGGCAGCATCGTAAAATAAAGCACTTCTTTCTTCTGTTGTGCCCTTTGAACTGCTCGGATTGTACACCGCATTATTCCAAAGAGTATCTCTGTAATACATACTTATCTCACAATTATTAGTAATAAAAATTATGTGCGTCGCGAAATACTTTCATCTCACGGGAAAGCCCAGCAAATAAAGTGAGAGGCAGTTGGGCATACGATCTGCCTTCTATTTCAACACCAATTATTTTTTTCCACCACCAGAGTAACCAGACGATATTTACGAAGCACATTTATTCCCAAAAGGTTGCCGAGGATAAAGGGGCTGGAGCTTGAAGTCATATCTTTCTGATAAAAAGAATGATACTGCTCTAATCCCCAACTCCATGTCGGGTCTGCACATTCATGTCTTGTTAAACACATTAAATGTTCTTCCGCCACGTAATTTAACCTCTTCCTGCCGTGGCAAGTTCTTACAAGCAAAACAAGGAACGGAGAACGCACGTTTATTTACTGAATTCGAAGACAAGTGTTACGTGTTTGTACAGTTACTGTACACCATCTGAGCTGTTTACACGTAGTGTTGGTGTGAATTACGTATCTGTTGTTCTGGCATTTGTGCTGCGTATACAGCAGTGCAGGGCGGTACACTATTCCAGTATTAATTACCTTTTTCATCTCTGCTTCCAACAGCGGATTTAGCGTACTCTACTCAGCATTATTACGAAACTTCCCTCTTATTCTTACCAGTATGTACGGTGGAAACTGCTGTGAAAGAGTTTTCAAGAATTGTGTTACAGTTTTTGGATCGGATTCGATTCTCATTTCAATCATGAAGACCAATATACATTTTTGATCATATCTCGCTCAGTTCTTCTTAAAATGAGAAATGTTCCAGAAAAAAAACTGGAGATAAAGTCAAAACACACTTTATTTTTGTTCAGTTACGTGTTTATGAATATCGTGCCGTTTGTGAGATAATGTGGAAATATATTGTAGAGCCGGGCAGGACACAGATGACTACACGGCGCACGCGCGTTGCATGCTGGATGTCTAAGGCTACAAATACACTCTCAAATTATGTAACACTTATTGCGTTTCCACAACAACAATGGTTGTAGAAACGCGTCTCAATTTTACGTTGTACATATACTGCCCGCCTTGTGTGATTAACGTTATTTCTTTAACGTTTTGAAGCCATTACATAACGCGAATTGTTATATAAAGATGCAGTTCGTACCGCGCAGTGATCACGCTCCGCTTCGGTTATGAAAACAACAGTCAAGCCTGTATTAAGGAAATAATTGCTGTTTATTCTGCAATTTATATAAAACATATAAATAATGTGGGTGGGTAGAATGTAGAATTTCTGAATGTTGAAACTTGCTGTACATATAGAAAGCAATAAATTTACACTAATGCATATTGTGGCGCAGACAATGAAAGCTGCCACATGCAGGACGAGATAGTATACTTCTGTCTGTTATTAAATGAAAGTGTATGATATTAGCGCAGCATTTAAACGTACCTATTCCCAGGATCGGCTGTCATAACCCTTTGTTTCCGGGGAGTTTCCTGACACTGAAACAGGCTTGGGTATGTGTCTGTGTGACACGCTGTATAGTTTCTGCCGGAAGTTGGCTAGTAACTGGCTCAGGTTCACGAGCCGGAAATGTAAATACAACCGCCTCTCTCTCTCTTTCTCTTACGTTGTAATTAGAACATGGCAAAAAGTGGTATGAGTGTCTGAAATGGATGCGATATTGAGATGACACTAAAATGTTCCCTCCATTTCCACATTACAGTGTTATATCAATTATTTGGTTATTTCTGGCATCATTTAACGCTTTGAAGCTTGAATTTCACCTAATATTCAGTTCATATCTCATAGTAAACATAATGGGTCTCCATTGCTTAGAACAAATGTTTAATGCTGTGTACGGATATGACAGTAGTCTTTGAGAATCGTACAACACACAAATATATTGTGGACAGAATGCTGAAATTTTGTTGTTAATCTTGGTGCTACATATCTCTGCTTTAAAAGGTTAACTAAAACATTTTCAAATGTGCGACTTCCAAGGGAATTATAAATCCTGCTTAGAAATGGTTTAGAACAGTGTCATGGCTGCTTATTGGAAGGCGTTTTTATGGAGTGGTCGAGGAAAATCGAAAATACTTGTCAGACAGGAGGATAGCCCTGATGGGATTCGAAAAAAGGTTCTGTAGATTACTGTTCTAGACCTCCAGCTTTCTCAGTCCATTACTGTTCTGTTTTCTCTGTGTTTCATAACTCTCTTCAACACAATGCCATTAACACTCACTGTAAAATTCCCCGACCACCAGATTCCTAATCATCATAGGTTATATTATAATGTGTGCTGTCAAACATTTGCTTTGGGTATGAATAAAGCAGGAATATTTTGGTTAATTTGTTTAGTACGCATGAATGCAGGTCTTTCGAAAATTGGCATCGTAGGAACCAGGCTGACAAACCCGTTTTTCAATGTAATGTAAATATGACCCAGTGTACTTGAAGTAGGCCAAGGTAATTGTTGTTCAAATGTCAACAGGCCCCTTACGTTACATTTTGTGTGTTTGGTAGAGTTGTCATATTTCCGCTTATGAACTTTATTAGCAGTTTGGTATAGTCAGCCCCTATATATATGTGCAGTGTTATACAGAACCTCCATCATTTGTGAAAGGAAACCAAAAGCTTTCCTGGAAACAAAGAGTGTTTCATCTCTCTCTTTCTTCCTTTCATCCTTCCTTCTCTGTCAGTGATTCTCAATCACTTGTCACCTCTTTTTCTGTTTTATAACCTGTTTCTCTTGTCTCTTTTCTGTAATTTTTATTCTTTAAATAACGAAATCTGTATAAACACAACAAAGAAAAAAAGGAAACAAAGACAATATTTCGAAATAATTAATTACACATATATACACAGGTTTGTGAATTAATACACGATTGTGAGGATAACATCTTGTATGTGACTCCGCATAGTCCGGCAGAAGGGTACCGACGTTTCAGAAGAACCTGCTGCTTCCATCTTCAGGAACTTCATCTAATCACTCCCTTAATAACGCTACATTTCCCCAACTACGAAGCTTGAAATTTCTTTGGCGCAAAAAACGTGGGAAGTTAAAAAATTAACATTATCACTCTTAGGCTGTTGACACTGTACATTCGGGTGGGTGGGTAGGTAGGTGGGTGTGTGGGTAGGTAGGTCGGTAGGCAGGTAGGTATGTAGGTAGGTGGGGTGGGTAGGTATGTAGGTAGGTGGGGTTTGTGGGTAGGTAGGTCGGTAGGCAGGTAGGTAGGTAGGTAGGTAGGTAGTAGGTGGGTAAGTACGTAGGTAGACCTACCAACCTTACGGAAGAATATAAAATTTCCGTATATAAGCTTATATACTACACCAACAAATTAACATGTAGAAAATACGTTTCATCACATAATTTTAATTACCAGCGTGTTGTGAGTGTAGCTTAATGGATCGAAACACGCTGGTAATTAATAGTATATGATATAACACATTTTATACACGGGCATTTTTTTGCGTTATTGCTTAAGTTTAAATATTCTACAATGCAAGGATAAGGAATATATTAAGTACATACAGCCTTCATACTTTCCCTGAAAATGGGGGCGCTATTTTACTCCGAAATGTTTCTGTCTTCTTGCCAGACGACAAGTCATCGTAACGTATAACTCCACATTTAAACACTAAACTATACGATTACTTTACCTTAGTTTAGTTACAACTTCAGTGTCCGGCCACTGGACTTGTTCATATGAGTACATTACTCAACAAGTCTTCATAGACTAAATTTTTAGTCCTACTTCTTATTTATCATTCTCGACCCAGCATTCTTATCTTCCTAGTCTCAAGGATATCTGCCTTAACCATTTTAACAATAGTAGTTACTGTCTTATCAACGACAGATATGAACTGCGTAAATGGGATACTCAGTAGAAGGATATGCAATGTAGGTGTACACAGTAGGTTCTTAATAGAAGCGTCTAAATGCACAAATGAGGCCACAAATTGTGGGATATAAACTACACAAATGGGATTGCCTACAAAATGATGTAAGTTACACGCCTCATATTGTCAATATAAAGATAAAACAGCACGCAAGAGATTGTTAATATGAGGATGTACCGTATATTCTCGAATCTAATCCGCACTAGTTTTTGCCGATTTCTTAAACGAAAAAAAAGTTAGTTCGCGGTTCTAATCCGCACCTATCTTTCAACCGTCCCTTACCTACAAGGTAGACTGATTGAATAATATTGGATGTTACCATTGCTTTAACCGTTATCCGACTAACGCGCTGTGTGTGAAGTGGCCATTTAACTGCCAGCGGTACAAACGCACCACAGCTGATGATAGTGACTGGGTGACGGATAACGATTCAGTTATGAGTGATGACGGCGAGTCTGATGAATAATTAATTATAAATATTATAAATAATAAATAAAATAATAAATTATTGTATTGTATTGTTCTTACGGCACGTACAGCGGCTCTATCATTTTTCCAAAATCCAGCTCACGAACGCGAATCTAATCCGCACGCGATTCTAATCCGCATCTGATTTTTTAGCTCTCTGAAACTGTAAAAAGGGCGCGGATTAGATTCGAGAATATACGGTAAATTGCTTATTTGTTACTGTCAGTAGAATGATGTAAGCTGCTCTCATGAGATTTTTACTTGGGGATTTAAACTGAATAAATTAGCAAGTTCAATATCGTCTATATTTCGTAGAGTAGACTGACTGTATAGTATTTCATCATCATCATGTTCCTGAAGGGTTAGGTGTGTTTCCTGTTCCTTGATCCTCAAGATGAAGTTGGTCCCTCCATCTGTTCCTCGGTCGTCCTATGTTCCTT
>Ga0136643_10017732_pt1 | contig 10720 bp, 7 predicted proteins | sample TergutLab28metaG_FD_96883 | JGI IMG/M metagenome (GOLD analysis project Ga0136643, IMG submission 96883) | Labiotermes labralis P1 segment gut microbial communities from Petit-Saut dam, French Guiana - Lab288 P1 (version 3) (version 3) | ecosystem: Host-associated > Arthropoda: Insects >... | reverse complement strand
CACAGAACTTAATCGCGTAACGCTGCTCCAGACTCCTCTGCATTTTCGCCTGTGACAAGACACAAAAACTACTATGCATTTTGCTAATGCACCGACTGCTACAAAGGTGCGGACTCAACTGAGGAAGGTCAAACTTTATACCTGGATTCCCTCTCCACCTGCCTCGACCCCCACTTTCCTTTCCTGGCCCTTATGCGCTGCGCAAAAAAAATCATTCTCATTACTTTGGGGACAGACCACGTATGACTCACTGACCCTATCTGCCTTTTTTTTTTCTTTGTCCCTCACCTAAATTTAAAAAGACAACGTTTCGGAGGCCGGTTGTGCTTCCATCTTCAGGAAAAAAGCACCTACCCTGGTCGACCCCTTAGATTGATCTATTCTCAGTCTCTGTTTTTAATTTGTGATGAGTTTTAGACATCACATTTTTAGTCTTGTGGGTTTTAATTTTTCTGTAGCTGCTTTCCTCTTACTATCCATGGACGCGATCTGTTCTCAGGCGCATATCTTAACAAACGGAGTGTTTCTGCGGTATTCAGTGACTGAGAATAGCTCGATATAAAGGGACCAGTAAGTTGGGTGTTTTCTGGCAGCAGACGGAAGCAGAACCGGCTTCCGAAACGTAGCCCAGTGACACATTCTAAGGAGTCTACTAGGTCAGGTGCTTCCTTGCCTGAAGACGGAAGCAGAGCCAATTTCCGAAACGTCGCCGAGTGACAGGGAATAACGCATTCTAAGGGATCAGCAAGGTTCGGTGGTCCTTTGTCTAAAGAAGGAAGTAGAGCTGGCTTCCGAATCATTGTGGGTTTTTAAAATATAGATAATGGACGAAACCCCAAAAGAGGAGATTTTATGAATGAATCTGGGGGTGTGAATTTGATAAAGAGTAGAATTATAAACTTTGAAACTGCTCATTATACATTTTATTAAGCTGTGTGTAATACTGCTTTCTCTCTCGCAGATCCATTTACTTTCTACACCACTTTGTCCTCAGACACTTAGGTCTTCGTCACTTATTTGTTTACCAGCAGTTAATGGACACGTTTGCAACGTGATCACTTTTTAACTGTGACTCCGACGGCTTTCGGCCTAAGTCTGCGCCATTTTCAGGGAGTTCTGGGATGTGTTTTGTAACACATCAACATGACACAAGCACTTATTGATTCTCAGGTCACAGTTTTTACGCAGAATCCACCATTTATTATAGTAACATTTTATGTCTCTGCACTGTTGTGTATTAAAATATTTAATTAGTTAGAATTTTGACCAGATATTCACATGTAAAAACATAGTTTTGAGTGTTCTAAAATATATAACTTTTTTACTATTATCGAAGCACTTAAGCACGTGAGATGTGATGAGGATGTTAAAAGGTTTAAGAATTAAAAGATTAATGTTTTGAAGGCTGTAGAACATCCGGAGCTCGTGGAATGTGTTGTGTTGACGTCTTTCCAGTAATTTCCTATAACTTTAAGAGCATCCCAGTAGGTGCGGTCGGAGGTTTACGTCGTTCTTTTCACGTGTCTCTGTCAAAATACTTCCAAACTTCGTTTTACACCCTTAGAAAGTAACAGGTAAAAATCGTGTGATTATTTCTGTGCACTGTAATCTTTGGCATTCTACATAGAAAATTGGACAACAGAAGTATCCAAAGTGGATTGTTACTTCCTGAATGTAATTTGTTTTTTTGCCTCAGACCTTAACTGCAAATGATAAAATCACGCACAAAAATAGCCAGTTTCCACGGATGAGATTCCAAGCACCTCAGTTGTTAGATATTTAAAATAATGTTTCACCAAAAACAGCACATGTCTTCAAAATGTCTGTGGCATTATTTACAAGCAGAAGCGAAGCCACCCATGTTTGTCTTACCGAGAATTTCGGAAGTCTCTGTCTTTTCGGAAGAGTCATTCCTATTCAAACAATACACAAGAATAAAGATTCAGTTCTTCTTTCGTCATAATGCATATTTAAACTTTGCTCTGTGTTTTAGCCTTAAACGTGAAATATTGATTAGTTCTCTTGTTTCTGTCTTACTTTTTAGTTTGTTGCACACTAAAACCATTGAGAGAAAGTACCTCTTCTACCTTAAGACGCTGTTCAGACACTGTTATGTATGCCATTGTACGATTTGCCCAAAGAAGGGCTGTGCTTCCCCTATTGATTTTGCCACTATTAGAAAGTTGAGGTGTGGAAAGGGATCCAATAGGAAGAGCTCCACAACTCAGAGATTGTAATTCTGGTAGGTTTTTAGCCGCGTTCGCAAAATTACGAAAAGCAGCCGTTAGGTTTGTCATTTTCCGTCCGCACGGAACAACTCGGCTCCGACTGGACGGATTTTTATTATGTTTTATGTATGGGCATTTTTCGAAAATGTGTGTAGAAAATTCGAGTTTTTTTTTAGAATCGGACAAGAATAACGGGTACGTAACATGAAGACCAATATACTTTTTTTAACCATATTTCGCTCATTTCTTCTTAGAATTGGAATTGTTGCAGAGAAATTTGTAGCGGAAGTCAAAACACATATTTTATGTTCAATAAAGTTTTTCTAAAATCACGCCATTTATGAGATACTGCGGAAAATACAGTAGAGCCCTACCGGCCATAGACAACATGGCGCATGCGCATTTCATGCTGGATACCTAAGGGTGCCAACACACAATCAGAATATGTAGTACTTGTTGCTCTTCTACTGCAACAATAGTTGCAAGAACGCGCTTCATTGTTACTTTTATACGTACATTGCATGTGTTGTTACTTGCTTCATTTGTATCCTGTGATGACCGGTAAAATACTACAAGCAGACCCCGTATTGTAGGCACTGGTTTAATTAATGTTCTTTACAGTACAGAACACAAAAATCTCAATTTTATCTTTTTCTTGTTGCTTTCATCTTAATATTATAATACTGTAGTCTCCGGAAATTTAAGCTAGGCTGTTGCTATCAACGTTTATTACCAACTGATGCACAAATGAAATACTTTAAAATGAGTATTAACATTTACATTAAAACTGCAATAGCTGCAACATGTTTCGGTGTGATCACCATCAGCAGGGAACGCACTGTATGATCTTGCTGAAGTTACATTTGTTAAAATAGTTAAAATTGAGGTATAGCTCTACACTTTTTTTAACCTCGGCGTTAAATGGGGTTAGGTGGTCAACACCACGCCCCGGCCTCTTAACTCCCGGGAAAACCAGGTACCCTTTGTATAGGAGGCTGGGTGGGGGGGCTCCAGGGTCGGTCTGGACGGGTGCGGCAAATCTCGCCCCCCCTGGGATTCGATCCTCCGACCATCCAGCCCGTATCGAGTCGCTATGCCGACGATTTTGTCCCGGCCCACATTGACCATTATATACCTGAAAGAAACCATGTTTGTAGGGTATGTAGTGTTGCAGCTGTTCTATATTTACAGTTTACGCTACATGCATTGTTATTTCCTATGTTATGTGTTTTGTACCCTTACATTAATACTTCATTGTTATGTTTTGTTGTCATCTTTATACAGAGTGTTTACAATTATATACCTGCAACAAACCATGTTTCTAGAATATGTAGTGTTGCAGCTGTTCTGTATTTACTGTTGGTGCTACTTGTAATGTTATTTGGCCCTTGAAATGTGTTTTGTACGTTTACATTAGTAGGTCTGCTTTCCGCAGTATGTGCAATGCCCAACATGGCAGTTTTTTTTGTAGCTGCTTAGTTTTACGCTTTCCCGGTATGTTGCTCAGGTATTGTCTGAATGATTTGAACTGGTTCCAGTTGCCCCATATTACTGGTGTCTCTTTCGCTTTCACATTCCACATGCGCTGAATTTGTATTATAAGTTTTATTATTATTACTAATCATCATCATCATCATCATCGTCGTCGTCGTCGTCATTAATTCTCTGAAACACATCAGTTTGTCTGAAATTTTGCTCTGTTTTTCTTGAGGCAACAGTAATATAAGAAGTACAGTACAAATGCGACATGTTATTATATTAATGTGCGTTGATTGAAACAAACTTCGCGCTATCCGGTATTTCTTGCAGGAAGCGTAACTTCAGTCCTGTTGCACATTTGTCACGTACGCAGTGCTGGCCGGCGTTGGAGTTGTCGTAGGATACGTTCTCGCCGTATTATGCAAATTAGTTGTGCGCTTCAGTCAATGGACTAAGTTCATTTCATAACATCTCCTGGACTGTTGAACAGGTGTTGGCCTTTCTGTATTTAATCGTAAACCGCTGAGGAAGGTTCGGATCCCTTACATTCTGTTTATGTATATTTTTATTATGAGACTGATCTAAGTACATACTTGGCGTAATATAAATAAATATGCCTAAGCCTTTGTAGGCATGTTTCCAATACGTTTATTCATGAGAACATTTTAGGCTACTGTGTGAAAGTGATCGCCTCAAGAATAATATGAAGATGGGGCAGGAAAAGAATGAACACGGATTTCCCCCTCCCATCTGTCAGCAGCCTCCCTTCTGCATGCTTTCCTTCTTTCCCCTAGTTTCTTCCGCTGCTGTGACTTTCGTTACACCGATATGCACTCTCACTTTGAGCTCTTGGTTTGTTACTGATACCGAAGGAAGGACGACGTACAAGGTACGGGAGGGGGGGGGGGGAGAAGGCTGCCATTTTGAACTCATAACAGCCGTGTTCATTCTTTCTTTGACCCGACTATAGTTTTGAAACGACACTTTGAGTGCTTCTCACCAGTCATTTACGTTACTGTGTAAGTTTATAGTTAACACTTAATATTCTGGAAGTTTCGGATTCGGACTTGATAATGAAAAAATTGTATTTTGACTAAATTTGTTGTGCTGGAACTCTTCCCCTGTACATCATCAATCGAATTTCCATTATATGTATGTTACGTGACGACTCTACGCAACACGGATCACACATAGTGCTATCACTATAATAAAGCTCTAAAGTAGACCACGACTGCATCCGTCGGCGTTTGTCTCCGGTTATTACTGATAAACTGTCCAACATCTGCCATTATAGGATCTAAACAATCTATCTGATAAACCAACGTCATTAAGTGCGTGAATTTTGATACGTATCGTTCAAAGGTGCCCCCCCCCCCCAATATTAGGATATTTCGTGACCCGTGAGTTCTTCATTTGTCTAAGTAGCACAATTTTCCCCGTCTTCTCCTAACTTCTTTGCCAAGTGGCTAGTACTTCTGTATAAGTTACGACAAATCCAGGATACAAATCACACCCCCAAAAAGAGGCTAAAATGTCTCAGTGTTTTCTAGGATCGAACCTTATCATACATAAAAGTCTTTTTTCCTGTCGAACACAACCACTTTTATCTTATATTCCAACAGCTACGTGTTCCGGTCTATGTCGACCATCATCCGGTATCAGTCGTCCTCGCCCGACACGTGTAGTGATGTTTGAATAAGAAAAACAATTTGTTGTTTTCGAAGGAAAAAAAAGCGAATTTTGTTTTATATATTCTATTGGCACAAAGGGGCCGGTCCCAGAGGCCGCGCGGTCGAAGGCGTGGGTCTGCGGCCGCCTGCCTGCTAAGATTGTGGGTTCGAATCCACTGGGTGCATGGATGTTTGTCTCCTGTGAATGTTGCGTGTTTTCAGGTAGAGGTTTCTGAGACGGGCTGATCACTCGTCCAGAGAAATCCTACCGACTGTGGTGCGTCGTTGTGTGTGATCTAGAAACCTCGTGCATGAGGAGGCCCTGGTCCACTGGGGGGCGGTTGCGCCAAAAGAAGAAACAAATAGACACAAGGTTATGTCCTCCATTAAATCAAACCTTATTATGTCAAATATTGCTTTCTCTCCAGTCCCTTTTCTTTCATCACAGCACCCAGTCATTTGGTACGTAACTTCTTGTTTAATTATTGAAACTTGTATCACCTCCTCGAATAAGAGAATGGTGTGAAGCAGTGTGTGTCGAGTTTAACTGGTTTATTTAGCGTCTCTAATGCCTACTCACCTGGTAATGCAGTGATTTTTTTTTAAACTAGAGATGATTGTTTCTCTCTGAGGGCTCATAATTCACTCCCGCCCACAGAATATTGAATTCTCAGTGCTTAAGGGCGTTCGTTTAACAATTACTGCTAATAACGTAATTTTTAAATCAGACTTTATCGACTAAAGAGGATTTACGAACTTGTATCTGAACATACGTTATGGAGTATAATAACCAAATTTTTATAAAAATAATTTCCATATAAGCCTACGTGACTTTCGTGGTATATAGTAAGTACGTTGAGATGTAGTGAGAAATTATTCAGTCATTTCTAATATCTTAATTTCGGTTGGGACGATAGATCAGTCGGTATTGCCACGAGGCTGCAGACTGGATAAAGTAGGAATCGGGCTTGGATTCCCGATTTTGCCAAGAAATGTGTGTTTTTTTTCAAAGCTTTCAAACAAGCTGTAGTTCCCACCCATCTTCCTGCCCAGTGGGTGCCGGATGTTCTTTCTTTTAAGGCCCGAGCAGGCGATACCCTGAACTATCCCCATCTAGTGATAATGTCAAGAATCCTAATGTGTGTAATTCCCGCTGTGTTAATGCAATACTTCACATCAGAGCAGTAAGTTTGTACCAACAATAGAAAGCTTCATGTTTCGTCTGAACATGAAGCCTGATGATGGTTGTCTCGTAAAGCCGAAACATGTAGCTCTATAGATTACTGTAATAACGCGTTGTGTATAGATTGAATGTTTTATTGTTATGTAGTGCCAAGAATGCCTCCACTCCACATACACCTACATGGCATGGTGCTGAATGAGACAGAGGGACTCCTTTGGCTTACCACTTTTTTTTGTAAAGGTCTGTAAGTCCGTGTCTTAGCCACACGAAGTGTTCTTAGCTTCCAAGCACTGTGGTTATCATCAAAGCCTGTTTAGGTTGGTATCGTCTTTCTCTGAAAATCCACAAGTATCGTGCAGATACGCTTTTATTTTTTGTAAAAAGAAAAACCTTAACCCGATGCATATGACGCACAACAAGCAGCAGGGGGCCTTTGTAGACCCCCCATCGAGTCTTCCAGCATGGTTCTTATGTGAGCCTCTTTTTACTATCAAACCGTTACCACAGAGCTGAAATTACATGTAATAAAGTATACACTGGTCACGTGAAAAGTGTAAAACTGTACAGACAAATATAACATCATTCTGAGAGTTTATACGAATATTCCGTCATTGGATTGTTGGTAGCTTTTTCTTCGTTTTATGTCCTTGATTTTAATGGCAGTGTCTCCCACTGTGCATTACATCTAACGGTCATAATTTGGAATATTTTGTGTGTAAATTGTAAAGTATTCCCCTTTAAGACGAACGAAAAATTGACCTTGGGATATAAGAATTTATTATACTTGTAGTTAAAGCAGCAACGTTACTGAATTTTGCGTTCTCTTTACTACGGTTTTTTACCTTTAATTTATCGATGTAGTGCCATGAGATGCATCACTCCAGAAATCTTTAAATACGCAGGGAATTGATAAAATCTGAACCGCCATTAATTTCATAAAGCCTACAAGCCAGATGTTGACAGAGTGTCGTATTGTCACCGTAGAATTAAAAGTCTGAAACTGTCAATGTCAACATTGGAATACAAGAAGAACGAATTTTGAAGTTAAAATATTACGGATCGTAGACCGTGATTACATGAACCACATGTACAGTCTTAATACATCTATTAAAGAGGCATCTCCAACGTATTTCGGCTCAAGTGTACAATCTTCAGTGAGAACAAAATGTCAGTTTTTTAAAAAAAAAACATTGCCTCTGGAAAGCTGTTATTTGTAAATCGAAATTTGTTTGGAAGGAATGACAAAATCTCCATCCATAAAGCTCAGTGTTTCCCAACTAGGGTTCCGCAGATCATCATTAGGGGTTCAGCGACATGTCTTGGAATAGACACATGAAAATTCTGAAATAGTGTGAAAAATTCCAAATATTCCTCGAAATAACGCGGATATTTTTATCTGGCGATTGGAAGTGCTGGAGTGATCCCCGTGCCCCACCAACTGCCTCTTTGGTTTGTGGTCTGTAAACTTTCTGTTATGTTCGGGGCTCTCGGGATAAGAAATTATCGCAAGGAGGTTCTTCGTGGTAGAAATTTTGGGAAGCATTTTTATATCCAGTGTTCCTGGCAAAATTCGAAGCAGACATTTCCCAAATACCAGTAGAGCTTTGGTTAGCCCTCAGGTCTACTGTTCGGTGACGTGTTAAATAAAACCTTCAGATGAAATTTGATAATGAATCTTTCATTGGACTTTGTGAAAATTACTTACATTATTACTGATCTCTGTAACTTACGGTAAACGGTGTCTACCTGAAACCTATGTTACTTCAGCGATGCCTGCAATAATTTAGTGCTTAGCTGCTTTCATGTCTCTCTAATGAAATGCACAAAAGACGGTGATTTTTGGTCCGGTTAGAGAGGGTTCTAGCTGTGACGCGTCCTGCTCTCCTCTCCTTGTATAGGCTTATGTATAATTATCATTATCTACAACACAAAATTTCCTTTCTACGTCACATTGTTCATACACCTTGCAATCAAACGTTGAAATGAAATGACTGCGTGATATCATAAAGCAGGTCTGTATTTTTAAGGCAGCCATTTCCATAAATGATAATGTCTCCCGCTGTAAATTCTTACCAATTTTGTCATCAAGTTTAACGCAGGCTGAAACTGAAACGCAGTCTATTTAGGCCTGCGTAATGGCCCGCCTCTTGCAACTAATTTTTCAGGTTTAATGAATTTCGTGCATAAAATACCGTAAACAGATTTGAAGCTGCCACACGCCTAAGAGCAAGAGCCTGTGCTTTTGTAGAAACGTATTGGGCTTCATGTAAACAAGGTAGGCAGTGTACCTACTACGTAATATTAATGCGCATTGGCGTAACCACTTTGCGATGCAAACGGACAATACACTTCTTGCAGGCTTTCACTGTCAACAATATTGAAATACTGATTGTAGTATTTGGATTTGTAGTTTAAGTGCGTGGTGACACACGTGTCCTTCAGTTCATTGGTACTTTTCATCCACCCAACCAGAATTACCTGCGGGAGAGAGGGGAACCAGCGAAAATTACACACTCACACACTGTCGCTAGATGGCATTTAGGTGCGTTAGAAAATTAGTTAAAGAGTCAAATACTGACTTGAAGGATTAAAGGATGCGTTGATTTAGCGTTCAGTACGTAAGAATTATTAGTTCTTATTACTGAAGGTTTTGTAAACTATACACATGAAGTCATTTCCTACCCCATGTACAACAGTCTCCTTTACCATTATAAACTCTGATTATGTATGTTCAGGAAAACCATTGGTGTCGACAGTGAGAATTTTACTGAACAAATATTTCATGTGATAAAAATTTAGAGATGATAGGCGCATTCGCAAAATAGCGAAAATCGACCATTTGCTTCGTCATGTCTCTGCGTCCGCGTGGAACAACATGGCTCCCACTGGACGGATTTTCATGAAATTTGGTGGTTTTTCGAAAATTTTTCGAGAAAATTCATGTTTCATTAAAGTCTGACAAGAATAACGGGTACTTTACATAAGGACTAATGTACATTGTTGATCATACCTCGCCCATTTCTTCTTAGAATGAAAATGTTTATTGAAAAGAAAATCAAAACATATTTTTGTTCTATAACTTTTTTCTAAAATCGCGCCGTTCGTGAGAAGATGTGGAAAAATACTATACAGTGGGACAGGTCACGGATGACAATAACGCGCATGCGCATTTCATGCTGGATACCAAAGGTGACACATACACACACACACACACTCGGAATATATAATTTTGTTGCCTTTCCACAACAACAATAGTTGCACGAACGCGCCTCATTGTTACGCTATACGTGCAGTGCCTGTCTTGTTAATTTTTGCTTTAGGCGTTAAATATAGTTACAGGTGAGCTTTAAGACTTGGGAAGAAGTTGGCCTGCCTCAAGACATTATCCTAGCATTATCCAGAACGAACAAAGTTAACCGAGCACAGTAAACCTTTGAAGTCCTGTATCCCTTTTCCCTGCATGTAGCCTGTAAATGTGCTGTGCTGATTTCTTTGATCATGAAATCTTTAAATTATTGTTGTCAAATAAGGTCGCTGTCACCTCCATGTCAAGTGTGTTCCTCTCCATCATTGCATCGCACATCCCATGTTGCAGCTGGAAATACAGTCAGCTGAAAAAGAAAAGAGTCTGTTATGAAGTAATTGATCAGCGTGCTAACTGACACGTCACACAAGGGTTCAGAATTGGACAGCCCTGGAGAGGTTCTAATGGCTGACTCATGCGAATTTGGCACTGAGCCGTTGATAGTGTATAAACAGGGGAAAAGTTCTTGGCCGACTGGGAGAGTATAGTGTTTCAAGATGGACCCTCTTTTGTTGCTTTGGTTGGCCGTGTTGCTGACGAATCGCATTATGCGCTGAGTATGACTGACACCTCACAGTCTGATAGGTTTTTGCCAGTGTTTCGCAGACACATTCTGCCTCCACATACAGTGTATGTATGCTGTAGTTGTGTTTTTCATTACATATGGTTAAGAAAATAACAATGATGTCAGCAACACGCATCAATAGTAATGCTTCATAGTTAATGTTCAATAATTCTAAGGTGTGTCATCCCCGTTGTGTGTTGAAAGACTAATGGTGAGTTAATTTCAGTCAGAAAACACAACTATAATTGTATGCTAGATGATGGTATTTATTGGCAAAGTAAATAACTACAT